>Ga0206923_1131_pt1 | contig 15187 bp, 11 predicted proteins | sample Alteio_BWOrgHeat_64_FD_152961 | JGI IMG/M metagenome (GOLD analysis project Ga0206923, IMG submission 152961) | Enriched cells from forest soil in Barre Woods Harvard Forest LTER site, Petersham, Massachusetts, United States -... | ecosystem: Environmental > Terrestrial > Soil > Temperate forest >...
TGCCTATACAATGGATGAGTTAAATGCGCTTCAACCACAAAGAAGAGGTGGCAGATAATACCATATAATATTTTATAATTAAGAAAAGGGCTTACCAAATTGGTGAGCCCTTTTTTATTGCAAACACAATAACATAAATACTTGTTGAAGGGTTATGAATATGGAAGAACTTAAGCAAACAGCATCCGCTTTAATGGCAGGCGACAAGGGCCTGCTGGCAATGGATGAAAGCCTGCCCACCTCCAATAAACGGTTTGCCGAAGCCGGCATACCCCAAACAGTTGAATACCGCAGGGCTTACCGGGAGTTAATAGTTACTACGCCAAACCTAGGCAATTGCATCAGCGGTGCCATATTGTTTGATGAAACTATTTACCAGGCAACGGCGGATAATGTTTTGTTTGTTGATATATTAAAACAGGCCGGCATCATCCCCGGAATTAAAGTGGATGAAGGCGCTGTAGATATGGCAGGTTTCCCCAACGAAAAGATAACAGAGGGGCTTGATGGCCTGCGCGAACGGCTGAATAAATACTACAGCTTGGGTGCACGTTTTGCTAAATGGCGTGCCGTTATAACCATAGATGAGAATATACCAACTGATGCCTGTATCAATGCTAATACGCAAGCCTTGGCGCGCTATGCCGCGCTATGTCAGGAGGCAGGAATAGTACCCATTGTTGAACCCGAGGTGCTGATGGATGGCAACCATACTATTGAAAAATGTTACGAAGTAACGGGTCGGGTTATCCGTAGCCTGTTTAACCACCTTTTTGCGCAACGGGTAGCCATGCAGGGCTTACTGTTAAAACCCAATATGGTTATAGCTGGAAAAGATTGTGCACAACAAAATACGATAAACGAAGTGGCCGATGCTACGGTAAATTGCTTGTTAGAATCTGTTCCGGCTGTCGTAGCTGGAGTAGCATTTTTATCAGGCGGCCAGTCAGCCGAAGAGGCAACAGCACATTTACAGGCTATGCATATAAGATTTACTAATAGGTTGCCCTGGCCGCTTACTTTTTCATTCGCCCGGGCCATTCAGCAGCCTGCTTTGGATATATGGAAAGGTAAACCTGAAAATGTAAAGGCGGCGCAGCAAATGTTATATTTCAGGGCGAGTATGGATAATGCCGCAAGGCGCGGAGAATATAGCGCGGATATGGAAAGGGCAGCACCAAAATGAGTGCTGTAAAACTATACCCATTAAAATTTGACCCCATTTATCAATACCGGGTATGGGGTGGTCGCAGGTTGGGTAGTTTACTGAGCAAACCTTTGCCACCTAAAGACCCCATTGGCGAAGCATGGATATTAAGTGACCGCGACGATCATCCCAGCAAAGTTAGTGAAGGGCCATTAAAAGGGAAAACCATTACCGAACTATTGGCCGCTGCGCCCGAGCAAATATACGGCCGCGAAGCGTTGGCCCATTTTAAACGGTTCCCGCTATTATTGAAATTTCTGGACGCGCAAAAAGTATTATCTGTCCAGGTGCATCCATCCGAAGGTAAAAAGAAATATATCCCACCGGGCGAGAGCGCCAAAACAGAAGCATGGGTTGTAATAAAACAAGGTAAAGAAGGCCGTATATACGCAGGGCTAAAGCCCGGAACTACCGAACATAGCTTACGGCAATCATTAGCAATGCATACGGTTGCTGATGATCTGGCAAGTTTTAAACCAAAAATTGGAGATAGCGTTTTTATTAAAGCCGGCACAGTACATACTTTGCAGGACCTGGTAGTATTTGAAATACAGCAAAACAGTGATGTAACCTATCGGCTATATGATTGGGACCGCATAGATGAGAAAACCGGCAAACCACGCGATCTGCAGGTAGAAGAAGCCATTGCCTGTATAGATTTTGCACAGACAAGCATTGGCCCTGTAAAACCTGTTGTGGAAAAGGAAGGATCGGTTTTGCGCGAAAAGGTGTTCGACTCGGATAAATTTTGTTTGTGGCGGTTAACAGGAAAATCGGTATTTACAGTTGGTAAGGCTGCAGCCCCGCGTATTTTAGTTTGCATTGAAGGAACGGGTGAGGTTGAAAGCGAACAGGAAAAATATAAATTAAGCAAAGGCGAGGTAATGCTATTGCCCGCTATTGCAGGTGTTTGCAACTTCTTACCGCAGGGCGAAGTGACGTTACTTGAAATAGCCCTGCCTGATAGATAATATAAAAAAACTATGATAAAGAAATTAATTGTTTTTGATCTGGACGGCACATTGGCCGAAAGTAAAACCGCCATTGATGAAGAAATGGCAAAGATATTCAGCGCGCTGATAAATGTTGCCAAAGTAGCTATTATATCCGGCGGCGACTGGCCGCAGTTTGAAAAACAGGTGCTAACACATTTGCCAAAAGGTAAGTTGCTTAAACACTTGTCGATACTGCCCACCTGCGGCACTAAATTTTATCAATATAAAGCAGGCTGGAAGAAATTGTATTCAGAGGATTTTACTGATGACGAAAAGAAAAAGATCATTACCTCGCTAAATGCTGCGGTAGAAGAACAGGGGTTTAAGCCTAAAAAAATATGGGGCGAGCAAATTGAGGACAGGGGCAGTCAAATTACCTATTCGGCATTAGGACAGGAAGCGCCTTTAAACGCAAAAAGAGAATGGGACCCCGGTTTTGCTAAACGAAAGAAAATTAAAATGGCATTAAGTAAAACTATTCCGGAATTTTCCGTGAACTTGGGAGGTACAACCTCCGTTGATATTACTAAGCCCGGCATTGATAAAGCCTATGGAATCAAAAAATTAAAAGAGATACTAAACATCAAAAAAAAGGAAATGATATTTATTGGCGATGCCATATTTCCGGGAGGCAATGATTATCCGGCCAAAGAAACCGGGGTTACTTCCATCTGCATAAAGGATCCCAACGAAACTAAGCGTGTTATACAAGGCATAATTGCCTGCCTGGATAAAACAGGGAAATATAGCGGCGGGTTTTAAAGCAGAGCAAACAAAAGGCACCTCAATTACTTGTAATAGCGATTACATACAATTATGATATCCGTAAAAAAAGAAGGAGTAATACTGAAGTGTACCGACTTCGAGTTTGAAAATGAAGGGGTTTTAAACCCGGCAATAATAAAAGAAGATGACAGTATACACCTTTTTTACAGGGCGGTGCGCAAAGGCAATTACTCTACTATCGGGTACTGTAAGCTGAGTTCGCCATTAATCATAGCTAAACGTTGGAATAAACCGTTGATATCGCCGCAATTTGAGTATGAAAAGCAGGGCATGGAAGACCCGCGCATTGTTAAGATAGATGATAAGTATTACCTCACCTACATAGCTTTTGATAATAAGGACGCGCTTGGCGCAGTTGCAACATCAACAGATCTGAAACATTTTGATAAGCAGGGCATAATCGTCCCGCAAGTTACTTATGCGGAGTTTGACAAGTTGACAAAAACCAATACAAGTATAACCGAAAGGTATAAAAAAGATTACAGCGGAGCCGATGTCATCGTAATGGATAAGGACCTGGTTTTCTTTCCACGCAGGATAAATGGCAAGCTCACTTTTCTGCACCGCATCAAACCTGATATACAGATAGCAACCGCAAATGAGTTGACTGAACTAACACCGGAATACTGGAAAAGCTACCTTCAGCATTTGGATGAGCACGTTTTGCTTACACCCAAATGTGCACATGGAATTGATTATGTAGGCGGTGGATGCCCGCCTGTTGAAACAGCGCAGGGCTGGCTAATAATTTATCATGGGGTAAAGAATGTGGGTAAATGTTATGAATACGTGGCGTGTGCGGCTTTGTTTGACCTGGAGGAGCCACAAAAGGAAATAGCAAGGCTACCCTACCCGCTATTTAAACCCGATCAGGATTATGAACTTGCAGGGGATGTAGACGATGTATGCTTTCCAACCGGTACTGCCCTGTTTGATGATACGCTGTACATTTATTATGGCGCGGGTGATGATATCATTGCATGCGCGTCAGTAAGTTTATCTGCATTAATAAAAGAGTTGTTGTCATATAAATAAAGCGCCTTATGCCACGCATATAGTGATTTGCGTTCGCAATCGTTATAGTATTTCGGCGGCTTTAAACTTGGTAAACTATGATATAAAAAGTATAATTGTCGCCTGCAAACTATAACCCCGAATGAAGAATTTTCTTGACGATAACTTTTTACTGGAAACCCCAACGGCCCAGAAACTATATTTTGACTATGCCCAATCAATGCCCATTATTGATTACCACTGCCATTTACCTCCTGATGAGATAGCAGGCGATATAAACTTTCAAAACATTACCCAAATATGGCTTAACGGCGACCATTATAAATGGCGGGCCATGCGGGCCAATGGTGTTGACGAAGCCTACATAACCGGTAATAAAAGTGACTGGGAAAAGTTTGAAAAATGGGCAGCAACGGTGCCTTATACCTTACGTAATCCGCTATACCATTGGACTCATTTAGAACTGCAACGCTATTTTGGGTTAAAGGAAATACTATCTCCCGCGACAGCGAAAAGAATATATGATGAATGCGCCGAAAAGCTGCAGTCGCAGGAGTTTAGCGTACGTAATATCCTCACTAAATTTAAAGTAGAAGTTGTAGGTACCACCGACGATCCGCTGGATAACCTGGCTCATCATCAAAAAATAGGGCAGGATGGTTATCGGGTAAAGGTGGTTCCATCTTTCAGGCCGGATAAGGCGATGAATGCAGATAACATTACAGTGTTAAACGCTTATATAGACAAACTGGAGACCATAGCCAATACAACCATAACCGATTTGGATGACTATTTAAATGCGTTAAAGGCCCGTCACGACTATTTTGCTGCCAATGGCTGCAAAGTATCCGATCATGGCCTTGACCATATCTACGCGGCTGATTATACGGACGAAGAGATCAAATCAATATTCAGCAAGATCAGGAACAAACAAGCGATATTACCCGATGAAAACATCAAGTTTAAATCGGCCATGCTGTTTCAATTTGCTTTGTGGGACCATGAAAAGGGATGGGTGCAGCAATATCATTTAGGGGCATTGCGAAATAACAACACAAGAGCATTGTCAACTTTAGGCCCCGATACCGGCTGGGACTCTATCGGCGATTTTGAGCAGGGTAAAAGCCTGTCAAAATTCCTGGATAAACTGAACATGGAACACAGGCTGGCCAAAACCATACTGTATAACAATAACCCGGTTAATAACGATCTGATGGCCTCTATGGCCGGTAATTTTAACGATGGATCTGTTGCAGGCAAAATGCAGTTTGGTTCGGCATGGTGGTATATGGATCAGAAGGACGGTATGACCGCGCAGCTAAATTCACTATCAAACATTGGGCTGTTGAGCCGTTTGGTCGGCATGCTTACCGATTCGCGCAGCTTTATGTCGTTCCCGCGGCATGAGTATTTCAGACGGATACTATGCAACCTGCTGGGCAACGATATAGAGAATGGCGAGCTGCCTAATGATATAGCCTGGACAGGTAAGATAGTACAGGATATTTGCTACAACAACGCTAAGGAATATTTTGGATTTTAAGAGATTTACGAAGTTTTAGAAACTTCGTAAATCTTCAGGGTGTTTCAGAAAAAATGAATCACCCTGAAACACCTTTTTTTGCAATTTATTGTAATTCAGCGTTTTGTAAAATAAGATGAATCACCCTGAAACAGTACAAATATTTTAGGTAACTATATTTAAATAGCTATAAATAAATATTTTATGTTTTTTATTGACTTTCTGACTGAATGGGATGAATCACTTTTTTGAGCCGGTTGTGAATCACTTTTTCAGGACAAGTCAGGACAAGTCAAAATCAGGTCATAACGTGATACCGTTGTAGAGCCGCCCTGATACATCGGGGCGGCTCTACATTTTGCTGTTTATAGTTTTATCCTTGCAGTCAGTTTAATATCCTCTGATGACGCACCGATCATGACCTGGTACCAGCCAAGCTCGGTTACGCGTTTCATGTCCTGGTTATAAATATAAAAGCTGTCCTTTTTCAATATCATTTTAACCTGCTTTTCTTCGCCGGGCTGCAGCTTAATACGGTCAAAACCCCGCAGTTTGCGTACATAGGTAGTTACCGAGCTTAGTTCCTGGTGGATATAGAGCTGCGCTACCTCCTCTCCTTCCCTGCTGCCTGTATTTTTAAGGTTAAAAGTTACGGCAATTTCATCTTTTGTGCGGTAAGCGCTGGTATCAACTTTCAAGTCGCTGTATTGAAACGTGGTATAGCTTAACCCATAACCAAAGGGATATAAAAAACCGCGCACATTGGCATTGCCCGAACCATCCGCAGATGGCTTCATAGGGAAAGAAAGCGGTATCTGGCCCACAGATTTCGGGAAGGGCACTGATAATTTACCCCCCGGGTTATATTTCCCGAACAATACATCGGCTATTGCCGTACCTGTATATTCGCCCAAATACCATGTTTCCAATATGGATGGTATATTTTTATCGGCATAGTTAATAGTAACCGGCCTGCCGCCTACTAATATCAATACGGTTGGTTTATGCAGCGCTGCTATTTTTTCTAATAATAGCTCCTGGCGGCCGGGTAATTTCAGGTCGAGCCTTGAAAAGGTTTCGCCAACAGTATGGTCGTTATCGCCCAGGGCCAAAAACACTACATCAGCTTTCGATGCGGTAGCAACTGCTTCATCAATGCCTTTGGTTTCATCTGCCGTTAATGGAAAATCCTCAATATCACTTGCCGGAAAATTTTTATCCACATGGGTACATCCTTCGGCATACAATAAATTAACTGATGTTGGCAGGGCCTTCTTCAATCCGTCATAAACCGTTTCTACATAAGTATTGGTAGGCCCGTATCGCGACAGCATGCTTTTTTCCTCTTTGGCATTCGGGCCAATTATAGCTACTGTTTTCAGGTTCTCTTTAGCAATGGGTAATAGGTGTTCATTATTTTTAAGCAGCACTATACCTTCATGCGCCGCCCGTAATGCTAATGTTTGTGATTCTTTATTATGTACAACCGCGTCGGCCTCATTAACATTGGTTATATAAGGATGATCAAACAATCCCAGCCAAAATTTAACGGCTAAAACTTCTTTTACCCTTTCATTGATGAGAGCTATGGGAATGGTTTTATTTTTAATTCCGCGCCTGATGGCTTTGATATAGGTGCGCGGGTTATCAAAATCAGTACGTACATCAACTCCGGCAGTTAATACCATGCGGGCCGCGTCGGTACTGTCCTTAGCAACATGGTGCTTGGCAAACAAGTCCTCTACGGCATGGCTATCACTTACCACATAGCCATTAAAACCAAATTTCTTGCGCAAAATATCGGTTAAAAAATAATGACTGGCCGCAATAGGCACGCCATCATAATCATTGTAGGATGCCATAGTGCCTTTTGCATGAGCCTCGGTAAACGCAACACGGAATGCTTCCAGGTACAGGTCCCACATTTCGCGCGGGGCTACATGCGGATCAACCCTTGTGCCGCCATCACGGCCACCTACGGGCACACTATAAACGGCAAAATGTTTTACGGTTGATACGATACCATTTTTCTGTATACCCATTATACACTGTTTGCCCAATTGGCTAACCAGGAAAGGATCAGACCCATAGGTTTCTTCTATCCGCCCCCAGCGTGGGTCGGACGATACATCCAATATGGGAGAATAAACATTAGTATAGCCTAATGTTTTAGCTTCCCTGCCTATAACGTCACCGATCTTTGCAACCAGGTCCTTATCAAACGATGACCCCTGCCCTAACTGCGCCGGAAAATAAGTAGCCTTCATGTGGTTGAGGCCACGTATACCTTCGGTGGTAAAGTCAACAGGGATACCCAAACGTGTTTGCTCAACAAACCATTTTTGTATCTCGTTCAACGCCTTGGCATGTGCCGAATAAGGGAACGCGTATAAAGTATCTTTGCGCAAGCCGGTAAGCTGTTCATCAATATTGGCAATGCCGTCCTTCCATACGCTGTCGCGCCACCCGGGTTGAGGCAGATGATCCTTTAACACCGCTCCATAGCCATATAAGGTTGCTAACTGGCAGGTTTTCTCCTCGGTGGTCATTTGGCTCAGCAGGTCGTTAACTCTGGCCTCAAGCGGCTTGGTAGGGTCTTCGTAAATATCTTTCTTTCCGTTTTTGTTAAAATCTATCCATCCCTGCGCGTTAATAGTTGGTTTCTTTTTAAAGGAAAACAGGGCTATTGCAACGAAGCAAGGCATTAACAGGAAAAATACTTTTTTATTCATTTTATAATTGGATATAACCGGCCCAAATTAACAACTTTATATTGATTTGTTAAGCCCTGTTATCAAACAAACAGACGGATCAGGTTTGAATAATTCCTACATTAAAAGCTTTTTCAATGGGCGCGTGGTTTGCAGCTTCAATACCCATTGATATCACTGTACGGGTTTCCAAAGGATCGATGATGCCATCAACCCAAAGCCGGGCAGCCGCGTAATATGGTGTTGTTTGGGCGTTATATCGGTCGGTTGTTTGTTTTAACAGCTCATCCTCTTTTGCCTGATCAATATCCTCTCCCATTGCCTTCATACCTGCAGCCTGCATTTGCACTAAGGTTTTTGCCGCCTGCGATCCGCCCATCACTGCTATTTTGGCTGATGGCCATGCATAGATCAGCCGTGGGTCGTAAGCTTTGCCGCACATGGCATAGTTACCCGCGCCATAGGAGTTACCTACAACAAAAGTAAACTTAGGCACTACCGAGTTGGCGACCGCATTAACCATTTTAGCACCATCCTTAATGATCCCGCCCTGTTCAGACCGGCTGCCTACCATAAACCCGGTTACATCCTGCAAAAAAACCAACGGTATTTTTTTCTGGTTACAGTTCATGATAAACCGAGAGGCTTTATCGGCCGAATCAGAATAGATCACCCCGCCAAACTGCATCTCTCCTTTTTTTGATTTGATGACCTTACGCTGATTGGCAACAATACCTACCGCCCAGCCATCCACACGGCCTAATCCGCAAATAATTGATTGGCCGTAGCCTTCCTTATATTCTTCCAATTCCGAATTATCCAGGAGTCGTAAAACAATTTCGCGCATATCATAGGCCTTTTCACGGTTATCGGGTAGTATGCCGTAAATATCCTGTATGTTCAATTTGGGGGTCGCGGGTTTTATTCGATCGAAGCCGGCTTTGGTAAAATCGCCTGTCATGCTCATGATCTTTTTGATCGAGTCAAGGCATGCTTTATCATTTGGTTGTTTATAATCTGTAACCCCCGATATTTCGCAATGTGTTGTTGCCCCGCCTAAGGTTTCATTATCGATATCTTCGCCTATGGCAGATTTCACTAAAAATGATCCCGCCAGGAAGACAGAACCTGTACCTTCAACTATCATAGCCTCGTCGCTCATAATGGGCAAATAGGCCCCACCCGCTACGCACGAACCCATAATAGCCGATATCTGGATGATCCCCATACTGCTCATAATGGCATTATTTCTGAAAATGCGCCCAAAATGTTCTTTATCGGGAAATATATCTTCCTGCAAAGGCAAATAAACGCCTGCCGAATCAACCAGGTAGACGATGGGTAAACGGTTTTCCATCGCTATTTCCTGCGCGCGGAGGTTCTTTTTAGCTGTTATCGGGAACCAGGCCCCGGCTTTAACTGTAGCGTCATTAGCCACAATTATACATTGCCTGCCTGATATATAACCAATACCTGTTATTACGCCACCCGAAGGGCAGCCACCATGCTCGGCATACATACCATCACCGGCAAAAGCGCCTAGCTCTAACCATTTTGCGTCTTTATCCAATAAATAAGTCACGCGCTCACGGGCAAGCATCTTGCCCTTTTCTTTTTGTTTGGCAGCTGCTTTTTCGCCGCCGCCCTGGTATATTTTTTTTAATCGTGTGTTTATATCAAACACCAATTGCTTGTTTATATCTTCGTTTTTATTGAATTCAATATCCATATCAGCGTTTTTAAAGAAATACAACTTACCCAAAAACAATCAAAAAAGACAGTTTCTGAGTTAATTATATCTTATTAACACTATTGTAACATTTTTATTACAAAATGTTTGCAGGTGTCACTTTTATTTCATTACTTCGTATAACCAATTGATTAAACCCAAGGACGATGATTTTTTTAACAGCAGCCTATTTATTCAGGCGATTTAATTTGCTACCCCGTGTGTACAGCTTAGTGTTGCTAACCCAAATACCCGCGTTTTCATTGGCTGCTTATTTCTCATACCAGGCTATCGGCTAAAATATTTAACCGTTTAAGAGAGATTTCTATCCCTGAACCAAACATCATCAGGTTCAATTTTTATATGTTGCATCAGGCTTACCAGTTCAATAGCATCGGCTGATGTAATAACCAATTCGCGGTTAACCTGTTTTAAAAAACGCTGCTCAACCATTACATCCATCTGCTTTAATAAATTATCGTAGAAGCCATTTACATTTAATACACCAACCGGATGGTGATGCAGACCAAGTTGCAGCCAGGTAAGTACCTCAAAAAATTCTTCAAGTGTTCCAAACCCGCCGGGGAGCATAATAATGCCGTCGCACAGGTCATTCATTAACTGTTTACGCTGATGCATGTTTTCAACTACATGCATTTCGGTTAAGCCGGTATGGCCAACTTCCTTATCCATCAAAAATCCGGGAATAACACCAATGGCTTTGCCACCACGCTGCAAAACGGCATCGGCCATAATACCCATAACACCAACACGACCGCCACCAAATATCAAAGTAATATTTTGACTTACCATTACTTCAGCCAATTGCTCAACTGCCTCCCGCAATACAGGATCGCCGTTAAAGTTGGCTCCGCAGAAAACGCAAATGCTTTGCATTTAGAGATTAGAGGTTAGTTGATTAGAGATTAGTATTGGCAAATTAATAATTATAAATTAGAAATGCCTAATCTCTAACGCGTATAATTCGGCGCTTCCTTAGTTATGGTAATATCATGCGGGTGCGATTCGCGTATGCCCGAAGCCGTTATGCGTACAAACCGTGCCTGTTGTAATGCTTCAATATCTTTAGCACCGCAATAGCCCATGCTGGCCCGCAAACCACCTACAAACTGGTATATAACTTCTGATAGCGTGCCTTTGTATGGCACACGGCCCACAATGCCCTCGGGCACCAGCTTCTTAATATCATCCTCCACATCCTGGAAGTAACGATCCTTCGAACCCTGCTCCATCGCCTCTATCGAGCCCATGCCACGGTATGATTTAAATCGACGGCCCTCGTATATAATACTTTCGCCCGGAGATTCTTCAACCCCGGCAAATAACGAACCTGCCATAATGGTGCCTGCACCGGCAGCAATGGCTTTAGCAATATCGCCCGTGTGCTTAATACCGCCATCGGCAATAACCGGAACGCCTGTGCCTTTTAGCGCTTGAGCACACTCATAAACCGCATATAGTTGTGGTACACCCACACCCGCTATAATGCGTGTTGTACAAATAGAGCCCGGGCCTATGCCGACCTTTACACCATCGGCGCCGGCATTGGCCAAAGCTATGGCCGCATCGCCTGTGGCAACATTGCCTGCTATAACTTGCAGGTCGGGATATTTTGCTTTTACTTCTTTCAGTTTATCAATAACGCCTTTTGAGTGGCCATGGGCGGTATCAATAGCTATAACATCAACTCCTGCTTTAACCAGCGCATCTACCCTATCCATCGTATCGGCAGTTACTCCAACAGCTGCACCAACACGTAAACGGCCATGCTCGTCCTTACAGGCATAGGGGAAGTTTTTGAATTTCTGGATATCCTTAAAAGTGATCAGCCCTATCAATATGCCACCGGCATCAACAACCGGTAGTTTCTCAATTTTATGTTGCTGTAATATTTCTTCGGCCTGGGTTAGCGTGGTACCTTTTGACGCGGTGATCAGATCGGATTTTGTCATTACCTCCTGCACCGGCTTGGCCATATCTTTTTGGAAGCGAAGGTCGCGATTGGTTAGAATACCTTTTAACTTGCCATCCTTATCAACTATCGGGATACCTCCAATACGGTATTCACGCATTATCTTAACCGCATCCGCGACGGTAGAGGCTTCATGCAGGGTAATGGGGTCCTGTATCATCCCGCTTTCAGAACGTTTTACTTTACGCACTTCGTCGGCCTGGCGTTCAATGCTCATGTTTTTATGCAGCATGCCCAAACCACCGGCCTGCGCGATAGCGATAGCCATTGCCGATTCGGTAACGGTATCCATAGCGGCAGAAACAAGTGGAATATTCAACCTGATCTTTTTAGTTAAAAAAGAGCTGGTATTTACATCGCGCGGTAAAACTTCTGAATAAGCCGGGAGTAGTAATACGTCATCGTAGGTTAAACCTTCGGCAACAAATTTTGATGGGTCTGACTGCATAGCAAATAATTATTTGGAGGTATTATTTGCCGGGCAAAGCTAATGAATTATTATTGAATTTGATAATTTGTTGATTTGATAATTTGAAAATGACACAGGCTCCATTATCAAATTATCAAATCAACAAATTATCAAATTAATACTTCCCTACTATCACCTTATAAAACTCATCAAAATTCAAATACCGATTTGCCAGTTCAAGCAATTCTTCAGCAGTAACAGTTTTTATCACTTCGGTATATCGGTCATAATACTCATAATCCAACCCTGAAAAATACAGGTTTTTGAACTTATCGGCGTGCGAAAATACGTTTTCTAAACTGCCCAGTAATGAGCCCAACATATAATTGCGCACCAGGGATAATTCATCACCAGGTATGATGTTGGTTTTTAATAAAGCTATTTCTTTTTCAATTTCAACCGTGGCGGCCTTGCATACGTCGGCGCCAACTTCGGTAGCTATAAACAGGGCCCCGCCTTGTTTAAGCGAGCTTATACCCGACCCAATGCCATAAGTATACCCTTTATCCTCGCGGATGTTATTCATCAGCCTTGAACCAAAATACCCGCCCAGCACCGTATTTAAAACCTGCACAGCGGGAAAATCAGGATGTGTACGGTTAATAAACGGCAAACCCATCCGTATGGCCGATTGCAGTGCTTCCGGCTTTTCTACAAAATAAAAACGTTCGGCAGCGTGTTTAATTTCAGGCTGTGATGTATCAGCATGGGTGGATAAATTTGCCCAGCCGCTTTCAAAGGTATCAGTTAACAGATCGAGCGTTTGCTGTTCAATCTTGCCTGCAATAATAAGTGTACAGTTTGATGGCTGGTACATTTGTTTAAAATGCGCCAGCATATCATTACGTTGCACATTTTGATAATCTTCAACAACAGGAGTTAAACCGTATATGGTATTACCATACAACGCTTTATTAAAAGTACGACGGGCAACCACATCATTTTTTTGCAGGCTTACCTGCAATTTTTGTTGCTGGTTGCGGATATACGTTTTTAACTCCTTTTGCGGGAATATAGAATCGGTTAAAATATCCTTTATAACAGGCAAAGTATGTTTAAGGTGTTTGGTTAACGAATGCAGGGTTACTACAGATTGCTCAAAACCATAATCAACCGATAAGAAAGCGCCGTAAAAATCTATCTTATCGGCTATTTCTGCAGCTGATAATTTACTTGTACCATCATTCAACATGGTATTTACAGCTGTATTTAACAAGGGTTTTTCCGGGTTAAATCGCAGGTTGTTAAATATCCACTCAATACGCACCAACTCCTGGTCGCCTGAGTTAAAGCAAAACACATTGCAGCCGTTGGCTAATGCTTTGTGTTCAGGTCTTATTAAATTTATATTGTCGATTGCCTGCGATTCAGGCGCCGTTTTTCTATCTATCATTCTTGTTCCGCTAAGTAGATCAATGTAGAGGAATTATCTTTTCTGAAAAGCTTGTTTGCCTCTTCTTTTATTTGGGCTGGTGTTACCGCCAGGAACTTTTCGGTTTCATAATTCAAGTCATCGGCATCGCCCAACAACTCATAATAAGCCAGGTTCATGGCTTTATCCAGTAACGACATTTCCGAAAATATCATAGTCGATTCGGTTTTGTTCTGCACTTTGGTCAGTTCATCGGCAGGCACTTCCGTGGTTTTTAACTGTTCAACCTCGTTCCATAAAGCTGCTTCGGCATCCTCAACACTTACACCGGCTATGGGCTTACCCTCCAGCACAAACATGCCTTTATCCAAACTGCCAAATACATAGGCATGAACCTCACTGAACAACTGCTTATCTTTAACCAAATTGCGGTACATACGTGATGAATTTCCGCGCGAAAGGATATCGGATATTAGTTCAATAGCATAAAACTCTTTCTCTCTTCTGCCGGGCATTTGCAAGGCGATATACACATCATTAAGCGGCACTTTAGCGGTAACTGTTTCGCGGCGTACTTCGTGTTGTTCGGGTTCCTGCGGTAAATCCCGGTGATATTTTTCGCCGGGCGGGATGGGGCCGAACCATTTTTCGGCAAGCTGTTTAACCTGTTCTGTTTTTACATCGCCGCCAACTACCATGATGGCATTTTGCGGGTTATAATGCTTTTTAAAGAAAGCCTTTACATCTTCCATTTTTGCATCGGCAATATGTTCAATGTTTTTGCCGATAGTATCCCATAAATACGGGTGTTTTTTATAAACCATTGGCCTTAAGCGCAGCCAAACATCGCCATAAGGCTGGTTAAGATAACGCTGCTTAAATTCTTCAATCACTACACTGCGCTGTGTTTCCAAACTTTTTTTGTTAAAAGCAAGGCTTAGCATGCGATCACTTTCCAGCCAGAAAGCGGTCTCTAAATTGGCCGATGGCAGGGTAATATAATAGTTGGTGATATCGTTACTGGTAAAAGCATTATTCTCGCCCCCCACACGCTGTAAAGGCTCATCATAACTTGGGATATTTACAGAGCCGCCAAACATTAAATGTTCAAACAAATGAGCAAAACCGGTTTGTTCGGGATCTTCGTCGCGTGAGCCAACATCATATAAAATATTCAAAACGGCCATCGGGGTAGTATTATCTTCGTGCACAATAACACGAAGGCCATTGGCCAAAGTAAATCGGTTGAATTTAACCATGTGTAATATTAGTTGTAAAAAGTAGTGGACAAATGTATGATTTTAGCGTATTTGTACACGTCAGACCCGGGTTATATTTTTTATTTTCGTTTTTCCTTCGGACACAGGACATGATGGATCAAACCGAACT
>Ga0206923_1121_pt2 | contig 15127 bp, 14 predicted proteins | sample Alteio_BWOrgHeat_64_FD_152961 | JGI IMG/M metagenome (GOLD analysis project Ga0206923, IMG submission 152961) | Enriched cells from forest soil in Barre Woods Harvard Forest LTER site, Petersham, Massachusetts, United States -... | ecosystem: Environmental > Terrestrial > Soil > Temperate forest >...
GGGCCGGTCGTGTAGCCGACTTCTTAGAACTTGGCGAGTTGATGGTCGATGACGCGCTGATGCGCATCATGCTGGGTGTTTATTCTAAAAGCATTGCCAGTGGTAACACATTCCCGAGGGTATTGAACGCTTTCAACAGCATTTGTTGTTTTGTGCTTTTCCCTTCGTTTATCACCTTTTATTCTTACTATTTCCTGTTATTTCCCAGGTATCTTCAACAAAACAAGATCATTTTTTCCATCATTTTTGGCTTGCTCATCTCTTTAGTGGCAGGTATATCAGGGTATGTGCTTATCCGCTATTTTATAGAGACGGGCCGCATTATTGATATGGACCAGGGTGGCAAAAATGGAAGGTCTACATTTTTTAGTGTGATCATGGTTATCATTTTTATCAGCTCAATAGCCGGTATAGCGGCATTGATTATCAGGGGGTTTATTACCTGGTATAACGAAATAAAATTGAAAGAGCTTTTACGCGAAAAAAACCATGAAATGGAAATGGCTTTAATAAAATCGCAGCTTGACCCACACCTGTTATTTAACACCATTAATAATATTGATGCCCTGATATTAAAAAACGGCGCTAAAGCATCCGATTATTTAAACCAGCTATCAGACATTATGCGGTTTATGCTTTACGAAACCAAAGCCGATGCTATTTTTCTGGCAAGGGAAATTGAATACATAAAAAAATATATCGACCTGCAAAAAATACGCACAACAAATAAAAACTATGTACATTTTTCGGTTACCGGCGATATTGGCGATAAACAGATAGCCCCCATGCTTTTTATCCCCTTTATTGAAAATGCATTTAAGCATACAAATAATAAGAAATTCGAAAATGCCATTACTATTGATATCTTTATAATGGCAGCGCATATACAACTGCGGTGCGAAAATAAATTTGATTCTAATCCGGCAGTGCAACGTGCTGATAGCGGCCTGGGCAATGAACTCATTCAAAAAAGATTAAACCTTATTTATCCCGGAAAACACACATTGGAAGTGCAAAAAAAAGAAGGGCTGTATAGCGTAAATTTAATCGTGGTAAATGGATAAATATACCTGCATTATAATTGAGGACGAACCCCTCGCGCTGGAAAAAACCCGCGACTTCGTTAATAAAGTGCCTTTTTTACAATTATCGGCAACGTTCGACAACGCGCTTACCGGCCTCAACTATTTGAATAACAACAAGGTAGACCTGCTTTTTTTAGACATCAATATGGATGAGTTAACCGGTATAGAGTTACTGGAAAGTACCAAAATAACCAGCCAGGTTATTATTACCACCGCTTACCAGGAATATGCTTTAAAAGGTTATGAACTGCAGATAACCGATTATTTATTAAAACCGTTTGCATTTAACCGCTTTTTACAGGCTGTAAACAAAGCACAGGCAAACCTGGCGCAAAGTGAATCGGCTGCGCAGCCCAACTTTATTTTTGTGAAGACGGAAAACCGTTTAGAGAAGGTAATGCTGGATGAGATACTATATATTGAGGGTATGCGCGACTACAGGAGGATACATACGGCTAATAAAAGGGTAATGACCTTACAGAATTTCAGCGAGTTTGAAAAGCTTATTCCTTCAAGCATAGTGTGCAGGGTGCATAAATCATATATGGTTGCTTTGAATAAGATAGAATCCATCGAACGCAGCAGGATAAAAATTGCCGATCAGCTGATCCCCGTTTCCGAAACCTATAAAGACATTTTCTTCCAGCTCATTAATAATAACGGCTAAACCGATATTATTTGGCAGATGAATAATACGCGGATGCAGACATCTTCCCTCGTCTTGCATAACAAAATTTAGCAGCCTGACCCATACCTATACTTTTGGATAACTTAAAAATTAAACAAAAGAAAACATGAAGAAAAAACTACAAACAGGGATCATATTGGGTATGATCATCCTATGCCAAAATGCATTTGGCCAAACAAAAGTATTGGGATCAGACACGATCAGCAATAAAACAGCAACAAAAACTTATTTAGACCTTGTGCTGAATGTAATGGGTACGAACTTCAATTATGGTAATTCAAACAGCGCCTTAAATGATTATAAGAGATCGGTTTTGGGCGTACAGGTTGGGGTATCATTGCAAGCAGGTATTACATCAAATTTTTCGCTGGTACCCGAGCTATATTTTACAATGAAAGGCGGTAAATTAAACGCCGGTAATCCGCTAACTACCAATCAATCCACCCTTCATTTATATGCGTTTGAATTACCTGTGCTGGCCCGTTTCCATTTTGATAGTTTTCATATCAATGCCGGCCCATCCATTGCTTATAATTTTTACGGCACCCGCAAAATTGGCGATGTGTCTGCCGACCTCGCGTTTAATAATTCAAGCCAGGGCTTTAAGCGCTTTGATGCCGGCCTTCAAATGGGCGGCGGTTATACTTTTCAAACAAAACGAAAAAGGATAGCATTGGACCTGAGATACAATTATGGCTTAACCAACGTCTCTAACGGCAATCAAATGTATAACAGGAGCTTTGTTGTAAGCCTGCATTTCTCCAAAGCCTGGAAAACAAATCCATTCGGAAAAAAATAAAAACACCCCGTTGTTCACGCTGTGCAGGTTTATCAACCAAGCCTCTCCAGAAAAACACGTTTATAAATTTAATCAAATGAAAAAAATGAATTCATATAGAAAAACAGCAATCATAGTTGGTATACTATTTTTACTGACAGAAATAACCTCTATAACAGGGCTGCTTTTATACCACCCTATTTTAAACGACCCCAATTATATTATTAAAAATCCTGTAAACGAAGCGCAGGTTTTATGGGGAGCATTTTGTGAAGTGATGCTTGTTTTTGTAAATATTGGTACCGCCATAACCTTGTTCCCGGTATTAAAAAAGTATAATGAAAGCATGGCGCTTGGCGCCGTTTGTTTCAGGGTGTTGGAAGCCATCATCATTATCATTGGGATAATAAGTTTGCTGGCGATAGTAACACTAAATCACGAATTTTTAAAAGAAATAAATCCCAATACCTCTTTCTATTTAATAGCGGGCAAATTGTTGTTAACCATCCATAACTGGACGTTTTTGTTCGGCCCCAATTTAGTGCTGGGCCCAAGTACCTTCTTTACAGCCTACTTGTTATATAAATCAAAGCTTATTTCGCCTGTTATAGCAATACTTGGCATGATAGGCGGCCCCCTCATTTCTGCCTCGTCGCTACTGGTGATGTTTGGGGTGTTTCTTCAAATTTCTGTTTGGGGAGCTGTGCTTGCGCTGCCGGTATTTGGCTATGAAGTAAGTTTGGCGATATGGCTCCTGGTTAAAGGATTTAATTCGCCAATAATTGCTGATGACCTGTCGACTAAAATAACGCAATTTGGACGGGATTAACGGGAGTTGATTGTTAGCATAAAAAAAGCCTGGCAGTTTCTCAGACTTTTTTGCATGAAGTTAAGGATAATCTGCCATTGTGGAGGCTACGCAACTATTTCAAGCGCTCCGGGTACCACGCACTGCGGGGCCGGGAAAATGCCGATCACGGGCTTATATAAAGGAACTGCCAGGTTCTCTTGTTCAGAATGCTCAACAAAATTATTTAACTCTTTAATGATTTCATCCAGTTCATTCGCCGAAGAAGAAAGATGACGGCAGTGCTTTTTTAGATCATCCGCGGTTAACGTGCCGCTTTCGTTATTGATAAGATCGGTAAGCCCTATTATATTGGCCACGGGCTTTCTAACTCTATGCGATGTAATAAACAGTATTTCGTTCAGTGCCTCTAAATGCTGATGTTCTTTAATACTGCTGGCCTGGTTTAGCTTGCGAAAGCGGATGGCCAAATCGGATGTAATAATAATGGCCAATACCGACATGCCGCGGTTCGCCCAAAATGATATCCCAAGGTTTAATTTCAGGTCAAAAAACAGCACGTCCGCAACGATCAGCAAACAAGCCACCATACTAAAAACTCGAATGGTACGCGGGCTTTCCCTAAATACCAGCAGGCTGCTGCATAAATACAAAATATCTGCCACAAAGGAAGGCGGCGTAACGATATCAAGAATAAAAACTGTTAAAAGGCTGGCGGCAGCCAGGCAGCGGGTAGTAATAAGTTGAGGCTCTTTCATAATGTTTAAATGTTATCCTTCGCCAGCCCCGTAATAAGCTAATGCCGGATAAAACCCTCGTATTACAAGTTTTACCAGGTTAGTGCTATTAATAAGGCGGGCCAATGGCGTGTCAATTTTTTTTGTCATGTCAGGTGGTATTATTAAATTGTAAATGTGTATTTATAAATGCTGGCAGGAAATGATCATTGACAAAAGAAAGAGTGATAGTAAACACATTTCCTGTACTTTCCCGCTGTCCGAAGTCTCTGACTTCGAACAGCGCTGCGTGTAAGTGATGGACAGCTGGGCTAACAAGAGGGGAGCAAATAATTAACTTTATATACATCCCTAAACAATTTTTAAAAATCCGGCTTATACCTTAGCAAATTAAATAGACTGTATGTTACTGTACTTTGTTGTCATCATACCCATTATAGCGCTTATTGGCTGGGCAATATTTCATAAAAGGGATAAAGCTATGCCAGCCGGTATACAAAAGCTGGAGCAGCCCCTGCGTTTGCTGTTAGACGCGCACGTAAACTATTACCATAACCTGGGCGGCAGTGCCCGCAAAAGGTTTGAATCGAAAGTAGCGGCATTTTTGCAGTATGTAAATATTGAAGGCGTGGGCACTGATATTACCGACCTTGACAGGGTACTGATAGCATCAAGCGCGGTTATCCCGGTTTTTGGCCTGGGTGATTGGGAATATGCCAACCTTACCAATGTAATATTATACCCCGATGCTTTTGATAACAATTACCGGTTTGAGGGTCATGGCCGCAACATTATGGGGATGGTAGGTTCGGGTTATATGAACGGGCAAATGATACTATCGCGGCCATCGTTGCTTAAGGGGTTTTCATCAGCATCGGGCAAAGAGAATACCGCCATACACGAGTTTGTGCACCTGGTTGACAATGCCGATGGCGCCACCGACGGCATACCCGAACATTTAATGGCGCATGAATACGCAGCGCCATGGCTAAGCCTGATGCACCAGGAAATGCATCGTATAAAAGACGGCCAATCGGATATCAATCCTTACGCCCTAACCAACGAGGCCGAGTTTTTAGCCGTTGCCTCCGAATATTTCTTTGAAAAACCCGAACAGTTTAAAAACAAACATCCCGGGCTATACCAACAGCTAAGCCTCATATTCAGGCAGGCACCGGCCAAAAAGAACTGGTTTCATATTTAACCGTAATATTTGCTTCAGGCTGCAAAAGGGTGTCATGCTAATATCCGCGCTATTTATGGTAAAATGTTAAACTGGTCCAGGTGGCTCAGGGTGGCTCAGGTGGCTCACCCTGGCTCAGGTGGCTCAGGTGGTCCAGGTGGACCACCCACAAAGCTACTATTGCACGCCATTGCTCTGTATCTTTTGCGCTACAATTACAGCAATGAACCGCTGCCGCAATTATTGTTGTTACCTTTAAATGTTATATAAAGAAACGTATTATCAATTTTTATTTCCGATACTATCTATCTACCCCCCTTTCGGAGAAAAACTTCTTAACCCTGTTTTACTAAAATAGCGAATTTTTATTGGCGGCAAGGCCATGCTATTTCCTGCACCTTAGTGCCGGGATGTTGCGCATTGTATTAACCGGTGCTATAACCGGTGCCTTAATTTAAAAAGATGTATAAAGGCATAAAGAGGTTTTATAAAATGAATTCGCATAACAATGCGTTAAAGGCATTGGCCGGTTTTGGGCGCTCATTAAACCGGCTATACGAAAACAGGAACCATAACCCGCTTAGTAACGGCGAGGTAACCATCCTCAAAAAAATAGCAGAGTTTAAGCCCGGCGTTATTATTGACGGTGGCGCAAACATAGGCGGTTACGCGCACCTGGTTAATACCTATTGCCCCAATGCGGCCGTGTATTGCTTTGAACCTGTTGTAAAAACCTTTAATAAGCTAACAGCCAACCTTAAAAGCAATAACAAGAATACCACTATTAACAAAGGGCTTTATAACCAAAATTGCTCAAAAACAATAAATATTTTCCCCTGCGATGAGCATGCTTCAATATATGATATTGACAGCACCCTGCAAACATCAACCGGCTCGGTGGTTATTGAACTGATGAAAGGGGACGACTTTTTATTTCAGCAGGATATTAAAAGTGTATTCCTGCTCAAACTTGACCTTGAAGGGGCCGAATACGATGCCCTGCAAGGATTTCAAAACTCATTGAAAAACGGCATAATAAAGTTTGTTCAGTTTGAATACGGGTACATTAACATAACTACCAAACGCTTGTTAATTGATTATTATACCCTGTTGGAGTCGTATGGTTATATACTGGGTAAGGTGTTCCCGAAGATCGTAGAGTTCAGGAAATACGAGTTTAAGTATGAGGACTTTATAGGCCCTAATTTTATAGCCGTGCATAAAGGCGAGATCGCCCTGATTAAAAGTTTGGCAAGCAGGTAAAATGTAACAGGCATATCTAAATTATACCTTTTGTAATACATAGAAATAAACACTGCGTCTTGTGATAAAACCCAGGGTCTCATACAGCTTAATGGCCCGCTCATTATCATCCCGCACATGCAAAAACGGGATGTTGGAAGCACCTAAAATGCGGCTGATGTGGAACAGCAATAATTGCCGCGCATACCCCTTGCCCGTATAATCAGGGTGGGTACACACCGCGCTGATCTCGGCATAGTTAAAAGCATGCAAACGCTGCCCGGCCATAGCCACCAGCTGGTCGCCGATAAAAATACCATGATAGTGGCCAAACTCAATGGTACGCGTTGCAAAAGGCCCGGGATTAGTTAATTTGGTTAAAGCCAGCATTTGGGGTACATCATCGGTTGTTAAAGGAACAAGGTTTGATGGCTTATTATCCTGCTCTGTGGTATTATGATAAACCATTTGTAGCCCCCTGATGCACCTCAATACTTTCCATTGCCCGGGGATCTCCATTTCTCCGGGAGCGATAAATATTACCGAGTTGTTATGGATTATCAACTCATAAAGCTGCCCAAAGTCATCTGTTGAGTTATCTCTAAGCGCAACAAATGGCGAGACCTCAATACTGAAGTATTTTACCTCCTCATTGCCATACGAAAGATTTTTATTGCCCGAAATTAAAGCGCTAAAGGCCGGGTTGTCCAGTACATGGCCCATTAGTTTCTAAACATTAATTCATTACCCTGCCTACCCCAAATTGATCGCCGGCACGCACCGGTTTGCCATCTTTAAAGTCAACTTCCAGCATTTTTTCGCACTCAACGGTGTTATAATCCTCATCTTTAAGCAGGGTTAATATTTTACGGGTCTTCACATCTATCACCTCGCCGCTTGATGGATAAGCGTATTTGCCGTCAATAGTAAAAGTAATCCACCCCGGCATATCCTGTACTGGTATGGTGTTAAGTTGCTGGTAAGGCGCTGTGGCGCTAAAAATATGCAGGCGCATATTGAAGCCGTCGCAAAGCCAAATTTCTTTTTCATCAGGGGTAAGGCCTATGCCATGGCTTGGGCAGCCGTGGCGTCTAACCGGGCCCTTATCCCAGCCTTCAACAACTTTATGGGCAACTACTTTGCCGGTTGTCAGGTCGCCAACCTCAAAACCCAACAATTCATTACAATTTACAAATATTTTGGTCTCCTTGCCGTTAACTGTAAACGGACGTATAAAATTAGCGAAGGGCCCAACCTCGCCTACTATGGTATTGGTTTTTGGGTCGGCAATTTTTACCATAGTGTTTTTTAAATCGGCCAGGTAAACATGTTTGCCTGATAAAGCATAAATGGTATTATGCGATCCGTTAAACCCATCGAGTACTTTTATAGTATTACCGGTTTCGCAATCAATCACCGTCCAATAATGGCTTTCCAGCGATGGCAGGTACATGGTTTTACCATCCGGCGATACAGACAGGCGGTCGCAGCCATGCTCAATAGGCTTTTCCCATATCAGCTTACCTGTTATCAGGTCTATGCGCTCTAAAGTTTCAAGCGTAGTAACATATATACTATGCAGCGGGATGCTTACCCCTACACCCTTAACGTTTGAAGGTTCGCCGGTTTTGGGGTGAAGCCCTTTAAACGAAAAACGTTTTACAAACTTATGCCCATGGTCAATATCAAAAAACACCAGGCCATGTCCGCCATAACCCAAATAATCGCGCACGCCGGGCACCGCGGCTATTAAATAACGGCCATTTAGCGGTACAGCCACACTTTTTGCCGAATTATGTTTAACGGCGGGTTTCCATGCTGTAGTGAACAAAATAACTGCCCCGGCAACTAAGGCTACAAAAAGGCTGATCTTGATTTTCATAATTTTAATATTGAGGTTAATTGGCGTGGTTAAGTTAAGCAGTGATTTTTGAAACTGCAAATGGTATCTTAACGCTGTAAGAGTCTCTCCCTATTCATATATTATCTTTTTTCAAATCGGTATATTTGCAGCTATATTTTTATATGAATGGCCGAAGCTGCTATAATTCCTGAATTATTTGTTATTGGCGCGGGCCCGGGCGATCCGGAGCTGATAACCGTTAAGGCCCAGAAAGTTTTGCAGGGTGCCAATGTGGTTTTGTACGATAACCTGGCCAACAAACAATTATTAGACCTTACCCCACCTGATTGCGACCATATATATGTAGGCAAACAGCCCTATGGCAACTATACTCCGCAGGAAGACATCCATGATATGATAAAACACTTTGCCTTTACCCGGGGCAGGGTAGTACGGTTAAAAGGCGGCGATCCGTTTATTTTTGGGAGAGGCTTCGAGGAAATATTATTTGCACGCCGGCACGGCATCAAAACCCATTTTATACCGGGGATAACCAGCATGCAGGCGGCAGGCTTTGAGGATATCCCGCTTACGCACCGGGCTATCAGCGAGGGCATATGGGTAATAACCGGCACCAAAAAAGATGGCACCCTATCTGGCGATCTTAGGCTGGCTATGCAAAGCAATGCTACCGTTGTAATTTATATGGGAATGAAACAACTTGCCGCTATTGCCGCAACTTATGCCGAGGCCGGGAACGGCGATATGCCCGCGGCAATTATACAGCATGCATCGCTGCCTCATCAAAAATCGGTTAAAGGGTTGGTTAAAAACCTGCCCGCGATGGCCGAAAGTAAACAGCTTACTTTCCCGTCCATCATCATTATAGGCCCTGTGGTTGATTTGCCTGCTTAGTTATTTTTTAAGCCGATGCGGTGGTTAGTATAATCAAGCAAAAACTCATTATGAACAAAAAAGTCGATGCTGAAAATGGTCCTTGTATCATTTGAATAGGATGGGTTCTCCACCTCGGTTATATTAAAGGCGCTTCCGGTGCTGTATTGATAACTGAAGCCATGGCTCGTAGTAATAGCCACGTTTGTATTTGCGGGGAGCGTAGCCATATTGCTGGTAGCCGCGCTGTTTTCAATAATTGTGGTAGACGGGGTGCCGGTATCAAACAATATACTACCCGCTATGCTTTGCCCGCTATAAGTAATGGTTGACGAAATTGTGGGCAGATACCCCGAAATGGCCGAGTAGCCCAACGGATGCATAATAAAACCCGAAGCATTCAGGTCATTGGGTATCAGGCCTATATAGAGCAAATTGGGCACATAAGTGGCCGAAGCATTAAAAGCGCCGGTATTAAGCGCTGCCAACCTGAAACCACTGGTAACATTATCAGGAAGCTTAAAGTAACTTAACGGGCTGCTTATCATCCTGCTGGCGTAGCTGATACCCGGCCCTACCCCAAATACATCAGCCGTATGCGCAGGCAATTGCATATTCGTATTTACATCAACCACTTTATAATATAAAAATATGGGGATACGCGGGGTGGTTACATTTCCGTTAGCATCGCCTATAACTATTGGCGCATAGGCCAGGTTACCATATTCCTGTACCTCGCTATCGGCGCCGCCATAGGTTACTATAGCCTGCTGCGTGGTAACCGTAATGCCGTTAACGTTTACCGAATCGCCGGCCACCTGTATACCTGATGCAGTGATCATTGACGCAGGTAATATGCCATTAGCATCTAATGTCAATCCGGCTGAGCCGGTATCAAAAAATGGGGCATAGCTTACTGTTTGATCGCCAATTTTTGAAACAGCTATAAATATGCGCAGGTTATTGCCTGTAAGCTTCTCATATAAACCCAGCTTTGCAAAATTAACGGGATCGGGTGTGGGGGTTGAATGATCTTTTTTACATGAGTCTGCCAACAGCATTAAAAATAATCCGCCTGCCAGAACCGGGAAAATTTTTAAGTAGCTTTTTTTCATTCGCATTAACTGTTCCGCACAAATAATTATACAATTATACGCAATAACGTTAACTTGGGTTTATCCGTATAACCGTTCGTTTTAATTTAATATTTAATAACACCATGCAAAAACGCATTATTAATTAATACTTAACTTAATACCGTGTAACTTTATACTAAATTTAGGACATTGTTACTCGCTAAGTTGTGTAATAACTATTTTTTTTAAAAGTTAATGCGTAATTTTCCATTATTAAATCAAAAGGCGACCTGTTTTTAACCGGCAGGTTTAATTTAAAAGAATTATTTTACTAAAATATGGTTAATTATTTTTACTGTTTTAAAAAATAGTAGCCCCTGAATTATTAATATTGTGATGCCCTTTTAATGTAAACAAATGGATGGTAGCATAGATAAGGATAAGCCGGAAGTTAGGCTCAGGGCATTCAGAGCCATTGACGAGCCCGAAACCTGCGCGCTTTTTATTGAGGGGCATACCCACGTATTAACCAGTATTGGTGTTACCAAAGTTTCGTATAGTAAAAATGAATGGGTAAATAACCCTGCTGCGTTTGTAATGGTGGTTGAATCGTTAGATGGGAAGCGTGTTTATGGTGGTGCCCGTGTACATGTTGCCGGAGGTACCGAACCGCTGCCAATTGAACTGGCAACGGGCGCAATGGACAGAGGGATATTTGACCTGGTTTGGAAATACGGTCAAAACGGCGCGGGCGAGCTTTGCGGCTTATGGAACTCACGCGAAATAGCAGGTTACGGCATCGGCTCTATATTTTTAATTCGCACATCGGCGGCAATATCCTACCAGATAGGCATACAATCACTTTTCGCGTTATGCGCACCATATACCATTCCGCCGGGCGAGGCGGTTGGAATGGAGGTTGAAAAAAGTATTGGTAATGACGGTACTTTTTATTACCCGAAACTTGACCTGGTAGCTACCACCATGATATTAAAAGATGTGCCCACCCTAAGCAAGGCGCATGAAGAAGATAAAAATGCCATACTAAAAATAAGGGAGAACCTGGATATTGTACGTACAGAGGTACTGCGTAAAAAGGAGCTGACCATACATTACCAGATCAAGATACCGAACCTTGATAAATGGGACCTACAGGCGGTTATCGCTAACGCGAAAAAGACCTTTATGAAAACCAAAATGAATGAGGAAGATATTAACGTTCTTTAACACCAATTATATATAAAGATGAGAATTAATTTTTATCATTGACCTGAACGATTTTATATCCGTACAAACGCCATCACAACCTTTTGCCTATCAGTATGAAAAAACTTATCACCCAACTATATCAGTCCCCTGAAGATAATCTTATTTACGAACCCCGGATATTACGATTGAATATACCCGCGGATAAGCAAATTTTTGATACTTTATTGGCCGACGGGAAGGTGCTATTTGCGAATGATGAAATTGAGGGCCAGCTAAGAGAACTTATAAAGAGCAAAAATCCATCCATCAAAATAAAAGTCGATGATTATCCTGCCCTTATCATGGCACATCTAAAGGGAATGGATATCATGGAATATGGCGTGTGGGCATACTATCCCTGGAGCAGGCGTTTAATACATTTATTGGATGAGGATGAATTTATTGAGGTACGCACCAATCGCAACCAGTATAAAATAACCCGGCAGGAGCAGCGATTATTAAAAGAGAAAAAAATAGGTATTGTTGGTTTATCGGTAGGCCAGTCTATAGCTTTAACCATAGCCATGGAACGGATATGCGGTGAGCTAAGATTAGCCGATTTTGATATAGCCGAATTAAGCAACCTGAACAGGCTGCGCACCGGCCTACATCATATGGGGATCAATAAAACCATTATAGCTGCCAGGGAAATTGCAGAGATTGACCCATTTATTAAAGTAAGGATATTTAATGATGGGTTGCACAAACAAAACATGGATGAATTTTTTACAGGCAACGGCAAATTAGATCTGTTTATTGAGGTTTGCGACGGCATAGACATTAAGATAGAAAGCCGTTTTAAAGCAAGAGAACTGAAGATACCCGTTGTTATGGATACCAACGATAAAGGGATGCTGGATGTTGAACGGTTTGACATTGAGCCTGACCGCCCTATATTACACGGACTGGCTGACGGATTGGACCCTGATAACATTAAAAATTTATCAAACGAAGATAAGATACCATACATCCTTAAAATGGTAGGGGCCGAAACTATTTCAACCCGGCTAAAAGCTTCGATGATGGAAGTTGAACAATCTATTAATACCTGGCCGCAGCTCGCATCTTCGGTAGTATTAGGCGGCGCGTTAACTACCGATGTTTGCCGGCGGATATTGCTTGATCAATACCATGATTCGGGCAGATACTATGTTGACCTGGAAGACCTTGTTAAGGACAAAGATGTGGGAGCAGCCGCAGGTATACCTGCAGCATATATTGGCCCGCCCGAATTAACCGCCGATAATATGCTTGAATTAATAAAAGCAGTAAACAGGCCAAACGAAAGTGTTGAGTTAGAGAAGAACGCCATAACTGAAATAGTAAAAGCAGGGATTGCAGCTCCGTCGGGCGGTAATGCGCAACCATGGAAATTTGTTTACACCAATAAACAACTATTTGTTTTTCATGACGTGCATTTTTCATATTCTTTACTTGATTTTAACAACCTCGGGTCGTATGTAGCCATTGGGGCCGCTATTGAAAATATAACCATTAAGGCGGCCGCGCTTAGGTTTACTGCTACAGTAAACTATTTTCCATTAGGAAACGATAAGCGGTTGGCCGCTCAGATCAGCTTCAAAGCCAATGAAGATACTTCAGTAAACAATAAACTGGAAACCGCGATCGGGATGAGGCTTACCAACAGGAACCTGGGCATAAAACAACAGCTTTCGAACGATATTTTCAATTATCTTAAAGGATCGATTAGTTTATATAAAGGCGCTAAACTGCACATTATTGATGATGAGCAGACGATGGCCGATGTGGGTAAACTATTGGCAAAAGCAGAAATGCTGCGAATTTTACATCCTCGTGGGCATTATGATACTTTTACAAATGAACTTAGATGGACACCCCACGAGATCAACGAAAAGAAGGACGGCCTGGATGTAAACACGCTGGGCGCTACAAAACCTGAAGTTGCGGCATTAAAAATAGCAGAAGACAGTAAAGCGATTGATTTTTTAAGGAGCCTTAATGGCGGTAATGCTTTCACTAAAATGGTTAACAGGGCGGTGTCTGTTTCGTCAGCTTTGGGTATTATTACCATGCCGGCCTATTCTGAAATAAATTTTTTGCTGGGCGGGAGGGCTGTGGAAAGGGTGTGGTTAGAAGCAAACATATTGGATGTGGCATTTCAGCCTATATCACAACTGGTTTTTTTAATGGCCCGCCTTAAACATGGCCATGCAGGCGAAATAGAAACATACTTTGCAAAAGAAGTTGAACAATTAGCGCATGAATTTTATAACCTGCTTCCGCAATTAAAGGATGAACAGCTTATTTTTATATTCAGGTTAAGCAAAGCAGACAGGCCGGCAATAACGTCGTTACGTAGGCCAATTGACTCCTCATTTATTTATGCGGAATAAAATGATATTTATAAATTTAGATGTGCTGAATAATAATATTAACTCATGAGTATACCTGTAATTATCCGGAAATTTTTATTGACGGTTTTGCCGCTTACACTTTTTATTGGCAATACATATGCTCAGGTAATTTATGACGGAGCGAAAGCCATTACTATCGGTAATAAAATAGAATACTATATTGATTCATCGGCTTCAAAAACTTTTGCCGATATTCAAAAACAGCAGCATTTTATTGTTCCATCGGCACCCATACCAGATTTTGGATTGATCAAATCGCCTTTGTGGCTAAAAATAAAGATTAAAAACAGCAGTAATTCGCCGGCTTTAATGCTTCAGTTTGACCAATCGCTAATGTTAAATATTGATTTTTACTACGCGGTAAATGGCAAATATGTGGTAAATAAAAGCGGCGAATTATATCCGTTTAGGTCAAGGCTTATTAATTATCATAAATTTATTTATCCGCTCAACATTCCAACAGATTCAACAGCAACCTATTATGCCAGGGTAATATCCTCGCATGAAATGCAGATGCCGCTTTATTTGGGGAAAAAGGACATTATCCAGGATAGTAACCTTAAGAAAAATATTTTCTTCGGAATTTTCTTCGGGATCATTTTAGTGATGTTCTTTTATAACCTGTTTATTTATTTCTCTGTAAAAGACCCCATTTACCTTAATTATGTGGTTTATATCCTTGTTGTTGGGTTGATACAAACAACTATTGAAGGTTACTCTTTCCAGTTTTTATGGCCCAATAACAGCTTTCTGGCCACGCGTTCCTTTTTTCTTTTAACGGCGCTTGTAAACATCAGCGGGCTTGAATTCGTCCGGAAATTCCTTAATACAAAAAACTTCACGCCACGCCTTGATAAGGTTTCGTACGTTCTGTATTTTATTTATGGCATTGCTATATTTTTAACCTTAAAAGGTTCGCTTTATATATCCTACCAAATATTGCAGGCATTTGCAGGTATTGTTTCATTATACATGCTCACAATTTCGGTCACCATAGCAAGGCAGGGATACAGGCCCGCTAAATTTTTTATTATAGCCTGGATACCGCTCATATCGGGTATTATAATCTGGATATTAAAAGATTTTAATGTTTTCCCCTATAACGTTTTTACAAATTATGCTATCACCTTCGGCTCAACGCTTGAAGTA
>Ga0206923_1132_pt1 | contig 15122 bp, 15 predicted proteins | sample Alteio_BWOrgHeat_64_FD_152961 | JGI IMG/M metagenome (GOLD analysis project Ga0206923, IMG submission 152961) | Enriched cells from forest soil in Barre Woods Harvard Forest LTER site, Petersham, Massachusetts, United States -... | ecosystem: Environmental > Terrestrial > Soil > Temperate forest >...
CTCGACCATGGTCGCGAGTTGGAGACGGTGATGAAGACCACGCGTTGCGGGGTGGTGGAAGTGCTGTTCAACGTGTTTCATCAGGAACCGCTGGCGCTGTTTCGGCAGGCGGCAGCGGCGGGCATCGGTTTGATTGTGAAAGTGCCGCTCGATTCGGGGTGGTTGTCCGGGAAGTATGACCGCGACAGCCGGTTTACCGGCATTCGCGAGCGCTGGTCGCCGGAGATCATTGAGCGTCGCTCGTCGCTCGTGGAACGGTTTGCGGCGTTGTTGCCGACGGGAATTCCGCTGGCGCACGCCGCGCTTCAATACATCCTGGCGCAACCGGAAGTTTCCACCGTGATTCCCGGGGCCAAGACCGTCGAGCAAACGCGGAACAACTTCGACGCCACGAATACTTCGCTGTCCGCCGATGTCGTGCGCGCGATCCACAGTTTCTGGGAGCGAGAGTTAAAGGATAATCCCTTGCCGTGGTAAATGCGTCGAATAGGCTTGGCGTGAAAAGGAGCATTGGCTGCAGCGTGTTGCTCACGTGCGGCGCGTTCGCTGCAATGGCCCAGACGAACCATCCCGCGCGTCCCACGCAACCGATCGGGCTGGTGGTGAAGGTCGGTCAATGCGACAGCCGAATTGGCGATGTGGACGTGGTGGTGTCCGCGAACGTCGAGCGGGACCAATCGACGATCAAAATTCAATTTCGCCTCAACCACGCGGAGTCGGCTTGTGAAATCGATCCCACCAACGCAGTGGCCGTCGCGCAACTCGTCCAGAACGTGGCATCGGAGCTGATGAAGGGGAACCAATCAGCGGGCCAACTCCGCAACATCGAAGTCGATTCCTTCGAACTGGCAGAAAAGAAATTTGTCGAGATCATGATTCATCGGGGCGATTCCACCGCCGGTGAACCGACATGTCGGCTGTGGTTCGACACCTACAACGCCCTCAACCTGTCGCACCTGATTATCTCCGGCAAGAACGTTGCCGATTGGCTGGAGCCAAGGCTCGTTCCGCTGGAGTAACCGTCGCTAACCAAGTTTGCAAAGGGATTTATATACAATGTTACCCTAAAAATGCCGTGAATCATGGCCTCAATCCGGCATTGCATTTTCAACGGCACGAAGTTAAAGATTGTGAATGGCCCCCGCTACTCCCGCAGCCCAAGAAAAACAACGCAAAATGCAACCACATCTACAGTCGATTCTCAATGAAATGCAGCAAGCCCAACAAGGAACTGTAACTCGACAAAACCTAATAAAAGAGATTGAGGCTCTTGACACTACAAAGCCGCGTCGTCTCTTGGTGTATATCGGAAACGCCGCTAATCCAAACAGTTCAATTAATCTAACACATACCGTTCCACTCGCTGATGCTCTCAGTGGAATAGGCCGAACTGAAAACCTGGATTTAATGATTCATACTCTTGGCGGTTCAGGCGACACCGCGGAAAAGATTGTCGAAATGTGTCGCAACCATTGCTCCGGCGAGTTCAGGGTGATAATCCCAAACATGGCGAAAAGTGCTGGTACACTGATAGCATTAGGCGCAGATACAATTGTCATGGGGCACTGTTCGGAGGTCGGACCAACTGATCCACAAATCCGAATTACCGTTGGGAACGCACCTCAATTCGTATCGGCTTGGACGTTTATTCATGCTCGTGATGAACTTGCCAAGAAGGTTAATGAAGCAAATGCAAGGGGAGAAAATGCCGACGCATACCTTCAACAGTTGGCCACGATAGATTCTGTATTTGTCAAACACTGCGAGCAGTTGATGGAATTTGCCAAAAAAGTGGGACGGAAATGGATTGCTGCGCGATTGATGGCGAAATCAGTTTCCAAAAATGAAGCAGAAGAAAAGGCCGACAAAGTTATAGATTTCCTGAGCAATGTCCAAGAGCACATTATTCATGGCAGGCTCATCCTAGCGAAAGAACTGAAAACAAATTGCGAACCAACGCTGCACGTTGAAGAATTGGAAGAAACGAGTCCGGGGTGGCAAAAGCTATGGAATCTCTACGTGCGCTATGAAGTATTCCTGATGTCTCCGAATCCTCCGGGAGTACCACATAAAGCTGTAATTATCGAAACAGCGAGTACGTCTCTTACGATCAATGGGTAGGGTCAACTATCCGACTGACACAGAACTATCGCGTCCGGAATTAAATAACTGGGCATCCGCTGTTGTTCGGAAGAATTCTCAGACTGGACGTTTGCAGATTTTTTAACTCGCTTCATCATTGCGAGAGCGCGATAGACCTCCTCAGTCAGAGGAGGACTGTCAGCAGACCCTGTCTGTCCGTTTTGACCGCCCAGTTTTTCTAGCGATTTGTCAATTTCGTTTTCCATATAGCCACCTGCTATTCAACTACCATCAGTTTAGACACCGCGAACCAGCAAAACGTTTCTCCGAATTTTTGCACGAGTTTTCATAAGTCGCAACCCACTCAGAATTAGCCAGTTGAACTCGCTTCCTCACGTCTCGCCCGTGCAGTGATGATTGTAAAGGGATAGCCGGAAACGTGTCAACCCAATTCCTGCTTGCATGACGGCGCCTAGACAGCAGCATGTGCGCCAGATTGATTCCATCATGGCCATTCTATGACAACGGGTTACACATCCTTCTCGCCAATTTACCCCCGCGCACTGAATGCTTTTCAAGTTGAGACACCACCGTAATTCCAATCCTGGCTTATTACCGTGTTCATCACGCAGACCGAATCGCTGTCTCAGCGGCCCCCTCATCTCCTGTCCCTCAGAACCCGGTCGAAGCACCAACGGACGAGCCAACTGCCGAGCAGAAAGCCGAGCGGGGCGCCGACGAGTAAGCCGAGGGCAAGGCCGGCGAGGATGGCGACAAAGTCGACGCAGGGTGTCACGGCACCGGACTCCAGATCGGGACGGCGAGGGTGATGTTGGTGGTCGATGTGCCGGAGACGGCCAGAGATAGCGTGCTGAGGAACGCCCAGAATTTGGATTCCTGACGGACGAGGGAAATGACTTGAGCGGTGTTGGTGGCGGCGGCGACGGCAGCGGTCCAGAGGGCGTTCATCTGCGCGGGGGTGTTGGTGGCGGCGATCCCGACCTGCTGCGCGGCGGTCTTGAGGAAATTCTCTTCCTGCACCAATAATGGATCGCGGTTGACGGTCTGGGTCAGGTTGCTGAAGGAAGTTTGAATGAGGAGCACGTTGGTCAATCCAACACAGGCCCCGACATTCGTCGGGGTGCCAGCGGCGCAGTATAGGCAGTTCGGCCAGGCGCGGTGCAGCGCGAGCTGCTGACTGTCGGTCAACGTGATGATTTCTTGGCTGTTCGTCGTGGCGAAGGTCGTGCCGGTGGTGAAGCCATCGACTGAGCCGGTGTTCGTATTGACCAGCGCAATCCAGGCGGCGGAGGCGGAGGTCGCGGAGAACGGCAGGGCCAACCACAGAGTCACAGAGATCACAGGGGTGGCGACGGCAGATAAGTTCATTTGGAATCCTTTCATGGTTGCTCGAAGACGAATGCCTTCAAAATGAATTGCGGCCCCGTATTGTTCGCGTCGCACGCTCCCATGCCGATGTACTTAGGTTTGACGGTCTGGGAGTTTTTTACCTTCAACGTTTTTAGGATCGGCGGGAGTCCGATCTCGCCGTAAGCCGCTGAGTACGTCAGGTTGCTCACCCCATCATAAGAGACCTGCATCCACAGCCAACTCGTTTGCATGTAGAAATTATTCACGAGCGGGATGTTGTTGTCTGTGGCCGTCTCCACGGACTGCCAAGATGCTTGAGGCGTTGCCGACGAGAAGCCACGGAAAGCGGGCGTGAGAGAACTGTTACGATGCAGCACAAAGCTATGCGTGACGCCGTTGGTGTCCTCTAGGGCGCTGACCCCGAAGTCGGCGTTGTAAGAAGTTGTGCCGCTGTTGTCGCTGATGTTGTCGATCAGGACGCGGCAGCGCCAGGATTGGTTGGTGTTCGGAATGGCCTTCACGATGTAGTTGCCCGCGCCGTTGGCTTCGCCGGAGCTTCCGAAGAGAAGATGATTGTTCGTGTTGGCGACGGTCCAGGCACCGGAGACGTTGACATTGATCCATGCGCCCGTCGTGGTGCTGGTGAAATAGTCGGTCAGCGTGGCGTTTTCGTTGGAGAGCGTGGAGAGGTCGGGGCAATTGATGAAGGTCATACCCCAGACGTTGCTGACGCGCATCGCGCCGTATTTGGTGGACCACCACAGCGGGGCGACGGTGGAGGTGTTGGTGACGGCGAATTCCAGCGGCACGTTGATGGTGATCGTGCCGCCATTGCTGGAGACGGCGCTGGTGGCCGTGGCATTGCCGGTGGCCGCGATGGTGACATTGGAGATCAGGCCGTTAACGGAGGCGACGGTGCCGGTGGAGATGCCGACGATACTCGCGGCGCTGAGCGGGCCCAGGATGTTCACGCTGCCCGTGAAGGTGGCATTGTTGCTGACGACGGCGGTGCCATTCCAGAAGAGTGGCTGGGTGCCGCCGTTGGTAAGGGCGTGGGAGGTATCGACGAGGGAGTTGGTAATCACAGGCAGGGACGCCTGTGCCACCAGGGGATTGGTCAACGCAAGCAGGGACGTTTGCGCTACCAGCGGATTGGTGATGGAGAGCGTTGCGAGGCCATTGGTGATGGCTTTGTCGGCGAGAGAGTTGGTGATGGAGGGGATGGAGGACAGGGTGACCAATGAATTGGTCAGCGCAAGCAGGGACGCTTGCGCCACCAGGCTGTTGGTGATACCGATGGTGGCGAGGCCGTTGGTCAGTACGTTGGCGGCGGCGATGGTCTCCAACCCATTTGTCACGCCTGCGCCGGCCAGGCCGTTCGTGATCGAGGAGTCGGCCAGACCATTCGTCACGGCGGCGGTGGTCAGGCCGTTGGTGATCGACGTAGTGGCCAGGCCATTCGTGATCGATGTGGTGGCCAGGCCGTTGGTGATGGTTTTATCGGCGAGGGAATTCGTGATCGCAAGCAGGGACGCTTGCGCCACCAGAGAATTGGTGCCGGCGATGGGGAGGAAATTGGCGTTGACCCAATTGGTCGAAGCGAGGCTGTTGGTGCTCGATGAATCGAGGAGGCCGTTCGTGCTCGAACCCCCGCCGCCACTGCCATAGATGCCGAGCTGGGCGCGGCGACCGCCGCCGGGGAGATTGGTGATGGAAAGTGTCGCGGCGGTGGAATTGGTGATCTGAAGTTCGTCCACGATGCCGGTGGTGGTGCCGTTGATGATGCGGAAGGGGTAGGTGTTGGCGGCAAAGGCGCGGGATGAAATCACAGAGACGCAGAGGAGGAGGGTCGTTGTAGCCGCGATTGGTAATCGCGGGCCGGTTCTCCCGCACTTGGCAAGCGCGGCTACAGCGGAATGCAAAAGGGAGGTTTTCATAAAATCATCAATTGTTTTTTGAGGGCGACGATTATGTCGCTGGACTGGTTGGCGTTGACGATGGCGATCTTGACGACCTGGCCGGCAGGGACATCGATGACGGGGCTGGCGGCGATCAGGGCGTAGGCGCTGCCGGCGGCGAGGGAAAAGACCTGCGATTGCGTGACGCCGTTGACGATGATCTGCAAGGTCAACGGATTTGTGACAGGAGCATCACCTTCAGCGCGGATTTCGACGGCGGTGATGTTGGTTTCCACGGCGCATTGATGGGAGCCGCGTTGCTGGCCGTCTTTGACGAGACCGAGGAACGGCACGTCTTTGTCGGCGATATTCATTTGCGCGAGCTTTTGAAGCCCGGTATTGATGATTGCGTAGGCCGCGGCGGGCGTGAGACCGATGCCGGTCAGGTCATTGACGCCATTTTGGAGTTGAGACATAGCCTACCCACCCCTTTCATCCCCTCCGAGGAGGGGAGAATGGCGCTCGCGGCGCGAGCGCCCTACCAACCGGAACGACCCGCGGTTAGCAACCGCGGCTACAGGGATTGATCTCATATTTTCACCACGGTTAGTTGATCGGCGCGGAGGGCGCGGAGGCCGTTGAGTTTGGGGTACACTTTTACGTCCACTGATGACGCGAGACTGCCGTTGTCGGCGGCGTTGGTGGCCGCGTCGTAAACGTAGCCGATGGATTCGTAGCGGGTCAGGACATCTGATGGTTGAGGGATAATGGCTAATGGGGAAATGAGAGTGATTGTCACGCCACTGATCGAGGCGATGCGGGCGAAGAATTCATCGCCACTGTGTGTAATGCTGATGCGGTCGCCGGGTTGCAGGCCGGTGGCGTCGGTAATTTGAAATTGGAGATTTGAGATCGCAGAGGAGACGGTGGTCGAGATCGAGCCGTGTCGCGCATCCACTGATTGCGTGCGCATCAGCGTACCGTCGACCCAAATTTCCACATCACACGCATTGATCTCGCTGGCGACGGTGGGATCGAATTCACTTGGGTTCGTTTCGTAGCCGAAGCCGAAGCCGCGGTTGCGTAAGTCCCACGACAGAGCGATGTCGCCACTGTAGACCGGGCTGAGGACCGCACTTCGGCCATTGGCGACGAGGTTGCAGGCGGGGAACGGCCGGGCGGCGCGGGATTCGACGGTCGCGGCGGCGGCAGTGGCATCGGCCAGCGTGGGCGATAGCCGCGATCCGAACGGGATGCCCTTGAACGTTACCACGGAACCATTCACCCAGGCCGGTTCGGCGAGGATGTTGTAGAGTGGCTGCAACCGGAAGATCCAAATGTCCGGGCCGATATCGCCACTGGCGGGCATCGTGTCGGAGAGCGGGCCGAAAATTCCCTGGATGCGCCAGCGCGAGCCGCCAAGAAACAGTAACTCGGTAGCGGCATAGAGCGCGGCACTGTTGCCGTTGCCGAGCAGCACGAGCATCTTGTAGGCGAACCAGTCGGTATCCGAGAGCGAGGAAAACGAGTCCACGTCATCGCTGGCCGCGTCGAAATCGATGGTAGTGCCTTAATTTGAAATTCCATGTCCCCCTTTCTTTACAATCCGATGCCAGCCACGATATTCCCAGCCATGAATTGCAACAAGACCGCCACATTAAGGGATTGGCGGGCCGGTGACGCCGAGAGCCGCAGGATTTGTGGGAACACTGGCGACGAAGCCCGGCATATTGTTCGTTATCCAAAAGGCCGGTGCCCAAATGTCGTGATGCCCGGACGGATACCACTGATAGTTCCCGTCGGCATCCCTAGCCGACCAGAAGCAGAAGACCTGTCTTTTCTTCCAAAAGAATCGTGGCTCATACGTCACCTCAAGCCACAGAATCACCTTATCTTTTGTCTCATTGCCAACCGGGTCAAAACTCAAAGAAAAACTATGCGCCTCAAGGGGTTTAATCTCCCTGATGATGGTCGTGTCAACGACTGTCCACCAGTTAGTTCTTCTCGTCTCTTGTGGGCCACCGTCCATCCAAGTTGCAGCGTAGGTGACGTTGCGGATAGGAAGGGCACTTTGGTTTTGGAAGACGAACACCGTTCCGAACGCTTGCTTAGAATTAAGCGATGCCGATGGGGCAATGGTAATTTTAGGACGATATGAATCGACAAGAGCCACAGTCCAAATCAGACCTGTTACAGTCACTACAATCTCGACCAAACGCAATAGGTGCTTCCCGATGCGCTTTAAGGCGCTTGGCGATTGAGAAGTGGCTGGCGCGCTTGCTGTTGGTTCCAACGGCGGTTGCGTTTGTGTTTCTGATTCTCTACCTTGCGATGGCGGCGTCGGACTGGATTCATTCAAGCGATTGGCCCCGATAAAACTGCATTGTTGCCACTTGCATTCTACGAAAACGGATGTAATTTTCGCAAGTTCTGGGTGCGTAAGTTAACTGGCAAACCAGCGTTCCTTACAATCGCTGATTGCGAGTTCAAGGCTCGCCGCATCCAAAATCAGCACGCGGCAGTTTTCTAGCCTTTTGCCACTAAAAGCAATGCTTTCCGCACCCATTCGGATGTGGTGTCTTTGGAACGCCGGATCGCGTCAGCGATAGCGGAGTGTTCCTCTGGTGAAACCCGCGCCTGTATTAGAATGTCCCGCAATTTCGACTTCGGCACTTTCGGTCTGCCCATTTTCTTTTTCATAAAAAACTTTCCGTATGACGAAAATAGTTATTGACGCAGATACTACTTTTTGTCATACTCTTAGTCAACAAGGAAAACTGATATGGCAAACATCTTGAAAACCGAAAAGAAAATCGCAGTCGTCGCGGCCCTCGCGGAAGGCTCTAGCATCCGCGCTATCGAACGCATGACGGGCGTGAACCAAAACACGATTATGAGTTTGGGGTTGCGTGTCGGTGAGGCCTGCACCCGCATCATGGATGAGAAGATGCGCGGCCTTCACTGTCAGAACATCGAAGTGGATGAGATTTGGGGATTCATCGGCGCGAAGCAGAAGAACGTCCGCAACCGGCACGCGGGAATGAACTACGGCGACATTTGGACATTCATCGCGTTAGATGCCGACCACAAACTGATTCCTACATTCACCGTTGGCAAGCGCGATAGCTACCACGCGAAAATGTTTATGGAGGATTTGGCCGGGCGTTTGAACACCCGGATTCAGCTTTCGTCCGATGGTCTGACCGCATACAATGAGGCCGTTGACTACGGTTTCGGGTGTAACGTGGATTACGGCCAGATTGTAAAAACCTACTCCGTCACCGACCTCACCGGAACAATGGTTGGTAAGTATTCTCCGGCAGAAGTGGTCAAGACGGAAAAGACGATTGTAACGGGTATGCCCGACGTGACGCGGATTTGCACGTCGCACGTCGAGAAGCAGAATCATACGTTGCGGATGCACTGCCGACGACTGACGCGCCTCACCAACGCTTTCTCAAAGAGGCTCGACAGTTTTAAGGCTGCGGTTGCCTTGAATTTCTGCTACTACAATTTCTGCAAGACGCACAAGGCTCTTAAAATGACGCCAGCCATGTCCGCCGAGATTGAGCATGACTTCTGGACGGTGGCAGACCTGATGGAACGCTGTGGCGAAATCTGAGTACATCGACAACCTGCAAGCGGTGATTGGAAAGATGCACGGATGCGGTTCAACGCACGTTGAATCCGTTCCCGTGCATGAGATGTTTCGGGGCGAAACCGTCTGGAATGGTGTCATTGAAGTTTTCGACTTGGTAGGACACCCGAAGGCTAAGCGGGGCTATGCGTGGGGCTACAAGGATGGCGACCAGACGCACTATATTGCCGTCTTGGAGATTCCACCCGTCGTTTCCCCAGTGACCGCGCTTCGGGCCGCAATCGCCAGCAAAGCGCAGAAGTGACTGCGCCGCGCACAGCGACTTAATTCCCGGCGTTTCTCTCGGTTGCTCCCGTGGTAGGGTTCGAGTCGATTCCAATCGAACCCAAAACCCCACCAACAGGAGGCAACGATGAAATCGGTTTTAGTCGTGATTCAGGAGCCGAAAAAAGACGACCGCAAGGCCATAGATTTGTGGACGACTCTTTGGCAAGATCAAGAACTTCCAAACCTGACCATAAAAGGTATCGAACGGCTTGCCTTAAATGTGTTCCTGATTGAACTAGATGCAGCCTTGCCAGCATTTTGCGGTCTAGTTTACCGGGCGCATAAGTGGGGAGTTCCCTACAAGGTGCTTTACTTTCAGGAGGAACCGGAGTGGCTGCATTCAAGGCTGCCAATGACTCCGCAGTAGTGGCAAACGAATTCATAATCAACCCATGCCACACAAAAGTGTGGTGTGTCAAGTAGATTGGAATTGAACGGATGTAGTGTTGCCGGGGCAGACCACCACGCGGTAGGATGCGCGGCGTTAGGAGACCACGCATTCGCTATGGCAAAACCACTGGGCACTGAGTTCGCACGTTTCTGCATTCCCGTTCTCCAAACGCTCAAGGACATGGGCGGGACGGGAAACGCATCGGAAGTAGTTGATGCTGTCTTGGCAAGGCTCAAAATCCCCGAAGCCGAACAGGAGGTGGTCAACAAGAACGGGCTGTCTCGCGTTGAGAATCAAATTCAGTGGGCCAAGTTTTATATGTCTCGTGCGGGATACGTGGATTCCCCTAGCAGGGGCGTGTGGACTCTGACGCAAAAAGGCAAAGAACTAGACCTTGCTACGTTTGATTATTCCGCAGCGATTAGAAGTGTGCGTAGTGAGGTCGCCGCGATGCGTAAAGCGCGGCCTGAGCCGGAGGTTCTCGAAGACGATAGCGGCGAAGAGGTTTTGGACGAATTGGGCTACCGGCTGGAATTGTTACGAACCTTGAAGGCAATCCCGCCTTCTGCCTTTGAGCGTTTCTGCCAACGACTTCTTAGAGAGGGTGGATTTCAACAAGTCAATGTCACCGGACGAAGTGGCGATGGCGGGATTGACGGCAATTGCATCCTTGCGGTCAATCCGCTGGTGAGTTTCTACGTGGTATTTCAGTGCAAAAGATATGCTGGCGTGGTGACTCCTGCGCAAGTTCGAGAGTTTCGTGGAGCGATGGGCGGCAAAACCGACAAGGGCATCATCATCACGACAGGCACGTTTACCTTGGAAGCCAAGAAAGAATCCCGAAAAGATGGCGTCTCACCAATCGAGTTGGTTGACGGTGATAAACTCATCGAAATGTGTGAGTCATTGGGGCTGGGCCTGATTCCTCGCAAGACATTTACTTTGGACGCCAAGTTCTTTGAGGATTTCAAGAAATGACCGCCGCCCATATTTCAAATTAAGGCACTACCAAATCGATGTACGCCTCGCGGTCCATCGTGAAGCGGGGTAGGCTGATGGCTTTGATCACACCGCCGGCGTGATAGGGTGCATCGCTGAGGACTTCGTCGTAATCGACGGGCGGTTGCTCGCTGGAGGCGAACAGGGAGAAGCCCTGCACGTCGGGTTGGGGTCGCGCCGCGAAGACGGTGAACCGTTTGGACTCGTCCGGCGCCAAATCCCACGGCAACTCGAAGGCGTCCTGCGTCGCGATGGGCATGATCGGTTGCGATGACTTGATGGCGCCCCCGCTCCCGCCACCAAGGCCGGCGTGCGTGCTAGGCAACAACCCGAAGATGTCGGGGGCGACATCGAGTTCGATCTGCTCATCACCCACGCCGTGCTCGCGGACGGCCACGACGATGAGGGAATCGCCGGGCTGGAAGCCGCGGGGCGGATCGTTGATGACGATCGTGTCACCGAATTGCAACGGGAAAGCAGTTCGGCTGCAGATGATGGTGTCCGGGGTCTTGGGCAATGTTTCGAGCGTGCGCAACCGGGTGCCGATAAGCCGCGCGATGCTCTGGTCCGTCACCATCGGGAGATCGATCTCGATATTCTTTTCATCGTCACCGAAATCGCCCGCGCCCGGTAGCGAGAGGATCGTGTCGCGGAATTTCCGCGTCGCGTCGGCGTACTTGACGATGACGTGGTGCGGCAGTTCGTACCACGCGCCCGGCCGCTGCTTGAGGCCGACGATGTCGTCGGCTTCCAGCGTGAGCACCGGGTCGCCGCCACCGACCAGAAGGCGGGGGGCGAGCAAGCCGTTGCTGATCGTGAGGGTGCCCTGGAAATTCTTGAGCAACTCATCGACGAGTTGGCGGGCCTGATCTTTGGTCGTCACGGCGTAGGACAGTCCCGCGTTGCTGGTTAGGGTGGTGATCGTTTGGAACGCCGCGATGTCAAGCAGGCTGGCATTGAGCGCGATACCGTGGACATCGCTGGTGAGGAGTTCGTAGAGAATGCTGGAGATGTTCGCGCCGCCTCCGACGGACAGTTCACTGCTGAGTTGAATCATCCAATCAATGGAATTGCCGCCGTCGATGAGCGGGGCGCTGGTGTCCCACGTGATGGTCATGGTGAGACCGAAGCTGCCGACAGCGAACGGCACCCCGCTGGTCGCGACTTGCGTGCCGAAGGGCGTGCCGGCGGGATCGACGCCGTCCGTCGTTTCAAATACGATATTGGCCTGCGAATAACTCGCGCCCGCCGACGCGATGACGACATAGGTAACATCCCGGGTGCCGGTGAACGCGGCGGCATTTGCGGAGCGGGTGATATGGGCGTTGAGGCCGTGAATCGACGCGTTGGCCGGGTCGTCGGCGATTTGGACGGTGAACGGCGTGCCGCCGCGAACGGGCGGCGTGCGAGTGAGGCGCAGGGCGATTTGCGCGAGCGTGTCCGCATTGCCGATACGGAAACCCAGCGTGCCGGTGCGGCTGCCGTGAAATACGGCGTAGCACATGCCGCGGTAGAACGGCGCGTCGGGAATGAATTGGGCGAGAATCGGGTCCTGGGTTTGGTCGGGCAGGCCGAAGTAGAGGGCAATGGTGCCACGGTTGTCGCTGGTGGTAAGCACCACGCCGCCCACGCCAATCGAGGCGTTGGCGATCGATGCGGCGCTGGCGACGCTGACGTTTCCCTGCCAGATGATCTGGTTGTCGTACATGACCTGCGTGATGCGGTCCACAGGGCCGATGCACAAGCCGAGTGCGAACGTCCGATAATCCTTCTCACCGCTGGAGATCTGGCCGCCGCCCTTGCCCGACGCGCCGCTGCCGCTGAACCGGTGGTTCGTCCAGGCGATGACCGTGCCGTTGAGATCGCGCTGTCCCCAGAGCGTCGGCCACGGCGTGCCAAGAATGTTCGAGGCGACCGGTGCTTGTTGAAGCATGCGCCGGTTCGCACTGGTGGCTGCGGATGGTGTGCCGAGAAAGCTCATGGGCGCGCCTCTGAGGCGCAGCTGTCAGCTTTCAGCTGTCGGCTATCAGCTACGACCGGACCGCGATTACCAATCGCGGCTACAACGGCTGGCTGATGGCTTCCCGCTGGCTGAATGCTGAGAGCTGATGGCTGAGAGCTTTGTTGACCGCTTTCCTCTAGCAGCCGATAGACGTACGCCAGGCTATCGAGCCAGTGCTTCTGATTGAGCGGCTCTTCGGTGAAGCCGGCCTGTGAGAGGTGAGCGAAGTGGACGGGAGCGGATTTGACGACCAACCCGCAGTGCGCGCCGCTCATGCCGTTGCGGAAGAGGAGGACGTCGCCGATGAGGAACGGCTCTTCACCACGAAGACACGAAGCGGCTCGGCCGGTCGCTTCGATGCGTGTTCGTAATGTCAACATGCTATCACCCAAGGCCTCCTGCCGCCGGTACTTTGGCACATCGATATTTCCTGGCAGTGCGCCGATGGCCTTGAAGACATGCACCCAAAACAGGCAATCGCCACTGACACCGCAGTGCATCGAATTTGGGTGCGTGCCGGCGTGGCGCCAGCGGGTGCCGGCCCAGGCGGAGAGCGTGGAATGGAGAGCGGCGATGCGCTCGCCAGAATGGAAGTATGGAAGGCGAGCGCTTCTCACTGTGTCGTCTCCATACTCGGATGTTCGATGGGGATGTCGGTGCCACCGAAGTTTTCGAGGTTGCCGAGGTTGACCGGCTGGCCGGCGTTGGCGACCCAGAACACCGTGAAATCGTACGCGGCTTCGCCGCTGATCTTCACCGTGAGCGTGTAGCCGTTGTTGGCGTTTGGCTGCTGTTGAATTTTCGGGCTGCCGGCGCCATTGTTCGTCAGAGTGACTGCGTAGCCCGGCGTCGCGGGCGTGCCGGCTCCGGAGGAAAGCGCGTAGGCTGGAGAGGTAATGATGATCGAGCCGGAGCTGCCGACCCAGGTTGGATCCCAGGCGGTCGAGCCGATGACGATGTTGCCGATCTGACTCTGGTCGGTGCCGGCATAGACGATACGGACGCTTGTGGGCGTGACGGTGATTACAGCGCTTTTGGCGTTGGTCGATGTGTTGAGGAGCTGCAACGTGATGCGCAGCGAGCCGGGCGTGAAGGCGCCGGGTGGCGGCGGTTCGGCGTCGTTGGCGAAGTGTTTCGTGATGCACGTCGAGCGCAGGCGGTCGCAACCGCCGTAGGCCGAGGCGAACGCGCCCACCGGCGAAAGCGGAGGGAACATTTCCAGCGTGAGATCGCCATAGGTCACGCCGCCCGAAATGCGCTGCATGCTGGCGATGACATTGAGCGAGAATCCGAAATCAAGACCACTCACAGGATCGGTCGCGGTGTATTCGAGCAGTCCTTGGGCGAACCAGCCGTCATCCTGTACACCCCATTCGACAGCGCTGACGAGCACGCCGTTACTGGAAACAATCACGCCATCGATCTCGACATACGTCTTGCTGGCGTTGCAGGCGATGGCCGCGTCGCCAGTCGAGAACAGAGCTTTCGGACAGTCGATGCTGTATACGGGGCGCGGAACCATGCGGTCGAGCACCTTCGTGATATGGTCCCATTTGGTTTCGAGCTTCAGCTTGCCGCCATCGATCGTGCGTTCCAACACGGCGCTGTTGGTATCGAGCGTGTCGTCGGCATCGAGATAGCCGACGAATGCTACGTCCACGACCGGAACCTGGTTGCCATGACCATCATCCACTGTGACCACCGTATTTCCGTTGCGGTGGACCTTGTAAATCACGATGCCGAACGTCAGCGGCCAGCGGCGATTCACATAGTTGGCAAACGGATCGATGGACGGATTGACGGTGAGCGTGATGTCGTGCGGATCGAGATTCGTACTTTCTTGGCGGAAAATCTGGCTGGCATCGAACTCAATGGCGGTGGGGACGTAGGTGCGAGTTTTGAGCGAGCCTTCGCCGGCGTAATCCGCCACGTCAGCGAAATCGAGAGTGTTTTGGAACCCGACGGAGTAGGTCCACGACCCCCAACCATCCGGCAACGTCACCCGTCCATTACGCTTCGCATAGACGTGAATCAGCAGCGCGACCTGCCGCTCGCGGGCGGTCTCGATGGCTGTCCAAGCTGGCGGGACGGTTCTCATGCGCTCACCAACTCCATTCCGTTGATCGTGCCGCTGGCGGTCCCGGTCGTAATCACTTCGGCGTATCCTTTTTCGAGTTCGATGAACGATGGTTTCGCGGTGGCCACTGCCGGGGTCTGGCATTCAATCTCAATGTCATCGGTTGCAAACTGCGCCAGCGTCAGGAACCCGATTTGCGTTTGACCGGCGGCAAGCGCGGTTCCCAGGGCGGCATCGATACTCACCTTGTTGGGACCGCCGCCGGAAAGATTGATCACCTGCCGAATCCAGAAATTAGTTCCATCCGTGATGGAGATCGCACTGGCGTTCACGGAAGACTTGTCGGCCATCGGCCCGCCTTCCATGTCAGGTTTGAA
>Ga0206923_1133_pt1 | contig 14987 bp, 15 predicted proteins | sample Alteio_BWOrgHeat_64_FD_152961 | JGI IMG/M metagenome (GOLD analysis project Ga0206923, IMG submission 152961) | Enriched cells from forest soil in Barre Woods Harvard Forest LTER site, Petersham, Massachusetts, United States -... | ecosystem: Environmental > Terrestrial > Soil > Temperate forest >...
GTAATCGGCCGAGCATCGGCGGTCGCTCCCAGTCCCTCCCCTGTCGCCGATCACGGACGCCCCGGCCGGCTATCCGCTGAACGGCTGCGAACGGCTGGTCACCACGAAATCGACGAGCCGGCTTCGGCAGTTTTGACACATGGCAACACTCATAGTTATATTCGTGCCGTGCCATCAACGCTTTGAGACGAGTCCTATCGGATCCTTTCCCTTTGGGCGCGTATCGAGCAACCCTTCGATGCGCGCTTTTTGTGGGCGGCCGCTGAGGAGAGGAAAAAGGGAGATAGCAATGCCGGCAGACCTGCTGTCAGAGGACACGTTGTGGGAAGAGGTATTAGAGAACGGGTCGTTCCAAGGAGATTTAAACGCAGCGTATGTCGTGCGTAGGTATCGAGAGGCTGTTGCGGAGCGGCCACTTATGCGCCTCATTCAGGACGTTCACCAGCGCATTGGCATATACTCTAACATTCTGGAGGACATCAAAAGGCACGAATGGCCGGGGCCCATGCCGGAACCAGCCCCCGGTACAGCTGGAGGGGTGCTAATAACAGCAGTGGTAGAAAGAAGGCAATCGGACGCGCGTAACCTAAGGAGCAAGTACGAAGAACTTGGTCTCGTTCCCAAAGGTCATCTTCCGAACCCATGGTTCTCTGAAACAACGGATTTTGTCCTGAAAAAGCTTCGAAGGTATGGCACCTTGCTGCTGGACTTAATGGCGACACAAGCAGAGACGATCGCGGCAGAGTTGAAGGTCTCTCCAAACGTTACGGTAACTTTTGAGGTTGAATTGGATCTAACACCATCGTTAACCGTAGGGATCGAACGAGAGGGAAGACGCGAGTCGCGGTGAAAGATCACCGCAATGGGCCAGCACAATTTATGGACCGGGACACCTTTTGCCGGTCCGCCGGGCACCGCAGGCCTCCGCTGAAAAGCTGTGCGAAGTAACAGCTGACGGAACTATTGCTTTTAATCCTGGGATCATGTATATTGTGAACATGAAACCAAGACGCGATCCACTGACCCTCGCTGCCTTGCAGGCCCGCTTCTCCGATGAGGAAAAGTGCCTCGTATTCCTTGAGCGCGCACGCTGGCCAGCCGGCCCGACCTGCCCGCATTGCGGCGTGATCGGCCACGCATCGCGGCTCAAGGCGCGGCCCGGCCAGTTCGCCTGCCTGGATTGCGGCAAGAGCTTCTCTGTCACATCCGGCACGCCGATGCACAAGACGCATCTGCCGGTCTCTGTCTGGATCATCGCCGCCTACCTGATCGCCACGTCGAGCAAGGGCATTTCGTCGCTGAAGCTGGCGAGCCTGCTCGGCCTGCAATACCGCACAACGTGGCATTTGACGCACCGCATCCGCGCTATGATGGACAGCAACCCCGACCTGCTGCGCGGCATTGTGGAATTGGACGAAACCTACATGGGCGGCAAGCCTCGCGGCACGAACCGGCCGGAGCCGCCCGCGCCGATCCCGCTGCTTGAGGAACCCAGGCCAGAGCCGGAACCAAAGCCGTCGAAGCGTCGCCGGGCCGGACGTGGCACTGACAAGCCCATGGCGTTCACGGCGGTTGCTCGTGGCGGAGAGGTCCGGTTGACGCCGATCCTGTCCCACGGAACCATCAACCTGATCGCTCCGGTACGTCGCTGGGTAGATCGCTCGGCCACCCTCGCCACCGACGAACTGCCGGCCTATCTCGCCATTGGCCGCCAGCATTTCGACCACATCCGCGTCAACCACTCGGCAGGCGAATACGCGCGATGGGATCGTGGCACCGGCCTGCGTGCCCACGTCAACACAGCCGAGAGCGTCCACGCGCTGTTCAAGCGGGCGATCGTCGGCGTGTTCCACTCCATCAGCGGCAAGCACATGGGCCGCTATCTGCGCGAGGTCGAGTTCCATTGGAACAATCGCGGATCGTTTGAGGGCAGGCTCAACAAGCTGTTCGCCACGAAGGCCGGACCGCTCCCGCTCAAGGCACTGTTCGCGTGATCCAGGCGCAAGCCATCGTCCTGAAGCTCTATCCGAACAAGACACAAGCCGACTTGATGCGCCAGTTCGGAGGCGCGACGCGCTGGGTATGGAATCACATGCTGGCCGCGAACAAGGAGCGATATGAGGCCGAGAAGAAATTCATCTTCCATCGCGAGATGCAGGGCATGTTGCCCGCGCTCAAGAAGCAACCCGGTCTGCAATGGCTATGCGACGCACCGGCTGCATCGCTGCAACGGATGACGCATGATCTCGACGCGGCGTTGAAGAACTGCTTCCGGCTTGGCCGTGGTTTCCCCCGGTTCAAGTCCTACTGCGACAACGCCAACCGCTTCTATGTCACGAACCAGCAGATTGAGGTTGTCGGCAACAAGGTGAAGCTGCCCAAGCTGGGCATGGTCCGGTTCCGCTCCGGTCGCGTGCCGACCGGCAAGATTCTCGGCTCCGTCGTGCGCCAGGAAGGCCCCGGCTGGGTCTGCGCTGTCCAATTCGAGGCTGAGGTAGCAACGCCTCCAGCGGCAACCGTGGCGGCCGCTGGCATCGATCTGGGCAGCCGCGCGCTGGCAACGCTCAATGCCGGGCTGGCGCTCTGTGAGCAGGTCCAAGCGCCCAAGCCTCTGCGCAAGGCCCTGAGGCGTCTGATCTGGCGTGGCTGCAGATGCATCTCGACTATTGCGCCTTGCCGCTGCTGAGCGAACCGTGGGTGCTCGACATCGATAGCACGATCAAGCCGCTGTATGGACAGCAGGAAGGCGCGGTGGTGGGTTACAACCCGCACAAGCCCGGGCGGCCCTCGCACTGTTACCACACCTACCTGATGGCGAACCTTCGCCTGGTGCTGGGGATGGATGTGCAGGTTCAGGAGCCTGGCCTCAGCGAAGCGATATTGCCGAGGCCATGACGATCTCCGGAATTTCTTGCGCTGCCGATCTCGCATGAGCCAGCGGTACCCGCTGATACGAGACGTTGGCACCACATTCGCCGAACAGCGATAGCACTCAGCATCCTCGAGACGGTCTGACCGTCAGGTCCGAATGCATCATACTCTACCTATTGCCGCGGCGCGATGTCGGACAGAACCCATGTGTTCACTGCCGCGCCTAGCCACCGTTCTGCGCGGGCGGGAACAGGTAGGTCTTCGAAGCATGAGCCTCGGGGCTCAATGCGGCCGTGCCGGCGGTAATGCTCAGGACTGCGGCTAAAGCCAGGATTATAGTCTTCATAGTTCGGTTCTCCTCTGACTGCTCATTGTGGCGGAACGTTTGGTTGGCTATCTCGTCACCGTTGACAAAACGAGAATGACGTGTGGTTTGAGACCACGCTATGAAGCGCGTCACACTGCGTGGTCTTCACGTCGAGACAAGCGCGAAATATATCTCCCGCGCTTTATTGGGGATGCGCATGCGGCGGGGAAGCAAGGTCGCATCCCAGCGAAGGGAGGAGAGCAGACGAAGATCGTGGCCGCACGAAATCACGCAACTGCCAGCGGTCCGCCGACGCAGAGGTCAATTTCGAGGCCACGCCATGGATAAAATGGAGGCCTAACATTACATGCTGACTATTACAATTACGTCAGCCGTATACACACGTGGCGCCGCGGATGATGCTGGTACCGGTGGTGTGAGCTGGTTTGGCGGAACCGTAATGGGAAGCTGCTGCATCGGCGCTGGCGGCGACGCGGGTACGCCTGACACGCAAACCTGCCGTCTGCTGCGCCGCCTTAGCGCAGGCATCGTCAACGAAGGCCTTCGCCTGACCGATTGCAACAACGACGAGCGGCCGGGATGCCGGTGCAGCGGCTGTCGCACCAGCATCAACCAGCGCAGCAATCACCGCGCCACCGCCTGCGAGCTGGATGCTGCAAAACAATTGGCCGGGTCGATTGGATAGCACTGATTCGTCTGAGCCGGCTGTTTAGGTGTGCAGGCTGCTATCAGCATCCCCATACAGAGAGACACCTCAGATGATGCGCGGCGTGTCACGGATTTGATTCTTTACATCGATCGGAGCTGCCAAGGACTGTTGGATTTGCCCACGCTGTCTGCATTATCAGGGTTAGTCAGGGGGTGGACGGGGGAAATGGAGTTAGTGGGCCGATCGTTAAGCTCGTGCCTCCGACCGACCGCGTTCCCTCGCCTTTTGCGAGGAACGGAAATTGGTTGAAGTTCGCCGGCGATACGGGGAAGCCAGGCGGTGCGTCCGCGACCAGAAATTCGAAGGTCGGAGCCTGATACTGGCCGGCCGTTAATCCCGCAAGCGTTCCGTGGTTGAGGCCTGTTTGGTTGCCGAGCTGAAGCTGACCGTGATGGGACTTGACCAGGATTTCCCGGGTCACCGGCAGGAAATTTCCGGCACCGACTTCGAACCTGAAGCGGCCGCGGTTGCCTCGCCCGGCTAAAAACCCGGCCTCCGGGAGAATACTGCCCAGCAGCCGTTCGGTCTCCGCGCCGCTCGTGGGATCAACATCCACGGCGAGGATATCAACGAGCTGGGTGGCATCGGTGACCCACCCGCGGACCGAGATGTCTTGCCGTGGCTCAGCAATGGGGATGACCCCGCCGTCGATGCCGAGCGCGGGGTTTGCCGGCACGGTCAGGCTGGTGCCCCCAGTCCCGATCCGGCTTCTGAACAGCGTCATGTAGGCGGGCCCCTGGCCGCTCGCGACGGTGCCCGGTGCCGTGACGACTTCAACCTTCTCGGCTCCGACCGTCGTGGCAGATATGTAGAACTGCTGGTTCATTGGCTTGTTGTTGGGGCCAATCGGGGCGGCGGGATTGAACGGCGTCACCGGCGCGCTGGGATTGATTTTGTAGAGGTTCCCGGAATAGGCGACGAAGTCGCCCACCATGAACGGCACCTGACGCCACGGATCGGGCGTGGTGACGCCGGGCGCATTCGGTGCCGCGGCACTTGGCATCGCGAAGGATGTGAGCGGCGCGCCGACCTGCAGCAGCGGATCGTGGCGGAACGGCGTGGTGACGCCAGGTGCGGGGTTGAGCGGACGGTTGAACAGCGGGCGATCGGGATCGATCGCGGGCGGCGCCACGGTCGGGATGCCCATCGGATAGCCGTTGCCCGAGGTCACGGTCGGGTTGTCAGTGTCGGCGGTGAAGCGCGGATCCGGGCTATGCGCCAGGCCGTAGCGTCCCACCGGGTCGTTGATTTCCACGATGGTGCCAGTGCCCAGCGTATTGAGCTTGCCGTTCACCTCGAAGCGTCCCTTGGCATAGTCGATGGCGGTGATAAATCCGGCCCCGCCATTGGCGATCTCCTGCGAGATCGGCAGGATCAGCGCGGCGATATACGAGCCCGGCGGATTGCCCGAGGCGCCGTTCGCATCGATGTTCCCGACCACCGTCACCTCGCATGAGGGGAAGAACCCCGGGAAGATGCCGGCGGCCGCATTGACGGGGGTGTCCGACAACGCGAGACCGGTCATCGGCAGGCCGATCGAATTGTTCGCCGGATGATTGATCGGCGGCGTCGCCTGCGCTGGCAGCGAAGAATCGAACACCGGCGCCGACTGCTTGGGATCGAACAGCTCGGCCCAGGTCAGCGCGTGGGCCGGCATCTGGATCACCGAATTGTCCGGCACGATGACGGTGATGTTGTTGACGGTCAGTGTGCCGCCGGCGTTCGGCGCGCCACCCGGCTTAAGCGTAGCCGCCTGCAGGAAACCCGTCAGCGCGAACGACGCGGGCACATTGGTGTTGAGCACGGTAAGCTGCGCCGCGGCGCCGTTGGCCCACAACAACGCGAGGGCCACCAACAGCAGAGGCGACTTCATGCGGATCTGCATTTCACTGATCCCTTGTCTGATCTGGTGTCCCCGGCCGCGGTTCCCGCCTGTACGGAACGCGCATTGCTGGCATGAGAAGGCCGTTGCCATCGGGCCGGGGAGCCTGGGGTTACGGGGTTTGCGGCTGCAGGTTCAGGAAGGTCCCGATCGGCGTGGCGCGGCCGCGTCGTCCGACCGCCTGGACCTCCAGAAAGTTGTCCTCGCCGGGTGTGGCATCCGCCGTTCCGTTCGGAACGAAGATCTGCGGATGGTCGAACGGACCTTTCTCATAGGCGACTCGCACGTCGGTCAGGCCCTCTGAAACGAAGTCGATCAGGTCGTGCATGTTGCGCTGTGAGGCCGGCAGGAACTCAGGAAACCTGAGCCCGGGGATGCCCTCGATGTCGGGGTCGAGATCGTGGAAGTTGGTGTTCGGGAAATTCCCACCGCGCGTGTAGAACTCCACGACCTGGCGGAGCGTGGCCGAATCCCCATTGTGGAAATACGGGCCAGTGAATTTCGAATTGCGCAGCGTGGGCGCCTTGAAGTTTCCGTGGATGCCCTGGCGGGGGAGCACCGGCACCGGTTGGCGGGTCCTGGGATCGAGCTGCACGAACCGCAGCACGTCGTCCGGCAGCTTCTTCTGTGCGGCTAGATTTCCTAACGCCACGTAGGACAGCGGGAACGGCTTGCCGCCGTCGAGCGGATTCTCGAAATCGCGCTGCCGGTCCTGCGGCGTGCTGGCGGGGGCGGTGTCGTCGCGGCCGTGGTCCTCGGAACTGCGGCGCACGCTGATGTTGTAGAAGCCCTTGTCGTAGTTGGCGGTGCCGCCGTCGCCCATCGCCATGAACTCGACGATGTCGACCGGCCTTCCCTGGAAGCCGGGGCGATTCAGATCGCCCTGCACAATGTCCACCACCGAATGGTTGGTCGTCACCGGCAGCGAATGGCAATTGTTGCAGCGCGCGCCGAGGTTAGGGTCGGCGTCCATAAAGGTGATCAGGCCGTTGCGCTGCGACGGCGTGAGCGCGTTGGGATCACCCTTGACGCCTTTGGAGCCTTGGAACCGGTCGAACGGCGTGTCGTCGGCAATGAGCGTCGCCTCGTAGGCCTGGATCGCCAGGCCCCAGAACAGCGAGAAGTTCCACTGCGCCAGGGTGTATTGGTCGGGGCCGAGGTTGGCGGGACTGGGCGCGCCTGCGCGCATCGGCGTGCCCCGGCCGGGATTGCGGTTCATGGTGCGCGGATTGTTGGTAGAGGCCGCCTGCTTCGTCAGGGAGTTCGGCTCGCGCGCGATGATGTCGGGGGAATTCCACCATGCCTCCTGGAACGCGGCGTGCACCATGTCGGCATAGGTCGTGACGTTCAGCCCCGGCTCGCCGACCAGGTGCCCGCTGGCGTCAAGACGCGTCTGCGACAGCGACCCGAGCACGCTGTCCTCGGGATGGACTTGCTGTTTTGCCAGTGGCCGCAGACTGAGCAGCTTCTTGCCAACATCTGGAAATGTGCGGTTCTCGAACGACATCTCAAAGTTGCTGGTCGCCGGTCCAACCGCCTGCGAGGCCAGGCTCGAATTGGTGACGCGCAGATAGACCTCGCGCATCGTGCCGTTGTCGAGCTGCTTGAGCGTGCTCAGACGATCGCGGAAGCCGAAAGGGTTGACGCCGTTGAAGATGTAGCTCGCGCGGCCGTCCCAGAAATTGTCAAAGTTGAAGACCGCATTGATCACCGTCGGCGCGTTGCGCGGCTCAACGCGGCGCACCACGGTGTCCTTGTTGACGTCCCCGGGCGAGGCGAGATTGAAGATGTCGGGCGCGGGCGTGCCCTGGTCCACCGGGTTGCCTGGCGTCACGCCGGTGAAGTCGGTGTGGCGTACGCCCTGCGAGGAGATCACGTCATTCGTGTCGCGGCTAACATTAGCGAACTCCTCCAGGAAGGCGGTATTTGGGCCGCGCGGCGTGCGCTCGGTCGGCCGCAGCCAGCCGTTGAGCGGAAAATCCGCTGCCGACAACTGGTGATTCGGCTTGAACTGCGGGAATCCTGGTACGTCGAGGGCGGTCAGAGGGGGCTCGCTCGGGCCGGGCGGATTCGGTGTATGCGCGTCGTTCGCAGTGTACGGCACCGTGGAGTTGCCGAAATGATTGTCGCCGGAGATGAACGCCCCGTGGAAGTTGGTGTCGTGCAGCCCCGGTGAAATCTGGTTTTTCGAGCGGCTGTCGGCGCCGGCGCTGAAATGGCAGGTCGCGCAGGCCTGCACGCCGTCGCTGCCGGCCTGCATGTCCCAGAACAGCGCCTTGCCCAGCCGCACCAGCGCCGCCTGGTCCTTGACGATGCCCGCGGCGACCAAGTCTTTGAATGGCAGATCGGTCTCTGGCCCCGGAATGGCAATTTTGACTGGAACAGTCGTAGGATCGGGCGGCGGGCCAGCCGGGATGACGGCCGCAGTGGGAATGCCCACCGGCACATCCTTCAACGACAAGGCGGTGTTCTCCTGAGTGTATCCAGGTGTGGAGATCAACCCCAAACTCGCCACCAAGGCGGTCAGATTTCGTATTGACCTCATAACGCCTCCCCCTGTGAGTACTTGCGCGGTGACCAGGCAAGCGCCCGTCATCGGTCGCCCTACTGAGGCGACAGTCACGGACGGATTATTCCTGTTCCGCACCACTGTTTGTAAAACTGGTCTTTGGTGAGCAGCTGCGCCCTAGCTCATTTCGGTCGGCCATATTCAAGACGTCGTTGCGCTGCTTGAAGTCTCCGATATTCCTTGTAACAAGGTTATTTCTTTTATATTCCCATTGCCAAGCAATTTCCGGAGCAACCACGATTACGGTTTCGTGAGCATTCCAAAGCCGGTGGGCCCTCGGTTCCTCGTGTTGTGTGAGCGCTGTATGACACATCGCCAAAGCCTTTTTGGCATTTATCAAAGTGTGCTTGCCGATGCCGCAGACACAGCGACTTTCTGTCCTCGCGGTCCGTGTCCGAATTCCGAGTATTGCAAGCCGTAGTACAAAGCGAGGAAGAGGAAGACAGACGAGGCGAATGCAATTCCTGCCGTACGAGCCTTACGAAAACCACTGTCCGAGGTATCGTGAAGCCAGAGATGTAGCGGTGTCGGCCCATGCAGGAACATCGCGGCCATCGCGATCAGTATCGGCAGATGGCCAATTGCATCCAACTTCCCAAAATCAATGATCGCTGCAGCAAAGATTGCGCCCAGCCCCAGAACAGCCAACCTGAGCAGCACAAGTCCGGTCAGCATATAGAAGGCGAACGTGAACTCGACGAACCCAGCCACAATCATGAACAGATCGGGCGGTAGACCGAACGTCAGATAGGGGCGTTCCGCTAGCAGCGGGAACGTCCACTGTGGGTACGCCCATTTCTCAACAGCACCCCACATCAAGGTAACACAAATGGAAACGTGGAGGATCGGCATGCGAAGCGACCGAAGTTGTTTAGACGCGGCCGATGTCAGTGCCAAATACGCGGCCAAGCCTAAAAACATCGGATAATCAGAAAGGTGGAAAAAGCCATACTGCGCAATGCCAAAATCATAGAGCGCCAAGATGCCCAGGCTTCCAAGGACGCAGGTTCGCCCTGAGAGCATACTCACTGCGATGCCAAGTTGCAGCCAAGCCGACCAGTCGGCAGTAGTCCGCAGCTCAGGAGTCAGAATGGTGCCGCCAGTTGCGAACAGCGCCACGAAAAATGCGCCTGTGCCGGCTCGCAGCAGTCGTTCCTCGAGGTCCTCGCAATTACCCGGCGCAGTCAGGCGGCCACCCCACTTCGCGGAAATCTGCTCGAGCAGAAAACTACCAATTAGCAACGCCGTGAATCCAATTAGGACCAGAATGAAATGACTGGTCAAAACGTTGCTGACCGAGGTCGGCTGCTGTGCAACGTCATAGGGCGCAAACCACTTGACGTGGGCCCACGCCTGCGTCGGCAGCAATCCAGCCATCGCCGTCACGACTGACGTCCAGAGGAGCGACGGCGGAAACGGTGGATTTTTCCAGCGATGCGAATTGCGCGCTTGGAGTGTTTCGACTTTTTGCGCCCTCACAAGCTGAAATGGCATCGCCGCGCCGATCCAATAGGTCGAGTCTTTGCCGCTCATTGATGTCCTAATCTCCATGGCTGGTCCGGTTCCCTATTGCCTATTTTTGAGGGGAATGCTGGGGAACGCCTACAGGATCTTCGGCCGCCCCTATGGCAGATACGCAATCATAATCAGGACGATGAAGGCGAGCACCGGGCCGCCGCAGGGCAGGCAGACGCGCAATGCTGGCGATAGTGGCAGTGTAAGAAGCCGCTTCATTGTTTCACTCTTCCTCCCTGAGTCGCGTGCAGCCCTATATCAGCGCGACGAGGACTTCGGATGTGAGCGCAGTCACAATTTCATAATGCGAATGGGAGTGGCCCAACAAAATTGTTGCCGCGAGTGACCCCGAGCGGCTGCAAAATTGATTTATGATATGGAAAGAACACTGATTGTGTGAATGAGACCACAACTTGTGGGCATTATCCTTATGAGCGGAAGCGCGCCAAGTCGTCTCGCGCACTTCTGACAAGCTGTTGCGTAACGCCCTTGCCATCTCGCAGTGATCGGCCACGGTCTTTTTCCGCTTACAAGCGATCTCGGCGATGCTCACCGAGTGGGAGGTTCAGGGGCCCGAGGTCTGGCCATCATGGTGGATCAAAGCTGCGACCCCCATAATCCGGAAGGTCACCTGCACAACCTCACGACGCTCTGCGACGAATGCCACGACACGGTGACCGACCGGCAGCGGCAGCGTCACTATGGCGTGCTCCCGTCGCCGACGGTGGCCGGTCTCCCGGCGCGAGGAATCACACCGGCAAACGGAGCAGGACTTGAACAGCTACAAGGCGGCCATTGCAAGCATTTGGCATGTGCTCGGGCAGCAAGACTCGAATGCGGCCGTTTGCAGTTGTAGAAGTCCAGATACCGCCCGAGCAAAGCACGTTGCTCGCCGACACTGTCATAGGCGTGCAGATAGACCTCCTCATATTTGACCGACCGCCGCAGCCGCTCGACAAAGACGTTGTCGCACCACGAACCGCGGCCATCCATGCTGATCGCGATCGCGTTCTCCAACAGCAGGCCTCTGAATGCGCCGCTGGTGAACTGGCTGCCCTGGTCGGTATTGAAGATCTTTGGTCGGCCGTACCTGGCCAATGCCTCCTCGACCGCGTCGAGGCAGAACTCGACCTCCATAGTAATCGACAGCCGCCAGGCCAGGACCCGTCGGCTGAACCAGTCAACCACCGCCGCCAGGTAGACAAAGCCGCGAGCCATCGGGATGTACGTGATGTCCATCGCCCATACCTGGTTCGGCCGCTCGACCGCCAGACCGCGCAGCAGATACGGATAGATCTTGTGCCCGTCTGCCGGTTTGGACGTGTTCGGCCGGCGATTACAGCGCCTCAATGCACATGCGCCGCATCATCGTCGCCACCAACTCCCGCCCGATGGCAATGCCCTCGCCGCGCAACAGATCGCGCAACATCCGGCTGCCCGCGAACGGATAGGCGAGATGCAACTCATCGATCCGTCGCATGATCGCAAGCTCGGCTGCCGGGACAGACTGGGGTTCGTAGTACAGAGTGCTGCGGCTGAGCCGCAGCAGCTCCGCCTGCCGCACCAGCGGCAGATTGTGGTTCCGGTCGATCATGGCTTTGCGCTCAGCAGGCCGGCCTTGCCGAGCGCACCGACCAAAAAATCAACCTCCAGCGTCAGCTCGCCGATCTTGGCGTGCAACACCTTCACATCCACCACCGGCGCTGCCTCGAGTCCCGCATTACCCGACCCAAATATCCCGGCGACACCCTCCATCACCTGTGCCTTCCAGGCCGTGATCTGGTTCGGATGCACATCATACTGCTGGGCCAGCTCGGCCAGTGTCTTCTCTCCCTTGATGGCGGCCAGCGCCACCTTGGCCTTGAAAGCCGGTGCATGTGTCCGGCGTACTCGTCTCGTCATGGTCGCTCCTGATCTGCGGCATCCTCGCCGCTCTCAGGCAGAAATTCCACTTATCGACCCGTCCGAATTTGGCCAGCCACCTCTGTACAAAATCGTACGGAAACAGGTTTGGTGGTCACCTCGGCCCTCGCGCACGATGCCGAAGAGAGCTCTGAACCGGAAATTTCCAATGATTTGCCGCCTGGGACTGGCTGGGTACTCAGATTGGTCGCCATTGGAACCAGATGAATTTATTCACTTTTGGGCTTACCGTACGATTTTGAACCGATCGTGTGGTGACCCCTATTTCAAAGTGAGATCCAAGAGGATGCTCCGAGGAAAGGCGGGGCATAACCCCCGCATAGCCGAGGAATTGCCAAATCGCTACTGTAACATAATCGTGCTGGCATATTCCGGCGGTTGAATATCGCCGCCGCCCTGGCCAACTCTCGGTTACCACCGCCGTAGTTATGCAGGGTGTAGGTGGCTGAGAGAGACGCGCGCTCCCGCTCGCCCTTGGGTAAGGCCGGAACGCGATGTCCGACGATCGTACACCTCTCGCGGAACTCCCGAACGACCATTTGTTGCACCAAGCCGAGAAATACCGGGCCATGGCAGCGACCGCTACGACTACCGCCGACCGTGATGGCCTCGAGCGGGTGGCCGCGGGGTTGGAGCGGATGGTCGAGAGGCGGAAGCTGGCACGCCGCGCCAGTGATCCCCCTTAACCCGGCCGCCATGAATGTCGCACTCGCCCGTCGAACTGCGCCAACAATTCGAAATCCTGCCCGCCCATGCCAAACGCTTGCGTCGTGACGCGGAACAGGCGCGCCGGAATGCTCTCCAGTGCCGCGAGACCGCGGACGCCGCGCGGACCACCGCCAAGCTGTGGCGCGCCCATTCCATAGCTGCACAAGGCCGCCAGGCGCCCGCTGATCACCGCCGATAATCCGCAGAGATGGTGCCACGCAACGCCACGTTGCCGGGCGATCCGCACGCGCGATTCGGGCCAAACATGGCGACAGACGCCGTTTTTGGGCTGAAACCGCCTCGATTCGCGCGTGCGGATGGCCTGGCGCGTGTTAGCCTGTGATGTGAGGTTGGCGGCGAAGGTCGGGCAGGGAGGCTTTGATGGCTGAGGTGGCCCTGGTGCATGTGATCGATGATGATGAGGCCATGCGCGAGTCGCTGAGCCTGCTGCTGGAGTCGGCCGGACTGTCGGTGCAGACCTATGCGTCCGCGACCGCATTTCTGGCCGCCTTGCCGAACCTGGACGTCGGCTGCGTGCTCACCGACGTGCAGATGCCCGGACTGAACGGGCTCGAACTGCAGCGCCGTCTGACCAAACTCGGAATCAGACTGCCGGTGATCGTCATGACCGGCCATGGCGACGTACCGATCGCGGTGGAGGCACTCAAGGCGGGGGCCGCAGATTTTCTGGAGAAGCCGTTCGTGCAGCTTCTAGCGGTGGTTTCCAGTGCCCTCGCCGCCAGCGAGCAGACACACGACGAAGCCATCGCCATGGCCAGAATCGCGGAGCGGCTTGCCAGCCTGACGCCACGTGAGCGCGAAGTCCTAGGCCACCTTGTCACTGGCCACCCGAACAAGACGATTGCCTACGACCTTGGCGCCAGCCCCCGGACGATCGAAGTGCATCGGGCCCGCGTCATGGAGAAGATGCGCGCGCGCAGCCTGTCGGAGCTGGTACGCATGGCCATCGCGGCGGAAGGGGCACGGCCGCCAGGAGAACCGTCGCACTGATCATCGCCGTGACGGTAGTGGGATGGCTGGCGCCCCACACGCCACGCCCCGGCTGCTGCGCAAGGCAAGCCCGGCAACGGCGAACACTGCAGACAGACTTTCCAATGGCACACTCAATGGACCGCGGCGAAATTGAGGCCGTCCGCGTGGACCATCTCCACCGCTTCCTCGAAGTATACCCGGTAGGTCTGTATGGTAGTGGCTCCAACCTTGTCGTGCATGCGGTGGTATGGCCCGGGCGGCGAAGGGTCAGGAATCAGGAATTACCCGTATCCGTCGCCGCTCGCGCTTGGTAACGGCGGTCCCTTCCAGGCGGCCCAGCTGATCCACCTTTGGAGCGGCGGCGATGCAAGCTGATGGCGTCGCACGGTTGATGCTCTCCATCCCGTGGCGCGCGGAAATCCTGGAAACGTGGCGGGTCATCTTTCCGGTTGTCGGCGAACAGGCGTTCGAGGCGCTGGTCTGTGAAGCCCGTGCACTTGGGACCGCGCCGACCACCCCGGTTGCCGCACACGAAATCCCCTCCGAGAGCGTAGGCGGGTTCATCTACACCGGCGGGACCATTGTCCAGACAGTGAGATCCCCGGCTTGGCCGGATGTTCATGGCCCGCCCTGACCGGCGGGCTTTGGCATTTCTAGGGTTCTGGGTTCGGCAACTCCTTGCGGCGCAGCGCGAATCGGCGCGGTGGTCGATCCGCGCTGGCTCTGGCGGCAGGGGCTACGAAGGCCCTCGCTGCTTCGCGAAGGTGCATCTTTGGACCGTCTCATCGAGTGTGCGCTGTGTCTCAACGATTGTGCGTCGGAGGCCCGGTTCCGTCTCAGATAATGTGCGCCGGAAAAGACGCTCTATTGGAGGGCATAGCGTCGGTTGTTAGATAAACAACGCTAAGGCGGAACTTTCACGCGAACGCCGGCGCACATGAGATAGGCAATTCGCCGCTTGTTGGGCAGATCGAGCGCGGACTGCAACGGCACCTGTGCTGTCCCAGAACCGAACGGTCTATGGACGGTATGGAAGATGACGCTCCGAAGCCGGAATCTTGTCCACCAAATGCGTCCACAAATGCAGATACGTCCACAATCAAGGGGGACGTTTTCTGGACGCAGACCGTGGCGACCCGGAGGCTAGAGTAAGGAGCAGCAGCGCCTCTGAAGCATCGAATCTGTTCCTGCTTTGTGCGACCTTAGCGTTGTTTATCTAACAACCGACGCTATGCCCTCTACATGAAGCCGCGGATAGAGGAGGAGCGCGCCAGGGCTGTGGAGAGATCGATCCTGGGCCGGGTGGACGCAGCGGCGCTGCGGGTGGAGCGTGCCACGTCCTTCTGGCGGAATGTCGTTCCGAGCACCTTCATCGGAGTGGTATCATCTTTTCTGCTCGCGCTGATCCTCATCGCCGGTTCCGTAATTCTCCAACGCGATCCCACGGTCGTAGGTCTGCTTAAGCAGCTATCCGCACCGAGTCAGTCAA
>Ga0206923_1004_pt2 | contig 14940 bp, 7 predicted proteins | sample Alteio_BWOrgHeat_64_FD_152961 | JGI IMG/M metagenome (GOLD analysis project Ga0206923, IMG submission 152961) | Enriched cells from forest soil in Barre Woods Harvard Forest LTER site, Petersham, Massachusetts, United States -... | ecosystem: Environmental > Terrestrial > Soil > Temperate forest > O...
TCTTTTCCTGCATTGTCATTTTCAATGAGATGAGTATAAGCGTAACCAGCGCCAAAGCCGAAGAGTTTTTTCTTCGAACAGCAACCATTCGTTGCGTTAAAAACATCGAATCCCATCAAGGCAGCCCCGGAAAAAGCGTTGAAAGAGGGATTGCCATCTTGCGATTTAAAATGGTTATATTCTCCGAAGCCATCGATCCAGAAAGAATATTTGCTGTCCGAGCCAGGAAGCTGCATCCGATCTGAAGCAGAGGCCGTCAGGCGATTCTCATCAAAAAGAGCGGCCACAGAGGGCTGGGTATTTCTTTGTGTATGGAAAAATCTCTGATCGACAAGATGTGAGGCGAAGAGTTCGCTCACCCCGAACAAGATATTCGATGTGATGAATGTGCTGAAAGCATTTCTGGCAAATGAGGAGCTATTCAATGCATCCTTCAGCGCGGTTCCGCTGAGACGGGCCAACAGCTGGGTGGCTTGGGAATTGGGAGCGTTTTTATTCAGATAGTTGGCAAATAAAGCAGCATTGCCATGAAGACCTGCTGTAGGGATGCGAAGATTCGAAGGAGGAATAGGAGGAATGGGAACAGGAAAAAAATTCGATGCCACAGTAGTTATTAACACTCCTGAAGTTAATGTGGTGAAAGTTCCTGGGTTTCCCATGATAGGAGGAGATAAAAGAGTTGAAACATTGGTCCCCCCAATTGTTCCACCTATTAGAGTCGTTCCTGCATTATTTATGGAACAGGACTGAATGAAATCGGGGGCATTAAGAACTGGAATCACAGTTGGCGAAACTCCTGGAATGATTTGGTAAAGAACAGGCACAGTAGAAAGGCCATTCCCTCCTGCAGTCACGTTACCATCATTGTCCATTGTCACTGTTCTGATTTGGCAATTCGAGCTTAATGTAATATTCTGATAAGTAGGAGCTGTTGAAACGGAATTGATATAACCAACTACGCCAGGTGATGACGGGGAGGTTATTTCTCCTCCAACACAACCTGTGTCATTATCGTTGATCGCTGCATCAATGATGAAAAAATTTGAGGGGATCTGCGATGTTAGGTCCGTTACGATCCCATTTGGATCAACGACGGCCAAATAAGGAACTTCCGCCGAACCAATGATACTATATCCCTGGTTATTGATTGCGGCCGCGTTAATACTCGCCGGCACACTAAATGAATTTGCTGTAGCACCGGTCAAGGTTGCTGTGAAAGTGGCAGCAAAGTCAGGAGTTCCTAATCCTCCCAAAATGCCTTGGTTGGAATCATTGAGGGCAACAGAAGAGACTAAAGATGCCGAGCCGGGAAGATTAGTGATTGGATGAAGGGAATTGTCAGTTAAAAGAACAATTTCCGCTATGGGCGATGAGATCGAAGCTTCTATCTGATCGCCTACAATGACGCCGAAAGAATCATTGATCGCTATGGCGCTGATAAATCCATGAGCAGGCAAACCAGAAATAAAAGAGGTATTCCCATTGGGAGCGACAACGGCAGCAAATGGAGCGTTCGCTACATCAAATCCAGCAACTAGCGCAGTCCCTAATCCATTGATTGCTACAAAAGTTACGTCGCCAGTACTCGTAAAATTAGTGATCGCCTCGATTTGATTGATCGATCCCGATGGAGAAACAAATGCTGCATAAGGAGGTTCAGTTCCTGTGGATATCTCCCCACCAATGATCCCGCCATAGAAAGTACTCTGTGCGCTCAATCCATATCTACAGAAAAGACATATGAGAAATCCGCCATTGAATAGCGTCTTTTGGAGCTTAATAAATCACCATCGAATAATTTTTTATAAAAATATCAGAAACAAGCGTATCTTTGCAACTGATGCAATTCAGTTCCGACGACTTCAACAATGGCGCCGCCTAGCCGATTGCCTATCTGGGGCTTTCATGCGGAGAATCTGAGATAATAGTTCTTCAGGCACGCTTGACAATTCGGAACGGAGGTCTTACTTCTACGATCTTGCCATTACGAGAAAAAACAAGAGCTGTACCCGTACGGACAGCCGTTTCAAAAGCTCTCTGAAAGCTCCTCTCATGAGCTTCTAATATTATCTCATTTAAATCTTTGCTCATTGGCGATCTCCTCAATTTTTTCCCAAATGTCCCTATCTACGACATTTAAGGATTATTTTTATTTTTTCTGGCAATCAGTCTTTTCGAAGACTCTTCTAAAGAGTTATCCATAATCAAAACCTCGTCAACCAAAGGCAAATAACGAAGAACAAGATTTTTAATTCCTAAATAATAGCGCCTTATAACAGCTTCTTCAGGAACATTTTTATTGCCAAGAACGAATGTGGCTGGCGCAGTTAGCAGTGGTTTCATCTCAGGCGTTGAATAAAAAACAGATTCGTTTGGATCTCCGGCAAAATATTGATTTATATGTATCCACAAGGATACAATAAGGACCATGATTGAGATCGATGTCGAAATCTACGAAACGACTACAGGCAAGCGGCCCTTTGAAGAATGGCTTAAGAATATGCGAGAGCTGCACACCCGAGCAAAAATATTGACTCGTATCGATCGTTTGAAGATGGGGAATTTCGGAGATTGCAAAACTTTGCAGGATGGTGTACACGAACTGAGGATCCACTATGGACCCGGGATCAGGATCTATTATGGCAAAATCGGCACGAAGCTCATCCTCCTACTCTGCGGCGGTGACAAAGGCTCGCAAAAGAAGGACATTACAAAAGCAAAGGAGTATTTTAAAGACTTTCAGGAAAGGGGGAAAAACCATGGCAAGAAGTAGAAAATATCACGATTTTTTAATCGAACAGCTCAAAGACCATGAGGAGGCAGTAGCCTACCTCAATGCCGCTCTTGAGGAAAGTCTTAAAGGAGATGTCGAATCACAACACCTCTTCATCACAGCTCTGCGCAATGTAGCCGAAGCGCAAGGCGGTATTGGCAATCTCGCTAGAAAAACGGGCATGGGGAGAGAAAGTCTCTATAAAACTCTTTCTGAAACAGGCAATCCAAAATGGCATACTCTCGTTTCCTTAGTCATCGCCTTAGGATTGAATTTGCGACTTGCTTAAAAAAATCTAGCTAGTTGAAAAGTAGGGTTCTTGTCCACGGACTGGGCAAGTTGATCGACCTTCAAACCAAGGCTGTCTTTTTCCGCAGGCTCCTTAATATTTCCATCAGAATTCGATCTTCTATCATGAACAACTAATCCAGACATACTTACCTATTTTTGATAACTCCAAGACCGGATGCGGCTGACACACTCGGCTGGGGTTTCATCCCTAGTATTGAACAAATAATGATAACCCTGAAATCGGGGCGTAATATCTACTTTTTTAATACCTGCATCGCCAAACCCCAGTTTCGTCATGAGACCGTTCTTCATTTCGTCATGATTTTTAGCATTGGCAAGCCAGGTGTATTCCCGCTTTGAATTGGGATCTTCAGAAGCGCGAGCCGCAAAAAACGAGAGTTCTTGTTGAAAGGCGCTTTCAAATATCTGTTCCACTTCGTCTCGATGCAAAGTTTCTAATACAGGTTCTCCCGTTTTGGCGGGCCTATAAAAGTCCGTAAACCCCGTTATTGGATCGGTAGGACAACGCAACTCATTTGGACTGCCTCCGGGACCGAGGGCTTTGGCATTTCTTTCAGTAACGCGTTTCAAAAGTTCGCTGAATGGACAGTAGGCAAGGCCTACTTTGATAGATCCGGTAAATTTTTGATCTTGGCAGCATTTGAAAAATTGAGCCGGGTTTTCCCACGCATCAAGCGCAACTAAAGAACGCTCTTGCGATTTTTTGATCGCAAGGCCCATCTGATTTCTTTCATGGCTGTGGTAATCGGGAAGGGTATCGAGGATCGTCCAAGTTTTTTCGCCCATTTCATGATAGTATTGGCCCAATTCCTTTAAAGCTTGCTGAGCCTCTTCTCGCGCTTCGGAGGGAATCCCTGCTTTCCAGGGAAGTTTTTCACTGGGCGTCAAGCCCTTGAGATACCTGGAAATTGCGTCTCGTTCATTGCCAGCAGGGTCTAATGCCTCTTTTACTGTTTTATATTGGGCGGGCATTTCCTTTAAATGTTTATACAATTCCGTTAGTGCTTTCATTGCATCTGTACGCAAAGGATCTGAGGTTCCTGGTTTCCAATGGAGCATTTCTGGATAGGTCGAACCTCTGAAATACCTAGCTATATACACCGGTTCCAATGCCTTTTCCGCCCGTGCGTATAGATCGGGAAATGTTTGCTTGGCAAAAGCTGCGTCCTGGGAAAGCTTAAAACCGTCTTGGTCTACGCTGAGAGAATCGGGGATTTGCCTTTCGACCTCTTGAAGAATCGAGGATTTCCCGACTGAGGATTGACCAAGGAGCAGAAGAACATGATTTTTTTCGCATTTGAGGTGTTTGTCGAAAAAATCGACCACATGACAATTGGTTGTCCGGTTGATTTCAACGGTATGGGGATTCGCCACGCCAGTTTTAACCGCTTTATGATGGTGATCAAGGGAAAAACTATCATGGTCCGCATTGTCGACTATACGCAATGTAGCCTGCGGCGATCTTGCGCTATAATCTTCCCAATCCTTTTGATAATCCCAAATTTCACCGTCTATTTTTTCCCGCTGTCCAAAAGCCCCATTTCCCGCTACAATTGTTAAAAAGGGCTGATCGACGCCTACCTGCGTTGTATGCTTCAAAGTCCCGCTATCCAGTTCGACTCCTGCGCGGATCGCGCCGGATTGCCTGCAAGCTTCCAATGCCGTATCGCCTCCTAGCGAATGACCGGCGACTCCGATCCGATCTGGATCGATATTTGGACCTAACGCACCTGCTTTAATCTGATCGACGAGAAATAGCACGTCGGCCGCCTGCTCACGGATAGCGAACATCCGTTCTTTTACGCCTGGAGGCGGATCATCGGGAGGGGTGATTTGCGCCAAATCAGAAGAAAGGTTGCTGGCGGGGTGGCTGACCGTGATGACGCAATAACCGTGGCTGGCGAGTTCTTCTACGATATTTTGATTGTCAAAATGATTTCCCGCCATTCCGGGAGAAAAAATCACGACGGGGAATTTCCCTTCCACGGCTTGAAGGCCTGGCTGGGAGCGTGTCCATAAATTCGAGAGTTGTTCTCTTTTTTCGGGATCTTCAATTCCCTGAATACTCATCGGGTGTTTGGCTGTAGTGACGGGATGGACTTTATATCTAGCCTCTCCACTCTGCACTCCGGGATAATGGATATCGATTAAAAGAGGGCCGGCATATTGCGATCTCACCCCTACAGGATAGACGCCAGTCAAAGGCGCCGTAAGAAAATGAGGATCGTTCTCTAAAGGCGATGCAGGAGAAACTTTCATTGCAGGCGCCGCTGCCCCTTTGTCTTTGATCGCTAAACCCGCTCCTAATACTCCTGCGGCTGCAAAAGCGATCTTCTTTACATGGCTTCCTGGATTCGACTTCGGATTCGCCTTCACGCGCCGGCCGCCCATTTTAAAACCATTCAGCTTCGGCTTAAAAATAGTAGAAGGTCCGAGAGTCGAATTCTTCGCTTTCTTTACAGCGGAACGGCAGACATTCTGTGCCGTATTTAAAAAGGATCTAGCAACGCTTCTTACAGACAATTAACACCAGCAATTCACATCTATTACAATTATAACCGATTAAATTTATAATTAACATTGTTTGTTCTGGTTATGTATCCCGATAATACGTCGCATTGCTAACTTATTGATAGTTAGAATTTAGAATTTTGAGCAAAATCACAGGGAGATTTTTGCAAATACTCTATGATTCTTGGACTCTCTCAGAACGCTTATGAAAATCATTTGATCACCCACTAATCCGTTTGAAAGCAATGGGCGCCATTTTTGGACTTTTTAAGACGATGCCCTCAGAAGTGCGCTCAATAGAATCTCCGGCCGGCCCTCGATAAACAATCTCGCTCTCTTCTACTTTGGTTGGAACTAGATCCACTATTACGTGCGATCCACCATCTGCATGCAGCAAAGAAAAATGTAATACAGGTACTCCATGATCATCTTCGGCGTCGATTCTATACTGTAGACCCAAAGCAGGTCTTTCATAGATCCCTTCGTAGGGCTTTGCCTCTCTCAGAGAGTCCTTGATGGGAAGAACAGGCGGCGAGAGTTCTGAAAGCTCATCCCGCTCAATACGTGCGTCCTTTCCCGCCAGAACATCGGCAACTTCTTCTGCCGCATCAAGAACGAGCGGCATATTATTGGTGTTTGTCGCTAGGAAAAATGCAAAAGATTTGCTCGGATCGATTAGGTGTTCATATCGCATAAATCGCGCACAAAACCCGTTGATAGAACCCATATGATAAACCACGCGATAATCATCAGTATAAGCAACTTTTAGCCCTCGGCAGTAGACCGATTCCCGTTGCGGCACCATAATATTGGGAGGGGGCGACATCAAACTATTCCCTTCGCCTCTTCCTAAAAAATCATTCCATTTGACCATGTCCGTAGGAGATCCCACAATGCCAAAGGCTCCCCAGGCACTGCCGGTGAAGGTATCGAGTTTAAAGTTGCTGTCATATCCATCGACTGTTTTCGGGCAAGAGGGATCGACCGAGCAGCGGGATGTCATTTGAAGCGGAGAGAAAATCTCCTCTTTCACAAAATCTGCAAAAGATTTTCCTGAGACCTTTTCAACAATTTCTGCCAGCAAAAAGTAATTGTCATTGCAGTACATTTTTTGAGAGCCGGGCTTAAATAGCAATTCAGGACAGTGCGCTAGCAATTTCTGCCTCGCATCCATGCTGAGCATGATATCGTCAAGGCCGGAAAAAGCCGCCCAAATCCCAAGCTCTGGAAGTCCACTGCTCATATGAGCAAGGTCATCAATAGTCACTTTCTGCGTCTCTGATCCCCACTTAAATTCAGGCAGTCCAGGAAGATACTTGCGGATATCATCCGTCCAATCGATTTTTTTCTGGTGGACTAATTTGGCTATGCAGGCTGCGGTAAATTGTTTCGAGACAGATCCCCAATGTTGAGGAGCGTCGAGAGATAAATTTCCGGCATTCAAACAGACCGCCTCTAAACCTGGCCGCATAATCACCAAATTAGAACCTACCGGAGTATTAGCCGGGACAGACATATAATGTCTGTTGATAATATCTTGGAGCTTTTGGGTATCAATCGACCTGTCGATCTCTGCGGGCGATGTCGAAGAAACTTTCATTGCAGGCGATGCCGCACCTTTGTCTTTGATCGCTAAACCCGTTCCTAATACTCCTGCGGCTGCGAAAACGATTTTCTTTACATGGCTTCCTGGATTCGCTTTCGGATGCGCCTTCACGCGCAGGCCTCCCATTTTAAAACCATTCAGCTTCGGCTTAAAAATAGGAGAAGGTCCGAGAGTTGAATTCTTCGCTTTCTTTACAGCGGAACGGCAGACATTCTGTGCCGTATTTAAAAAGGATCTAGCAACTTTTATTATAGACAATTAAACACCTTAAATTAATATATATACTAAAATTATAAACAATTAAAAATATAATTAACACAGTTTGTTGACGATATATATCCCGATAACCCACTGATCCTAATAACTTATTGATAATTAGATATTTAAATTTATAATAAATTCGAGTTACCGCTTACGTTGCGAACTTTTGACTGAATCAGCTTTAGAGCCTATCTCTGAACCACATCAAAACTTCTTGCTTCAAATCAAAAAAAAATTCACTTTAGCTGCTTGAAAAAATTGGATAATGAGGCGCGCTTCAGTTCGCACGCCTACAAAAATAGGAAAAACCCGCAAAGATCGAGGATTATGTTTAAAAGAACATTCTGCAATTTATTCCTGATATTTTTATGCAGTCCTCTCTTTTCCTCATTAAATCCTACGGCAACAGGCAGCTCTAGCGGCATTCAGAATCTACCCGTTTCTCCTCCATTATCCACCGCAACATTTCAATGGGAACCTTGGTATCCGGGAGGATCGGCAGGGGAGGGAACAATCACATATACAATGTCTGAAAACGTCAATGCCACGACGTCTTCTACTCTCACTTTGAATATAGTAGGCGCTACAGTCTCCGGAGCTTATGGGGGCCAAAACAATCCCCCTTTTTCTTACTATGGAAGTTCAACTGGAAATGTCATCTTGACGGCAGGCTATGCCTCTACATTGGCTACCGGAACAACTTACACAACAATCCTCAGTTTATCCAATATTCAAAACGCCGTAGCAATATCAAACCTTTCTCTCCATGCACAATCTCCTTCTGCTACGGGAAGCGCACAAGTGACCTTCACAGTGAACGGAGCTCCTCAAGATCAAAGCAACCTGACAGTTTATGTTGGGGCTGATTCTTATTCTATTTCAACAAGCCAAATCATCAAGACACAAGCAAATAGCCCTTTATTTATACAAGTCCCTATTTTTGATGGATATTCTTCATCTTGCAATCCTCAGTTTATCGAATACAATCCTTCCTCGCCTCAAGACAAAATAAACGTTCTTATCACATACACCCCTGTCGATCGAAAGCTGGTAGGATCTAACGGAACCCTTCCCAACTGGTCTAACCACATCGCTTTGGGCAATTTTTGGAATCCTGCAGGCGGAAACTCAAGTACAGCCCCAAGTCTTATCGCAACGGGAGCTTATGATTTTATGATGGTCTATACAGACTTAGGAGCCGCGATCATGCCTCCTTCAGGTGGCCAGACTTGGATTGATAACAATCAATACATTTTTCAGAACCAGATCCGAAACCTCGTTGATCTCTGCGTTACCGTCACCGCAGCGCAAAACGACCGGACCTGTATACCAGTAGCAACGCTCTACACTGCAAATTTAAGTGGAGGAGACATTCAGGGATGTCTTAATACGATGGGAGTCTATGGAGCGAATCCAACCTATCTGATGCAAAACCTTGCAGCCGCAGCCTCGCTTTCCTACACTCTTGAAAATAATATCGGCAATCAAAAATGCTACAATTCTTCTCAACTTCCCATCACAGGAGTGATTGTCCTTAATCCGGATTATTTTTCTTATCAATATCAATATGAAGGAGCTGCCGGAGGCGCTGATCCTGCGCTGAATACTTACAATTATAACATTAATTATGTTCTAGGATTTCTTCTCGAATACCTTGAGACCCCTGCGAAGGAAAGCGGGACGTTCGAACAGAGTTGGAATACCAATCTGACGCTGCAAGGAACTGCATTGTCAATCCAGAAGCAATCAATGCTCTTATGTCCTTCAGATTACACAGGGCGTTATACAAATACGATAGCTTATTTGTCACAAACTCTTTCAGAAGCATGGACAGCCTATCAAATGCAATATCCCAATCCTCCCCTAGGCGCTCCACTCCCTTCTTGGGCACCCCAATTCCAGGATGATTACAGTGGCTATATTGAAGCAGTAAATTACATGATTACAAGATATGGACCGCATGTTCTCTTTGGGTGGGACTGTGGAGTGTACTTTAAAGGCATCGGAAAAAACTGGATTTATGATAGTGACCCATCCCAGTTACAATCAGAAATAGAGAATGCTCTTGCATTTTACTCTAAACTCCCAATTGTTAATGTCAACAATCCGAAAGTGAGCAGTAATTTTCTTGTCTTTGACCTGGCCTCGTATTCACCTTTGAATTCTCCATCTAATTTCAATCAAGGATGGCTTTTGAACGGTCTGGCATTTAAAAACTGGTTTGAGTACATCGGACAAATAACAAAGAATTTTGGAGTGCCGGGAATGCTTTGGCAGATGTCCGGCGACCCGCTGCCTGTAGAAGCATCGATGCCTCAATGGGCGTGGGGATATTACTATGGGTCAATGCCTAATTTTATCTTTGGAAACACTTATTCAACTTCACATTCTGAACTTAACCCAACCAATCCGCTGACATTGCCTACAGGGCTCGGCAACATTCAGCTTGGCAATATGTATGCCCCATACCCTCCTACTACCACTGTCATGCAATATCTTAGCGATAATGGAATCGGAGGTCTATTTGACTGGACAAAGGATAATCTGGATGTTCTTTTTAATGCAGGGGTGTTTGCTATTCAGTTCGGAGGCGCTACTGATCTAATGGCTGGTATTAGCACGCTATCACCAGCGCCAAATAACGGTTGGCTGCTCATGTCGATAAGGAACTACTGGGCCGCTGAAAATCCCTATCCATTTTTGACATCTCCTGGATTTCATCAATTCCAACATCTGGAGCCTTAATCCGCCTGATATTTTTTCAGTTTTTCTCTATTTGAAAAAACCCGGGGGTTAAGAGGCTGTTTTCGTTAACAGGCTCTAAGCCCCGGGCTCCTCGAAGAGGATCAAATTTCATTTTCTCAAGTCCTAGAAACCATATTCAAAACGGATCGACCCTTCCTGCGTCCAGTATTTTTTAGCCAATCCGTTCGAATAGATTTCCAATTCTGCGTCGTAATTGAGCGAAATGGAGAACTGATTGTTCATGAAGTATTTCGTTAAGCCAATGGAAGGAACAAACAAATTGCGCGAAGGATTGAGCCCGAATACTGTGAATCGAGACTCAAGTCCAGCAAAAGAGGCCTTTTCTTTCTCTCCTCTCAATCTCTGTTCCCGCACATAACTCAATCCAAGATCGAAAGAATAAGGACCATTGCAGTAATCGGAACAGACCGACCAGATTAATCCGGCTTCGGCCCTGACAAAATTCGCATGATAGGACTTTACATCCAAGTTGAGCGAACCGGCCCCTGTTTCAACGAAATGATTTCTGTGGACATAGAGCCAATCAGCGCCAATAAAAGGGTTCAAGCTAAAAGAGCGATTGCAATAATTTTTTACCGCCGAATACCCGATCTGTACATTCGCATCGAGACTTCCCCCTTTTTCTTTGTTATGCGCAATCCGGTCAATGATTTCAGTGGCTCCATGGATTAGGATATGGCGCTGCCCTTCATAATGGTTATAAGATCCTAATAATGCCATTTGGAAAAAGAAATCGCCGTTATAGGAAGCATAGAGGCTGCCATAGCCGCTATCGATATGCCCCTTTGTCCCGGGTTGTCCTATCCAATCGAGATGGTCGTACGTATATCCCAAGGCAATGCCGGCGCAGCCATTATTATTCCACGTTTTATCAAGACCGATCACTCCGCCGGCTGCCCAAGAATGATAACCCCATTGGGAAAAGCTGGATGGGTTCTCCAATTTGCCCTGATAGGTCCAGGCCGCTAAGGGAGCCGCCCAAATCGTCCATGGGGAATAACAATCGGGATAGCAAAGGCAAGGATCTTCTTGGAACATCCACAATCGGTTCGAGATCGTTTTTCGCACTGAAAGATTTGCATACTCTTGAACCAGGCTAAATGCATTGTAAAGGGCTGGATGAAGCTGGTTCAAAGCCGATTGGGGATCGCTCAAATCTGCAATTTGATTCACTACATTCGAAAGATCGCTTCCCGAAACTAAAATAAGGCTATTGATATATTCGGCCACGATCAATGGATTGCCGCTTAAAATGCCGAGATTCTGGAAAGGAACGATGTTCGAATTGGTCGTCACGACTAATAATACTTCGCCGAAATGAGAATAGTCTACGGTCAGCCTCAATGCAGGGGGAAAGATCAGATTAGGGAAAGTTCCTGTGATCGCATTTACTGACTGGATGATCTTGAATGTTGTCCCTGCAGAATAAAATCCCCTGTCAGCCAGGACCTGAAGAGTCGAAGTGGCGGAGTTGATGGTTACTATTCCCGCCGTAGAATTAATTAAATCGGTAGAAGTGGGATTGACCTCATTGACTAAAAGGCCATTGATCGTAAAATCGGTTACATTCATCGTCCCGATCGAATCGCCCGGTTCGATCGTCCCATTTACGGTAGTCGCACCCAGGGTCCCAATTCCCCGTAATGTCGCGCCTGCGTCGATCAAGACCGTTCCGGCAGTATTCAAGGTCCCGTCCATTTGCAGCGTCCCTTGAGTGACATGAGTGGGTCCGCTGTAATCATTGATTCCGTTCATAATGAAAAGGCCGCTTTCCTGCTTGGTCAGACCACCGGTTCCATGGATCGACCCCGCAAAAGTAACAGAGGGAGTCGCGGTTCCTACAGTCAATCTATTGGCTCCTAAATTGACAGTTGAACCGGTTGCGCCAATCAAATCGCCAATCAAATCGCCGATCGTCTCATCTTGCGAGGCAGCGCTGATGTCGAAAACGGCGCTGCTAGCTGTTAAATCGACCGATCCAGTGGAACTTAGCGTTCCAGTTCCTGATAAAGCGATTGTTCCATCGTTAATGACAGTTCCTCCCGTGTATTCATTGTCTCCGGTAAAGATTACCGTCCCTGGGCTTATTGTGGTCAAACTGCCTGAGCCCGAACTTGTGCCGTTAAAAGTAGCTGTAATTCCCGTTCCTACATCTAATGTTCCATCAGAAGCGAAAGTCAGATCGCGGTCGGTTGAGAAGCCATCCATCGTAATCTGCAAAACTCCTCCCGTGAAGGTAATTCCAGGCAAGGCCATTCCGGGTGTATTGCCGAGATTCGCGTCGCTGCCCACAGACAGAGTCCCTTGATTGAGAATCGTGCCGTTATAGGAATTGCTTCCGCTTAACGTCAGCATTCCAGTGCCTGTTTTAGTTAAAGTCCCAACCGAACCGACATCGACAATTTGTCCGGAAAAAGTGGCATCATTGGATGTCCCGAGTGTAAGAGGAGAAAAGATATATACAGTGCCGGCTCCGTTTAAATCTCCAAATTGGATGGGGGTAGAGATGCTGGTGAAATCTAATGTAGAATTACTGGTGTCTAATGTAAAACTGCTCACAGGGCTAAAAGAACCTGTGATAAAGCATTCGGCGCTGTCCTCGATTTCAGTCAATCCTGTGTAAGTATTATTCCCTTCGAGTTCGAGAACGGCGCCGACTTGAATGTCTAATCCCCCAGTCCCGCTGATGGAGCCAGTATAATCCGAAAAATTACCCCCTTGGAAAATCAATGTATTCGCGCCTAGATCGATTGTTGAGTTTTGTTGACCATCATCAAATAATTCGCTGACTTCAAAATCGGCCCCTAACATGCTGATGTCTAAATTCCCGGTCGACTGAAGTTCGACAAAAGAAGCCGGAGGAAGCATCCCCGGTAATAATTGCAAACTCCCTCCATTCACCAAGAATTCGGAAAGACCAGAACTGTCCCCTGAGAGCTGCAAAGTCCCGGAGTCCGTTTTTTGCAAAGTACCTGTACCGGAAATCCCGTTCGTAATGGCTGCGGAGCCTGCGCCCGCAGTCACATCGATAGTAGCTGTTCCAACCGCCGTAAAAGCTCGTGTGATGGATGAAGAAAATCCTGGAGCCGTTATTTGCAAAGTGGCATTTTCGATGGTTACGGAGCCGGCCGTATCTCCTAAATTCGCATCGGAGGCAACGGAAAGCGTGGATCCGATTATATTTGTTCCTCCCGTATAGGTATTGGTGCCAGATAAAGAAAGGGTTCCTCCGCCGCCTACAGTAAGCCCGCCCATTCCTGTTCCTGGAGTTATAGTAGAATTGACAGTCGCGCTGACTCCAGGATCGACGAGAATCGTTCCCCCGCCGCTATTTAAAATGATATTTCTCGATGTTGAAAAACTCATTCCGGTGATTTCAAGAGCGCCGGAATCGAATGTCAAATCCCCGCCCATTCCTATGTTGTCGTCGGTGCTGACGGAAATCGTTCCTGCATTGATGGCAGTCGTTCCCGTATAGGTGTTCGTTCCTGAAAGAGTTTGCTTGCCGCTTCCGACTTTCGTCAGTCCTCCTCCCATTCCCCCAGAAATCACTCCATTGAAAGTTTCAGAACTCGATGTCCCGAATGTTAAAGTCTCCATTCCGAGAACCACGTTTCCGCCATTTCCCATCACTTCAAGTAATTTTCCAATCGCAAGTCCCGAAGTCGTTCCCGAAATATCAAAAGTAGCGCCCGATGCGACCGCCACATCCGTAGGCAAAGTTCCAGCTCCTGAGACGGCCAGAGTCCCTCCCAGGATGGTTGTTTGTCCAGTAATCGTGTTAGGTCCGGTTAAAATAAGGGTTCCAGTGTCTGTCTTCTGTAATGTTGTATTCGTGCCAGAGATTACGCCAGAGATCGTTGCCGTCACGCCGGGATTGATATCAAAAATCCCTCCAAGTGCGGTGCCGAGACTGTAATTGCGAGAGGAAGTGAAAGGAGTTCCGGTGATGTTCAGCGTGCCGCCTCCGCCGCCGCCAAAAGTAAACGATCCCGACATACCCATAAAGGTCCCTAAGCACCCATCATTAGGAACGGATATAGTGCCTGCGCTTGCTAAAGTGATACCGCCCGTAAAAGTATTGGAAGAATTAGAAATTGTCGTAATGCCTGTTGTAGAACAGACTAAAGAGCCTCCTGTGGTTCCAGTGATCTGACCTGCAATGTTCGAGGTAGTCTCTCCAAAGAAAAGACGGTTTCCTCCTAAAGCAATTGTTGAACCTGAAACAGCAATTAAGTCTCCGATAGTTGGGGAAGATGTGGTACCTGTAATGTCGAAAATTGTTCCTGATGCGTTTAAAGTGACTGGGTTTGCATTCGTCAACGTAGCTGTATTGGTGAATTGAAGGGTTCCTGCATCGACTTGAGTCAAACCTGCATAAGTCGTTAGAGTGCTTGCGCCTGCTGAATAAACAAGCGTCCCGCCGCCGTTCAAAAGAATGGCGGGCGAGGCGCCGGTATTGATTTGATCGCCTTCAATGGGATTGGCAAGCGTTTCTGTCTGCATTGAGGGAATCGTGAAGGTGATTTGGGCTCCTGAATTTAAGAAAATATCTTTACCGATCGCGAAACCATCTCCACCGCCGCCAAAACCTGTTCCTCCCGTTACGCTGCTATTAGTAAATAATCCACCCGAAGTTGAAATCGTTAATATCCCTCCCTCTTCAATAAATATCCCTCCTCCTAAACCTCCGCCGCCGCCGCCTCCAAGA
>Ga0206923_1134_pt1 | contig 14874 bp, 16 predicted proteins | sample Alteio_BWOrgHeat_64_FD_152961 | JGI IMG/M metagenome (GOLD analysis project Ga0206923, IMG submission 152961) | Enriched cells from forest soil in Barre Woods Harvard Forest LTER site, Petersham, Massachusetts, United States -... | ecosystem: Environmental > Terrestrial > Soil > Temperate forest >...
AATTTGGTTTTTACAGCATGCAGCGATTATTGTGTTAGTACAGGGAATGTTGCCGGCAAATGGCAAACCGTTTATAATACCATTGATTTTTCATTATACAGCCTTACCGAATCCGTAAGTGATGATGCCCCTTTAATGTTTTTAGGTCGCCTGGATAAAATAAAAGGGGTACATACTGCTATTAAAGTAGCCAAAGCAACAAACAACCAATTATTAATAGCAGGTAATAAACCTACCACACCTGATAATTATATTTATTTTATAAACGAAATTGAACCTTTAATTGATGGTGAACAAATAAAATATTTGGGCCCTTTAAATGATGTAGAGAAAAACACTTATTTAGGGCAGGCTAAAGCATTGCTTTTCCCAATTGAATGGGATGAACCATTTGGAATGGTAATGATTGAAGCAATGGCATGTGGAACTCCGGTAATTGCATTTAAAAGAGGGTCGGTACCCGAAGTTATTGAGGAAGGAGTTAACGGATTTATTGTAACCAATGCGAATGAAATGATAAACGCAGTGGGGTCAATAAATAAAATTAACAGAAAAAACTGCAGGAAGACGGCACGGGAAAGATTTGATGTTCCAGTAATTGCACGTGATTATTTATCCTTATGATTAAAAAAATTCTCCAGGTTTTAATACCTGAAAAGTTAAAGAAAGAACTTAAAGATAAAATAGGCGTTCCCAGCCAGCACAATAGTTTAACGCAAATAAAAAACCTGGGATTTAAACCTAAATATTGTTTAGATATAGGAGCATATGAGGGTACATGGACAAGTGAATTTAAAACCATCTTTCCCCAATGCGCAGTATTAATGATAGAGGGCCAATCAGAAAAGGAACCCGCATTAATACGGACAAAAAACATATATAAGGATGTTAATTATAAAATTGCTTTGCTGGGGGCAACTGAAAATATGGTTTCGTTTAATAAATATGAAACTGCCAGTTCTGTATTAAACGAATATAATATAACTAATGCCGAAATTGAAAAACGTGAATTAGTTTTATTAGACAATTTAACAGCTATAAATAGCCTGAAGCCCGATTTTATAAAAATTGATACCCAAGGGTATGAATTAGAAATTTTAAAAGGTGGTGACAATACACTTTCAGCTGCTGAATTTGTTTTATTGGAAGTATCATTTATTGACATATACATTAATTGTCCTCTTGTTGCTGAGGTTTTAAATTATATGAATGATAAAGGATTTGTGGTTTATGATATTTGCGCATTGATGAGACGCCCACTGGATAAAGCATTATACCAGGCTGATTTTTTATTCGTGAGAAAAAACTCCCCATTCAGGAGTGATAAAAGATGGATTTAGGCCGGCCCGAAAAAATACTATTTATTACATCAGGCCAGCCCTCGTTAAATCCCCGTATAGTTAAGGAAGCCGATGCTTTAGCCAATGCAGGATACAGTGTAACTATGTTATATGCTTATTGGAATGAATGGGGAGCCGAATTTGACACCCAACTTATTGCCACAAAAAAATGGAAGGCCATTTGTATTGCCGGCGATCCGAAAAAGAAATGGCTCATTTATTTCATAAGCAGAGTTATATATAAGCTTGCAAACTTAATTAACCGGTTATTAATAGGGAAAGTTATAACAAAATTAGCCATATCGCGCCCAACATATTTTTTAATACGCGCTGCAAAAAAGCAAAAAGCCGATTTATACATCGGACATAATATGGGGGCATTACCGGCAACTGTAAAAGCGGCTAAGTTTAATAATAAATTATGCGGCTTTGATGCTGAAGATTTTCACCGATACGAAACAAGTGATAATAATAACAATATTGATGTGATCTTAAAAGCTCATCTCGAAAATAAATATATCCCTCAATTAAGTTATTTCACAACAAGCAGCCCGCAAATAGCCAATTCTTATCAACAAATATTCGCAGATTTAAAGCCGGTTGTATTGTTAAATGTTTTTCCGAAAAACTTATTAAAATTGAGCGGGCAAAATATTAACAAGCCTTTAAAATTATTCTGGTTTTCACAAACTATAGGTGTTAACAGGGGAATTGAGGACATTATTGGCAGTCTGCAACTTTTAGATAAGAAACAGTTTGAATTGCATTTATTGGGCAGCCAGTTACCTGACAGTAAACTCATTATTGATAAATTAAACAAGAGTGGGATAGTTATCAAGCTTTATGATCCGATATTTCCTGATGACATAGTTAATTTTGCCACACAGTTTGATATTGGTTTAGCGCTTGAAAATAAGGTTCCATTTAACAGGGATGTGTGCTTAACCAACAAAATATTTACTTATATGCAGGCAGGTTTGGCCATTATAGCCAGTAATACTGAAGCCCAGCAAGATTTTATGAATAAGGTTCCTCAAATAGGATATACATATCCAAAAGGAAATTCAAAAAAATTAGCCGAAATTTTATTAAACTACTCTCAAAATAGCGATGAACTTATGAAATGTAAGACTGAGTCACTCCGTTTGGCCCATTATCAATATAACTGGGAGACAGAAAGTTTGAAGTTTTTACAACTTGTTAAAGACACATTAGCAACAGGCAGAAATGTATAAGCGCCTGTTGCAAAACCGGTTTGGCAAATGAAACGCCTACTTATTATTTCACCATACTTCCCGCCTTCCAATACAGCCGATATGCAGCGGGTAAGAATGAGTTTATCCTATTTCAATCAATTCGGATGGGAAGCCGAGGTAGTTACTGTTGATCCGTCATATTCTGATCAGCCAAAGGATGATCTGCTTATGCAAACAATCCCGACTGATACAAAAATTCATACGGTAGGTGCGCACAATAAAAAGTGGACCTCTAAGTTTGGCTTTGGTAATATCGCATTTCGTTCATATTGGTTCTACCGCAAAAAAGTTGATGAACTTTTAAAAAAACAAAAGTTCGATCTGATCTACTTTTCAACTACACAGTTTCCAATATGTGTTTTGGGTTCGCATTGGAAAAAGCGTTTCGGCGTACCTTTCGTTATTGATATGCAAGATGCATGGTATTCTATCTATTATGATGATAAGCCCAAGCATCATCAACCGCCCAAGTATAGATTTTCTTATGGGTTACATAAGTATTTAGAACCTATGGCTATTAAACAGGCAGCCGGATTAATAAGCGTTTCAGAAAACTACATCATCGATTTAAAAAACAGGTATCCTGAAATAAAGAATATCCCTTCAGCAACTATAACATTTGGCAGTTTTAAACCCGATTTGGAGATAGCCAAAAAAAATAAAGATCATTTTGTGAATTTGCTCAACCCCGGTTTTAAAAACATAGTTTATATAGGAAGAGGGGGCACAGATCTGCATAATGCCATAATACCGGTTTTTAAAGCATTTAAACAGGTCCTTACGGAATATCCCGAAGTATATACTAAAGTTCAATTATATTTTATTGGCACAAGTTATGCCCCACCGGGGCAAGGTATATCAACCATTTTACCTTTGGCAAAAAAATTCGAAATAGAAAACAATGTAACTGAAATGACGGACAGAATAAGTTACTTTCACGCATTAACTACCTTACAACAAGCCGATGCCTTATTCATTCCAGGTTCAGATGATCCAAAATATACAGCATCCAAAATATATCCTTATCTTTTAATTAAAAAACCGTTATTAGCTGTCTTTAATTCAAAAAGCCCCGCATTGTCTGTTTTAAATAACTGTGGGACACAATATGTATATAGTTATGATGCTACACCGGAAATTCATACCTGCCTGTTGAATTTTTTTAAAGCATTAATTAACAACACTATTGGTGAACCTCATTATAATAAAGAATGCATTGAAAAATATTCTGCACAAAATATGACTAAAAAACAATGCGATCTGTTTAATCTGGCTTTAAATCAAGCGCGATGAAAAGATATGTTCAATATGGCTGTGGATTTACAGCGCCTGCCAATTGGGTTAATTATGATGCCTCGCCAACGCTGCGTTTTGAAAAACTTCCCTTACTCGGCAAGTTTTATACCCGTAATAAACAACGTTTTCCGGTTAATGTAAAATATGGTGATATTGTAAAAGGACTTCCCGAAGAAAAAAATAGTTGTGATGGAGTATACTGCTCGCATATATTAGAGCATTTAGCTTACAACGATTTTTTGAAAGCATTAAAAAACACTTATCAGATATTAAAACCGGGAGGTATATTCAGGGCAGTGGTGCCCGACTTAAAAGCTGCTGTTATTGATTATATAGAATTTTTTGACCAACTTGAGGCACCTGCAAACCAATTAATGCGAAATACCATGCTTGGTGTTGAAGATAGAACTAAGGGTTTAACTACTGCTTTAAAAGGTTTGTATGGTAATTCAAAACATTTATGGATGTGGGATTATAAATCACTTGAATCAGAATTACGTAAAACCGGGTTTAAAGACATACGTCCTGCTGTGTATCATGACTCGCATGATACTCATTTTACATTTGTTGAAGAAGAAGACAGATTTTACAAAGCTGCGGCTTTTGAATGTATAAAATAATGCGGCTTGCAATTATTACTACACACCCAATTCAATATTACGCCCCTGTATTCAGGTTATTGGCCCAAAAATTAGATTTGAAAGTTTTTTATACTTTGGGCGAAAATTCAATGAACAAACACGACCCTGGTTTTGATAAATTTATTGAATGGGATATTGATTTATTAAATGGTTATAAATATCAATGGGTAAATAATGTAGCGGCCAATCCCGGGTCGCATCATTTTAGTGGCATTAATAATCCCGATCTGATTGCTCAACTAACAAACTGGCAACCAAATGCCATATTGGTTTACGGATGGGCATATAAAAGCCATTTAAGTATAATGCGGCATTTTAAAAAAAAAATACCGATATTTTTTCGAGGCGATTCAACCTTATTAGACCATATAAGCTGGCCAAAAAAAATAGCCAGGAAGATAATTTTAAAATGGGTATACAGCTATATTGATCATGCGTTTTATGTTGGCACAAATAACAAAGCTTACTTTAAAAATTTTGGATTAAAAGAATCACAATTAACATTTGCACCCCATGCAATAGATAATAAAAGGTTTGCTGCAAACAGGACAAATGAAATTAAACTGCTTAAACAAAAACTTGGAATTAATGACAATGATCTGCTTTTGTTATTCGCGGGAAAATTTGAGGCAAAAAAAGACCCCTTATTATTACTTAAAGCTTTTTTGCAAATTCAACAGCCAAATACGCACCTATTATTTGTTGGGAACGGGGAAATGGAAAAACAATTAAAAGCAGATGCCTTTGGTAATGCCAACATACATTTTATGGATTTTATTAATCAATCTGATATGCCGGTAATATACCAGGCTGCCGACCTGTTTTGCTTAACATCAAAAGGCCCTGGCGAAAGCTGGGGATTGGCTGTTAATGAGGCTATGGCTTGTAGTAAGGCTATTTTGGTGTCTGATAAGGTGGGGTGCGCAATTGATCTCGTTACTCATCATTATAACGGTATGGTGATTAAAAGCGGAAATATTCATGAACTAACAATAGCTCTGCGAGAATTAACCACATCAAAAAAAAAATTAGCAGTATATGGTAAAAATTCGGCAACCATTATTAAAAACTGGAACTTCGAAACAGCTACTTGTGCAATTGAAAATAAAATTAATACATGAAGCGTAAAGACCGTATAAAACTACATTTTACCAGAAATTGGAACCTTCCCGGTAAAGAGAGATTATCTCATTGGTTTAAGCCATCTAATGATTTAAAACTCTCGTTAAAAAAGGGAATTGTATGGTTAACCAATGAAAATATAGCTATTTATACAGATGCGGATAATTATATTGAGTGGTGTATTTTAAGCAACGGTACTTATGAAGATGAAATAAGTAAATTAATAAAAACATCATTGAAGCCCGGATACATCGCGCTGGATATTGGTGCAAATATTGGATTACAAAGTTTACGCATGGCTGAGTGTGTAGGTATAAATGGTAAAGTATATGCTTTTGAACCGTTGCAATATTTACAGGAAAAATTTAAAGCAAATATGCAATTGAATAATGCTTATAATGTTACACTTTTTCCATTTGCCTTAGCGAATACTACCAGCGAAGAAAGTTTTAAAATAGACAGAAACTTATGGAATCAGGGCACTTTTAATCTCAGCAATCAAAATACAGGCAGCGAAACACAGCAAGTGATTATTAAAATTGCCGATGACATCACTGAAATAAAAAACCTTGAAAGGCTTGATTTGATAAAAATTGATGTGGAGGGTTTTGAGTTTGATGTAATTAAGGGTTTATATAAAACCTTACATCGACATAAACCGCGAATAATATTTGAATACGATAGTAATTATTGGATAAATAATGGGAAAAACATAATTGATTGTTATAACTTTTTGCGATCACTTGATTACGAATTTTATCAGGTAACTTCCGTTGGGTGCGAATTTATCAGCAACGCTGATAAAACTGAAAGCGGCAATATATTTTGCATACAAAAAAGTTAATGGAAACTAAAAAACCTTTTGAAAGATATCTGATATTATATATTCCCTGGGCATTGGCTTTGTTATTAAAAAGTGATCCGGTTGTTTCTTATTTTATAGCCTGGCTTGGTTCATTTTTTATATTCTTTATCGTTTATAGCGGTTGGCTAAAACCTTTACCTTCAGATCGGACAATAGCGGGCCAGTTAATGCTCCCAGTATTCATCGTGCAAATAATTTTCATAGGCTACATGGCCTGTACTTCCATATTTTATTTTTTAAATTTATTAGGAGTTAATGATTTGTCGGGGGCGGGCTCCTTATTTTCTATTGATAAAAACAGCCTGGAACTTGCTGCGTATTGCCAGCGATTTTATGTTTTAGCACACGCGGCTTTTGCCAGCGGTTTAATTCTATGTATGCGTTATCCGATTAAACAAAAATATAAAATAGATAATCAAAAACTTGCCAATGTTTTATTTATTGTTGCAATAGCATGCCTTCCATTATCTGTTTTGGCAGATAACATAAGTGGTTTAACTCAATTTTCTTACCAATTCAGTTCATTAAGCTTTATTGCCGGTACACTTGCGCTGGCCTTTGCTATCCCGCTTGGGAAGGGTTTCAATACACTATTTTGCATCCTTTTGTATATTTCTAACTTTTATCAGGCATTAATTTCCGGGTTTAAAGAACCTATCATCGTTAGTGTATTAGTACTGGGCATATTTTTATATCCAAGCTATAAAAAAGTGGTAACCATAATATTTGTTCCGGCAATGCTCCTGCTTTTTGCATTTTTACCTACTTATAATCATGTTTTTCGGGAGAACGCGTGGGGGGGCAACGTCGACTCAGATGATGCTTATAAAATAGCACTGGATGCTACCATTAACCAAGACGAATCAGGAGACGATAGTCTTTGGGGATTTTTTGTATATCGTTTAAGTGAAATTGACATGTTTACCTCTTTTGCACGATCAACGCCCGACTACATTGACTATTATGGCTTCGATTTAGTAAAACAAGCCGGTATAGTGATTGTGCCAAGATTTTTTTGGCCTTCGAAACCAAGTACGGAAGACCTGGTAATGGAGCGTGTATATAACGCGGGTGTTGTTCACAGGGGTTCAAACGTTTCAGCGAAACCGGCTTATGTTGTTGATGCCTATTTATCGGGCGGGATGCTGGGTGTTTTTTTAGCTTTATTTGTTTACGGTGCAGCGGTACAATTAATATCTCAAAAAGCCGAGCAATTATTTGGAGGCTATGTGTTGGGTACAGCTTTAATATTTTCCGGCTTGTTTCAAATTTTTTGGCGCGGCTTGAGCTTTGAATTTTTATTAAATTCAGTTTTTTGGAGTTATATAACTATGCTGATTATTCATAAAATATTAACAGCCTATAATATTTTAGAGAAGGTTTGAAAATATTACAGATCAATGCGTCTTACAAACCAGCTTATATCTATGGCGGGCCAACCATGTCAGTCGCTAAACTAAGTGAGCAGTTGGTTAAAGCCGGATGCATTGTTGAGGCCTTTACTACCACAGCCAACGGCGCAGTTGAGTTGCCTGTTGCCCCTAACCATAAAACCAATGTTGATGGAGTAGATGTAACCTATTTTAAACGCATTACTAAAGATCATACACATTTTTCTCCCGCACTTTTAATAAAGCTATGGAAACAGGCCGGCAAGTTTGACCTGGTTCACATACACGCCTGGTGGAACCTGGTTTCTGTATTATCTGTGCTTATTGCGCTAATTAAAAAAAAACCGGTGCTAATCTCACCACGAGGTACCTTAAGCCCCTATTCATTCCACAACAAAAATCGTTCTGTTAAAAAATTGCTGCATTATTTATTAGGTGAACAGTTGCTGAAAAGATCATATATGCATGCCACATCAAATGCTGAATATAAAGCTTTAACAGCTATTATTAAACCTGAGAAAATATTCGACATTCAAAATTTTGTTAATATAGCACCTGCATCAGCCATAAAACCATCCTCTGATATATCCACTTTCAAACTTCTTTTTCTTTCAAGAATAGAAGAAAAAAAAGGCCTTGATATTTTATTAAATGCTTTACCGTTCCTTAATATACCTTACCATTTAACCATCGCGGGCGATGGCGATATAGACTATATTGATCAATTGAAAAATATAGCAGCAAATAATTCAAGCAGCGCTAACATCACATGGATAGGCTTCCAGAATGAAAGTAAATTTGATGTTTTTCGTAATCATCACTTATTGGTATTACCTTCATATGACGAAAATTTTGGCAACGTAATTATTGAAAGTCTGAGTTCGGGTACGCCGGTACTTATAAGTGAGCAGGTTGGCCTGGCTGATTATGTAGTTCAAAATAATTTAGGTTGGGTATGTCAAACAACTCCGTCATCTGTAAGTGATGCTATAAATAATATTGCAGGGAATAACCTTGATAAACTATCAGAAATAAGAAGTTTGGCGCCTGAAATTATCCGGACTGATTTTGATGAGAATAAGCTGGTACAAAAATATATAGATATGTACAGCGAAATTATTAACCATGGCTGAATATAAGGATTACGGATTTCAGGATAATGATGCGGCGCATACATTTGAGTATTTAACCACACCATTATTGGCTTTGCTAAATAAAAGCACTAACCGGTGTATATTAGATTTAGGCTGCGGAAATGGTTACCTGGTTAATATGCTGATAGATAAGGGCTACAATGCATTTGGTACAGATGCATCTGCTAAAGGTATTGCCATTGCCCGGCAAAAAAATCCCGACAAATTCTTTCTGCAGGATTTATCTACTGGTAAACTGCCCGAAGAATTGCAAAAACAGCCATTCGATACGGTCATTTCAACCGAAGTTATAGAACATTTATATGATCCGCAGGGCTTTATATTATTTTGCAAACAAGTACTGAATAGCGGCGGCGAGGTTATAATTTCAACACCCTATCATGGCTATTTAAAAAATATAATGCTAAGCCTGCTTAATAAATGGGATATGCACTTTAGCCCGATGTGGTATGGGGGGCATATTAAGTTCTGGTCGCGCAAAACTTTGAGTAAAGTATTAACTGACGCTGGGTTTACTGTTATAGCTTTTAAAGGATGCGGGCGTATACCCTATCTTTGGAAATCAATGATCATTAAAGCTAAGTTGAATTGAGCACACCTTATTCTTTTATTTTTTTAACTTATAACGAGGAGATGCATTTGCCGCGTTTGCTGCGATCCGTAGCCGACCTCAATGCACCTGTTTTTATTCTGGATTCGGGCAGTACAGACCTCACCGTAGCAATAGGTGAAGAATTTGGCGCTAAGTTTCTTCAAAACAAATTCGAGAATCACCCTAAGCAATGGGATTACGCGCTTAAAAATTTCCCGGTTCAAACCCCATGGGTAATTTGCCTGGATGCCGACCAGATAGTAACTCCTGAATTAAAGCAACATCTTGCTAATTTTCGCGACGAGGATCATAAAGATATTAACGGCATATATTTTAACCGGAAAAATTATTTTAAAGGAAAATGGATAAAACATGGTAGCTATTATCCGTTTTATTTGCTTAAAATGATAAGGTATGGCATTGGTTATTCGGATACGAACGAAAATATGGACCATCGTTTTGCTGTGCCGGGTAAAACTGAAATATGGAAAGATGGCTACCTGCTGGAAGAAAATTTAAAAGAAAACAACATTAGTTTTTGGATAGATAAGCATAACCGTTACAGCGATCTGGTAGCGCACGAAGAAGTTGAGCGTATGCAAACAGCAAAAGGCCAAACTGAAAAACCTAAATTTTGGGGTTCACCTAATGAGCGTAAAGCCTGGCAAAAACAATTATGGTGGAAGCTACCCCGATATGTACGCCCTACCCTTTATTTTACACAGCGAATGATTTTTCAATTAGGTATTTTAGATGGGCGAACAGGTATTATATTTCACTTTTTGCAGGGCTTTTGGTTCAGGCTGATAGTTGATATTAAGATAGACGAAATTATTAAACAACAAAATGATACCAAAAGCGCAAAATAACCCTGTAAGGTTCGCTGTGGTTTTTATTGTTCTGTACTTTGGGTTCTATTATTTTAACATTGCATTTTTTGCCATTACAAATCCAGGCGGGTATTACAGCCCGTTTTTGGCCGATCATTTAAATTACATATTTGCCCTGCGCTGGCTTTTACTCCATTTCAGCGCGTTTATATTAAGTTGTTTCGGTTATGCCACCGTGGTAAACAACTATGAATTATTGGTAGCAGGTCGCGGAATTATCCAGTTGGTTTATTCATGCCTGGGCTTGGGAGTTTTGAGTTTTTTTACAGCTTTTGTTTTAGCCTATCCAAAATCGCGGCAGGAAAAAATTATTTTTTTATTAGCAGGAATTGTTGGTATTGAACTTTTAAACGTACTGCGCTTTGTATTGCTGGCGCTATTCTGGAACAAGCCTGATAACCGAATTATTGATCATCACACCATTTTTAATATCACTATCTACATAATTATCAGCATAAGCCTGTATTTTTGGGTTAAAACCGATATCGCCACAAAATAACATGCAAAAAAAAACAGACCTGGTATTATATGACAATTATCCCTACAACCCAGGCGCGGGGATAGTAAAAAGAATATTATGGCATTATATAAACGCTTTTGTATTTAAAACAAGTCTTTTCCCATTTTATTGGATCAAAAATTTTTTACTACGGTTATTTGGCGCTAAACTTGGCAACATGGTAGAAATAAAACCATGCGTCAACATAAAATATCCCTGGAATTTAACCATTGGCGACGAAGTTTGGATAGGCGAAAAAGTTTGGATAGATAACCTGGTGATGGTTACCATTGGTTCAAACATTTGTCTTTCGCAAGGCGCTGTTATACTCACTGGCAGTCACAATTATAAGAAACCATCATTTGATTTGATAACAGCTAGTGTGGTATTGGAAGATGGTGTTTGGCTTGGGGCAATGTCTATAGTTAATAAGGGCATAACCGTAGGTTCGCATGCTATACTTTCTGCCGGTTCAGTAGCTACTAAAAACCTGGAACCCTATTCTATTTACCAGGGTAATCCCGCGATAAAAATTCGCGATAGGATTATGGATTAGCGTTATTGGTTATTTATCTCCCGCCAAAGCAAATCCTTCAGCACATCAATATTTTGTTGAGCTACTGATGATATAAAAACTGATTCAATATCAGTTGGTACCTCCTTCTTCATCTCCGCTTTTAACTCTTCATCCAGCATATCCGATTTTGTAATAGCCAGCACACGCGGCTTGTGCATCAGTTCAGGATTGTATTCGTTTAGTTCTTTCAACAAAATCTCATACTCTTGTTTAATAGTGCGTGTAGTATCGGCGGGTATCATAAATAACAATACAGCATTACGTTCAATATGCTTTAAAAAACGTATGCCCAGCCCCTTCCCTTTTGATGCACCTTCAATAATTCCCGGAATATCAGCCATAACAAACGAGCGGTTGTTGCGGTAAGCAACTATGCCCAGGTTAGGCACCAAAGTGGTAAAAGCATAATCGGCAATTTCAGGCTTCGCGGCTGATACTACCGAAAGCAAAGTTGATTTTCCCGCATTTGGGAAGCCAACAAGTCCAACATCGGCCAAAATTTTCAGCTCCAGTACGTTCCAAACTTCCTGCCCTTCCTCGCCTGGTTGCGAAAAGCGAGGTGTTTGCATGGTAGCCGTTTTAAAATGCCAGTTGCCTAACCCTCCCCTGCCGCCTGCCGTTAATATTTTAGTTTCGCCGTCTTTATTGATCTCGAATAATATTTCGCCCGATTCGGCATCTCTTGCTATTGTGCCTAATGGCACTTCCAATATCTCATCCCGTCCGTTCTTTCCTGTACTTGTTGAGCTGCTGCCCGGATCGCCATCGCCGGCAATTACGTGTTTTCGGAATTTAAGGTGTAATAACGTCCATAACTGGGCGTTGCCTTTTACAATAACATGGCCACCACGGCCGCCATCGCCGCCATCAGGGCCGCCGGTTGCAGTATGTTTATCGCGATGTAAATGTGCTGATCCAGCCCCGCCATGGCCCGAACGGCAGCATATTTTTACGTAATCTACAAAATTTGAACCTTGAGACATGAATGATTGTTTTAGTCCGGAAGTCGGAAAGTCAGTAAAGTCCGGAAGTAAATCTTTCGGACTTAATGGGCATCAATAACGGCAACAATCAAATCAAATATTTCATGAATTGAACCGATACCGCTTATGCTTGTAAATTTATTCTGGGCTTTATAATAACCGGCTACCGGGGCTGTTTTATCATTATATTCCTTTATACGCTTGCGTATAACTTCCGGATTGGCATCATCAGGACGGCCGGAACCTTTACCCCGTAATAATAAACGATGCTCCAACTCATCATCATTTACCTCAAGCGCTATCATTACGGTTATGGCCGAATCTTTAGATTTTAACAATTGGTCTAACGCTTCGGCTTGTGCTACTGTACGCGGGAAACCATCAAAAATAAACCCTTCGGCATCCCGGTTAGCGTCAAGCTTATTGCTTATCATGCCAATAACCACCTCATCCGGTACCAGGATACCCGCATCCATCAGTTTTTTAGCTTCTAAACCAAGTGCTGTACCTTGCAATATCTCATTGCGCAACAAATCGCCCGTAGACAAATGGATCAACCCATATTTTTCAATAAGATGTTGTGATTGTGTACCTTTTCCCGCTCCGGGAGGACCAAACAATACCAGGTTTAGCATGCTGTTTTTCAAATTAAAAGCCTTCTTGTATCATACAGAAGGCTTAATTATTAGTGCACTTGTAGGGATTCGAACCCCAAACCTTCTCATCCGTAGTGAGATGCTCTATCCAATTGAGCTACAAATGCCTTTTTTAACGGACTGCAAAAATAGGATTTCTTTTCAATCTGCCGAAAATTTTTGAAAATTAGTTCATTATCAGGCAAACACATCAAACGTTGCATTTCATCATTACAAACATTCATCATTGTATAATCGTTTAATTGTTATATAATTACCCTATATGAAAGCCATCATCATCAGCCAACCCGGCGCACCCGAAGTATTGCATTTAGCCGAAAGGCCTGTACCCGATTTTTCGACTGATGAGGTATTGGTAAAAGTTGCCGCGGCAGGCGTTAACCGCCCCGATGTAGCACAGCGTAAAGGTAATTACCCGCCGCCTGCAAACACATCGCCTGATATTCCGGGACTGGAGATAGCCGGAATTATTACTAAAATTGGCGCCAATGTTAAGCGCTGGAAGGTTGGCGATAAAATTTGCGCCCTGGTAACCGGCGGCGGATATGCCGAATATTGCACCGTACCCGCGGGCCAATGCCTGCCCATACCTGATGATTTGACCTTTATTGAAGCCGCCTCATTACCCGAAACTTTTTTTACCGTTTGGAGCAATGTGTTTGATCGAGGAAGGTTGCAGCCGGGGGAAAGTTTGCTGATACATGGCGGATCGAGCGGGATTGGTGTGGCAGCTATACAAATGGCCAAGGCCGTGGGCAGTACAGTTTATGTAACTGCGGGCAGTGCCGAAAAATGCAAGTTTTGCGAAAACCTGGGCGCCGACAAAGCCATCAACTATAAAACCGAAGATTTTGAAACGGTGATTAAACAACTCACCAATAACAAAGGCGTTGATGTTATTTTAGATATGGTTGGCGGCGATTATACGCCACGCAACCTGCGCATATTGGCTGACGACGGAAGATTGGTAATGATAAACATGATGGAAGGGAAAGATACGCAGATAGATCTTTCCGTTATCCTGCGTAAACGGCTTACCATAACCGGTTCGGCATTGCGGCCGCGGGATGTAGCTTTTAAAAGCAGCATTGCGGCAGCACTCGAAAAAATGATATGGCCGCTTATAGCATCAGGAAAAATTAAGGCGGTTGTATGTGATATATTTCCGGCCGACAGGGCCGCCGAAGCACATGCCCTAATGGAAAGCAGTAAACATATCGGCAAAATAGTACTGGCTTTTGAAACAATGTAAAAACGCAATATTGTACATTTCCGCCAATGCTATTCTTAACTGTACAAAATATGATTGCTTTAGGTTGTTAATACTCAAAAATAAGTCTAAAAAAATCTCACTTTAATATTTTAATATTGGCTTATAAATTCTAACTTTGCGGCCTGAAATAGCGTCTTAAAGTTTTTCACTATTTCAAAAGGATTTTTTTAAAATTACAAGGTTATATATGCCAAACATTGGAAAAATATCACGGATCATCGGTCCGGTAGTCGACGTCAGCTTTGCTGAAAATGCTCATCTTCCTAAAATTTACAGCGCGTTAGAGATCACTAAAGATAATGGTCAGAAGATCGTTTTAGAGGTTCAGCAGCATTTAGG
>Ga0206923_1118_pt2 | contig 14860 bp, 10 predicted proteins | sample Alteio_BWOrgHeat_64_FD_152961 | JGI IMG/M metagenome (GOLD analysis project Ga0206923, IMG submission 152961) | Enriched cells from forest soil in Barre Woods Harvard Forest LTER site, Petersham, Massachusetts, United States -... | ecosystem: Environmental > Terrestrial > Soil > Temperate forest >...
ATGGAAAATTAATGTGATAATGGAATGAAAAAAGCGAACTAAAACTGCTGATTTTGTGGCAGTTCCAGTCCGCTTTTAAAAAATAAAAATAACTTTTAGTTAAATATATTTATATTTAATTTGCCTTCACAAACTTTGATTGGCCGATAACAGCGCCGTCACTGCCTTTCAGCTCAATAATGTACGTGCCTGTGTGCAGGGTGGATACATTCTCGGTCCATGAATCGCCGCTGATTACCCTGTGGCCTACAATCTCGCCTGCTGTATTGTAGATATTAGAAGTATAGCTCGGCGATTTCTTTGATATCGAACTCAGGTTAACCGTGATCCGGTCAGTTGTCGGATTAGGGTAAATGGTAAACAGGCTTTGTATGGTTGGGCTGTTATTGTAATTAACAGTAACCGGGGCTGAATAAGTGATATTGCCATCAAAATCACTTTGCTGTAAGCGATAGGTATTGTTACCCATAGCAGGGCTATGGTCTACATAACCATAATTGGTAGCCCCGCTGCTTTGCAGGCTTTGAATAGCAGTGAATTGTTTATCGGCACCTTGTTTCTGTAATACAAAACCGGTAAAGTTACCTTCGTTATAAGTTTTCCAGCTTAGTTGTACACCACCGGTTACTTTCCTGCCGCCAAAGGTAATCAGCTGGTAAGGCGGTAAGGGTTTTCTTTCTACAGCCAGTACAAAGCGGTTAGCGCCGAATGTAGCGGTATCAGTAACATTCAGATCAAAAGCATAACTTTTATATCTTACTATATCCAGCGAATCGTTGTGCAGTTTATCAACCAAATAAATATTGTACATGATTGTATCAACATTATAAATATCATGTAAACTTAAATGGTAAACCCCGCTGGTGGTTGCCTTCGCAAATAGTTTAATGCGTTTTCCTTTAGCATAGTCGCCAAGTTCATTTATAGATAATCTTTGTCCGTCGCTTGAATAACTGGAAATATAAACCTTAGGATTACTGCCATCAAGATCAAGCGCATCTTCCTGTTTGTCGTATTTGTCAGATCTGTCGCTACCAAAATAAATTCCTGTTTGCGTGTAAGTAAGGCTGTCTCTCTCTATTTGTAAGTGTAAACCACCAAATAAAGCGCCCGGTGTTGCCTGTAATTGCATCGCCGAATCCGTTTTTGCATTTGTACGAACACTCAATAACAGCGTGCCACCATGTGGAGTGGTAGTTGTTGTGGTGTTTTTAGTCATGCTTGGATAGGTTACTTTTTGACTTTCCTTAAAGGTGAAAACCTTACTTGAACTGGATGCGGTAATAATAAATCCCTGTCCGCTGGCTATAAACCTGCTGGCGCGTGCATTTGAATAAGTTGAATCAGAAGCCTTATATGATATATAGGTGCCGCTTGGTTCATCCATCATCCAAAATACCGGGCTAATAGAAGTATTGTTGTCAGCATAAACCTGTTTTAGGTCGATAGTGCTTGGGTAAGGATTGCCAACCTGGTTCATACCCGGTGTTGTTGCCCCGGTACCAGTATGGTAAGGAATAAATGTATTGGTTGAAGAGTTGGTTTTACTCCAAAAGTTTACCAATACCGACCCTTGGTTAAGATAACCGGTTGCGGTTAATGTGGTATTTTCAGGTATCCTGGTAGGGGATGTAGTTGTGAGTGAATTATCGCCAATAAAATAAAACAGGTAACCATTACCAACAGGTATATTCCTCAGGGTGGTTTGTGTTGCAGGTTTGCCGGCAGTTATAGTAACCGTGTTCCCGGTGATGGCGTAAATACCAACATTTTTACCTGACACATATGTTGTGTTATTTAGATTAGCGCTTTCGTCATATAAAAACATGGTTGGGTTAGGAGTGGTTGATTGAAAGCCTGTACCCGGCCCTGCTGTAAATGCGCCTTTATAAGTTGTGCCGCCAAATGATGCATTTGTGTTTAAATAAGCTAAGCTAAAATTGCCGCCACCCAAAAGGCTGGTGCTGACATTTACCGGTGCACTCAATAACCTATAACCCCTGTAGCTGCTGCCACCTGTTATATATCGCTGGACGTTTACGTTGCCTGATAATGCCGATAAACCAGCTAATGGTCCAACCGTAGCAGTTGAATTAGCATCAGACATAAGCGTTAAATAGGCGGCGCCTCCCGAAGTGGTAGTACCTGCGACAAGGCTTGCACTATTTGTTAACAGCAGATAGCCTGTGCTGGCCACTGCAAAATTACCTGTGCCTGAACTTATAGTTGACGTGCCGTTATTAAAGGTAACTTTTTTGAAAACAGTGCCTGAGGTACTATTATCCTTTAGTGTTTCACTAACTGAAGGCGTAAAGAAAACGGTTCCACTCCCTGCTGTAAAGGTTGAGGTGTTTAAATAACCACCTTTATAAATTACGCTTCCGCTTCCGCAAACAAATGTGTCGTTATTGGTAAACTGACCGCCAACGGTTAAAGTTCCGGAACCACAGTTAATGGTATTGCTGTTATTGGTTAAAGCATCCGTTACAGTAACATTTGAAGTCCCAAGTGTTACGCTGCCCGAATTTGCCCAATCGTCACCAACAGTTACAGTAGGGTTATTTACTGAAAAGTCTGCTGATGTAGCCGATGTCGTTAAATCATCGCTTATGGTTAATGTACCCGATGCCGGGGTAATTGTTCCGCCCGATAAGGTAAGATCGTAATAGCTAACACCCGATGATAAACCGGTAATACTGTTATTAGTGTAAACCGTTTGTGAGGCACCCGCATAGTTTACTAAAGCGTAATTGCTGTTAAGGCTTACTATATTGGTGCCCAGGGATGACAGACCTGCTAATGGTGTGGCACCGTCAAACTCTAGCGTAGCGCCTGATGATGATGCAGGTGCAATTTGTAAAGTTGAAATAGGATAGGTTGTAGTACCGCCGGCAACAATATTTGTGGTATTAACCTGTCCGTCAATTTCTGTAGTACCGCCGGTTATGAAAAGGCTGGCATATTGCTTATAAGTGTTTGAGCTTACTTTATAGTTTTCTGATATTAAATTTAAATTGCCGGTAAGTATAAGCCTGTTAACAGATGAAATTACTGCCTGCTGTGTAGTTGATGCAGAAATAGCGCCGTAATTTGCATAGATATACATATTGTTTGCCTGCATAGTACCCGCCCCTTTAATATAATATTGATTTGTAGGGAAAGTGCCATTTGCGCCGCTATAATTGTAAGTACCCGGATTTCCATCTACATTAAAAGTGATATCGCCTGTTACATTAAGTGTAGCGCCACTACCTACGCTTATACCCGGATAATTCACGTTGCCGCTGGAAAAGTAACCTGCGAATACGATCCCTGCAACTGTGGTAGTTCCGCTGGTGCTGATGGTGGCAACAGAAGTGGAGGTACTAACCTGTTGGTCTACTGCAAATTGTACAATATCATATTGTGTTGGTACACGGTTCTCGTACCAGTTATTTGCCTGGTTCCAGTTACTGCTGTTGTTACCCAGCCAGTTTAAGGTTGAAGCAGAAACGGTATAGTTGGTACCATTAATGGGCGCACCACTGGTGTACGTTGCAGAAGCTGTTGAAGCGCTGTTAAATATAAGTTGGAATGTGCTTGATGCCGAACTTGCAACAGCATAATCAGCAACTATGAAATAGTATTTTGTTGTACTGTTCACAGCCTGCGATAAGCCTGAAATTGTTAGCGAGGTTGAACTTAATGAGCTAACAGTTATCCCGGTAACCTGCGTTGCCGAGCTAAAACTATTTGTAGTATTTGTATATAATTTAACATTGGAAAAATAAGTGCCAATATTACCTACAGGCTGGTTTGAAGTAAGATTAAAGGTTGTGAAAGTTAAACTTGCTGTAGTTTTAACAGAAAAGCCTAATATACCTGCACCTGTCAGGGCATGATCCAATGGATTGGCCGCTAAACCGGAAGTTGTTGCTGTTCCTAAAACTACAGGTGAAGTAAAGGTATAATTTGCACCATTAATATCAGAACCATAATCATAGGTTGTTGTTGAACTTGCCGCGCTGTTAAGGCTCAGCATAAATGTCGCTGAAGACGTAGGAGCGGTAAAGTCGGCAACTATGAAATAGTATTTGGTAGTGTTGTTAACGGCCTGAGATAAACCCGAAATTGTTAGGGAGGTTGAACTTAAAGAACTAACAGTTATGCCTGTTACCTGTGTTGCTGTTGTAAAACTGTTTGTGGTGTTGGTATACAGTTTAATGTTTGAGAAATAAGTACCAATATTTCCTGTCGACTGTGTAGATGACAGGTTGAATGTTGTAAATGTGGTATTTTGGCTTGTTTTTACAGAGAAGCCCAATATGCCTATCCCGGTTTGGCTTATACTTAATGTTCCTGAAGCCAGGCCTGAGGTCGTGGCTGTTCCCAGAGTAACAGGTGAACTTACCGTATAGTTTGTGCCGTCAATGTCTGAACCATAATCGTAAGTAGTTGTTGAGTTTGCGGCGCTGTTAAGGCTCAGCATAAAAGTTGAAACGTTTGCAGTGCTTGCAGGGGCTGTGTAATCAACCACTATAAAGTAATATCTGGTAGTAGTGTTTATAGCCTGCGATAAGCCTGAAATGGTTAAAGAGGTGGAATTCAATGTGCTAATCGTAGCACCTGTTACCTGTGTAGCCGTTGTAAAGCTGTTGGTGGTGTTGGTATACAATTTGGCATTCGAAAAATAAGTACTGATATTTCCCACCCCTTGGGTAGACGACAGGTTTAAAGTTGTAATGGTAGTACTTTGTGTAGTTTTAATAGAAAAACCCAATATGCCTATGCCGTTCTGATCGGTACTCAATGTTCCTGAAGCCAAACCTGTGGTGGTTGCTGTGCCTAAAGTTACGGCCGGTGAAAGACTGTATGTTGGCCCTGATTGTGAAAAACCTGAAGTTGTTGAACTTGTAGTTGCGGCTGTAACTTTAAATGCTCCGGAGCTGGTTGCCGAAGTGGGTGTATCATAGTCAGCGATTAAGTAAAAATAAACCGCGGTGGTAGTTACTGTTTGTGACGTAAATGAAAAAGATACAGTAGTACTTGTAGTTGACAGTGTTGAAGTTACTTGAGTAGCTGTACCAGAATAAGTACTGCTTGTTGAACGGTAAAGCTTAAAATTCGAAAAACTGCCGCTGATAGCAGCGGGTATAGAAAATGTAAAACCCGTAACTGTGGAGCTGCTGTTTGATTTTGCTGAAAAGCCCATTATCGCTATACCATTTTGGTCGGTATTGAGCGTGCTTGCTGCCAAGCCATTGCTACCACCTGAAGTGGTTACCGTAGCTACGGTAAGTGTTGTAGCTGCATTAGCTTTTTGAAAGATGATAAGAAAAAAAGAACATAACAGGATCAGCTTGAAAAAGTTAGTTTTCATCCTTAGGGGATTTAGTTTAAATTAATTAGGGTTAACCGAAAAATTGATTTAGTTAAAATTTGACTATTTCAATAATTCCCGACAAAAACAATAAAAGTTTTAATCGAGCGCCTATTTACGTGCAGCAGTTTGTAAATGTTACGGGTTTTGTTAGAGAGATAGCAAAAAAGAAATCAACAATAGGCGTTTAAACGTCTTTTATGTGCCTGAACTTAAGGGTAACAGGCTTTTTACAATATTTAACCAATAGATAATTTATTTACCTAGTAAAATTTAATTACTTTCCCGGGTTTAATATGGGATACTATTATGTAAAATACCTGTGCTTAATAATTATAAAATTAAATCGAAGCCCCCGGAAATGCCATGTTAATAACTGTTTTTTTGACCCCGAAAATATTTTTTATTTTTTTGAATTTATTGCCCTGATAACCCTGCGGTTTCTGCGGGCGGCATAAAAATCATTGGTTACCAATATGGCATAAATTACGCCGGGTATCCAAAAAAAGATGGTTAAAATAATGCTGAGTATAAATGAACCGATACGGCCTGTAGTTAAAATTGCCAACGGCGGAAATATGAAGCAGAGAAAGTAACGCATAGCTTATGATTTTACTAAAACTGGTTAGCACTTGTAAATATTAGATGATAATTATTAAAAAAAGTTACAGGATAAGGTAATAGGGCAAAAATATTTTAGCTTTGCGCTACAAAAATTAAAAGTAACAATGAGTGTTCTTGTAAATAAAGATTCTAAAGTTATTGTTCAGGGTTTTACCGGTAATGAAGGTACTTACCATGCATCGCAAATGATTGAATATGGTACGCAGGTTGTTGGTGGTGTTACCCCGGGTAAAGGTGGTCAGAGCCATTTAGACAGGCCTGTATTTAATACCGTTGCCGATGCGGTTAAACAAACCGGTGCCAATGTTTCAATCATATTTGTACCGCCGCCGTTTGCTGCCGATGCAATTATGGAAGCTGCTGAGGCAGGTATAAAAGTTATTGTTTGTATTACCGAAGGTATCCCAACTAAGGATATGATATTGGTAAAGGAATATTTGAAGGATAAAGATTCGCGACTGATAGGCCCTAACTGTCCGGGTATTATCACTGCCGACGAAAGTAAGATCGGTATTATGCCGGGCTTCATTTTCAAAAAAGGCAATGTAGGTGTGGTTTCAAAATCAGGTACGTTGACCTATGAAGCGGTTGACCAGGTGGTGAAAGCCGGTTTAGGTATCACCACAGCTATTGGTATAGGTGGCGACCCTATTATAGGTACACCAACCAAAGAGGCGGTTGAATTGCTGATGAACGACCCTGATACCCACGGAATCATTATGATAGGCGAAATAGGTGGCGGCATGGAAGCTGAAGCTGCCCGCTGGATAAAAGCTAACGGTACCAAACCAGTTGTAGGCTTTATTGCCGGTCAGACCGCGCCTCCGGGGCGCCGCATGGGCCATGCCGGTGCCATTGTTGGCGGTGCCGATGATACTGCTGCTGCGAAAATGAAGATCATGCGCGAATGCGGTATCCGTGTTGTAGAGTCGCCTGCTGAGATTGGCGCTGCAATGGCGGAAGAACTGGCGAAGAAATAGAATCAGTGGTTAAGAATCAAGATTCAAGAAATATAAAGATCCTGGCTATTTGGCCGGGATTTTTTTGTTTGGTCAACCCAGTGTCAACATAGATATTGTCAAACATCTGTCGCCTAAAATTGTCGTATATTGTATATAAAAAAACGATATAATATATGGAATATAATAAGCTGACACCCGATGAAGAATGGGTGATATTACATAAAGGAACTGAAAGGCCGTTTACCGGTTCGTTACTGGATAATAAGGCACAAGGTGTTTACGTATGTAAGCGCTGCGATGCACCTTTATATAATTCAGAATCAAAATTTGAATCGCATTGCGGATGGCCAAGTTTTGATGACGAGATTCCCGGTGCGGTAAAACGTGTACCCGATGCTGATGGCCGAAGAGTAGAAATTGTTTGCGCCAATTGCGGCGCGCATTTGGGCCACGTGTTTGAAGGGGAATATTTAACCCCTAAAAATGTTCGCCACTGTGTGAATTCGGTAAGTATGAAGTTCGTGCCGTTGTCATAAAATGTAATTGAATAGTAAAGCCCCGCTGCCTTTTAAGATAGCGGGGCTTTATTGTTTATAACTAATTGCCGATGTTAAAAACTATCACTAACACCATTTGTGGCCTGCCGCTTATATTTGATTTATTAAGTTCTTTCAATCGCTATAAAGGTTGCCGGTTTGATTGCCGGCATTAAAAGGGAACCATGTTAAACTCATGGGCTGACGTGCAACTGTGTATTTGGTTGTATGTTGCAGGTTATATGTTGCAGGTAGCATACTTTCAACCTTTAACTTTCAACTTTCAACTTAAAAAAGCCAGACAACTGCCTGCATAGCTTGACAAAACTTTCACGGATAAGGTTTTGCCAAAAGTCTGTTTACCGTTGCCCGTACTTATGGTGCAGCCGGTTCACTGTCTTTTGTCGACTCCGGAAAACAATAAAGGCAGCATGAATAACGAAAACGAAGTATTACTGAAAGAGAACAAGGACAGGTTTGTGATCCTCCCTATTAACTATCCGCGTATTTGGGAAATGTATAAAAAGCATGAGGCCAGTTTCTGGACCGCTGAGGAGATCGACCTGTCGGACGATATGAAGCACTGGGAAACCCTTAATGCCAATGAAAAGCATTTCATATCGCATATACTGGCTTTCTTTGCCGCCAGCGATGGTATAGTGAATGAAAACCTTGCTGTAAACTTTATGAGTGAGGTGCAGGTACCTGAGGCCCGTTGCTTCTATGGTTTCCAGATCATGATGGAAAATATCCACTCAGAAACCTATGCGTTGTTGATAGATACCTATATAAAGGACACGGTAGAAAAAGACCGCCTATTCCATGCCATTGATACCGTTCCTTGTGTGAGCAAAAAAGCCGAGTGGGCACTGAAGTGGATCAACAATGGTACCTTCGCTCAAAGGCTGGTAGCCTTTGCTGCAGTTGAGGGCATTTTCTTTTCAGGTAGCTTCTGTTCTATATTCTGGTTAAAAAAGCGGGGTTTAATGCCGGGTCTTACTTTTAGTAATGAACTCATCTCGCGTGATGAAGGCATGCACTGCGAGTTTGCCTGTCTGTTATATGGCATGCTACAAAACAATCTATCGAAAGAAGAAGCTACTAAAATTATAACTGATGCGGTGGAGATTGAAAAGGAGTTTGTGACCGATGCATTGCCGGTAAATCTTATCGGCATGAACGCGAAACTGATGAGTCAGTACATAGAGTTTGTAGCCGACAGGTGGCTTGCCGAACTAGGTTATGATAAATATTATAATGCTACCAATCCGTTTGATTTTATGGAGATGATAAGTCTGCAGGGTAAAACCAACTTTTTTGAAAAGCGGGTAGGAGATTATCAAAAAAGTGGCGTGTTAAACGCATCGACAGATTCGAAAGCATTTACGCTTGACGATGATTTTTAAAGTGAGTATCAAGTAGCTGGTATCAGGTACCAAGCTGTTATATCATACATAAATATTAACCGGTTAGTAAGAGTCTGAATACTTGATACTAACTACTAAATACTAAGAGGATGTTTGTAATAAAAAGAGACGGAAAAAGAGAATCGGTAAAATTTGATAAAATTACCGCGCGTATTGAAAAACTGTGCTACGGGTTTAACTTGGTTGACCCTATTGATGTAGCAAAAAAGGTTATTGAAGGTTTGTATGATGGGGTTACCACATCAGAGCTGGATAATCTTGCAGCAGAAACAGCAGCATCACTAACCACCAAACATCCTGACTATGCCTTGTTGGCATCGCGCATAGCGGTATCAAACCTGCATAAAAATACGGTTAAGTCTTTTTCCGAAACTATGCGCCGCTTGTATGAATATACCGACGAAAAAACAGGCAAAAACGCATCATTGATTGCTGATGATGTTTGGGAGGTAATAAAAACCAATGCCGAACTGCTTGACAGTACCATTATTTACGACCGCGATTTTGGCTTTGATTATTTCGGCTTCAAAACCCTTGAAAAATCATACCTGCTTAAAATAGATGGTAAAATTGCCGAGCGCCCGCAACACTTGTTTATGCGGGTGTCTGTTGGCATACATAAAGAGGATGTAGAAAGCGCGATAAAAACTTATAACCTGATGAGCGAACGCTGGTTTACCCATGCTACGCCCACCTTATTTAATGCGGGTACGCCAAAACCGCAAATGTCGTCGTGCTTTTTGTTAGCGATGAAGGATGACAGTATAGACGGTATTTACGATACCTTGAAGCAAACTGCAAAGATATCACAAAGCGCTGGTGGCATTGGCTTAAGCATTCACAATGTAAGAGCCACAGGATCATATATCAGCGGAACGAATGGTACCAGTAACGGTATTATCCCGATGCTGCGTGTATTTAATGATACCGCACGCTATGTTGACCAGGGAGGCGGCAAGCGTAAAGGTGCTTTCGCGGTATATTTAGAGCCGTGGCATGCCGACGTGTTTGAGTTCCTTGATCTGCGTAAAAACCATGGCAAAGAGGAGATGCGCGCCCGCGACCTGTTCTACGCGTTATGGATATCGGACTTGTTCATGAAACGCGTTGAGGCCGATGAAAACTGGAGTTTGTTCTGCCCACACGAAGCGCCTGGTTTGGCCGATTGCTGGGGAGCCGAATTTGAGGCGCTTTACACCAAATATGAGACTGAGGGTCGTGCCCGAAAAACGGTAAAGGCGCAGGAACTTTGGTTTGCCATATTAGACGCTCAGGTTGAAACCGGTACACCATATCTTTTGTATAAAGACGCGGCCAATGGTAAATCAAACCAGCAAAACCTGGGAACTATCAAAAGCTCAAACCTGTGTACCGAGATCATGGAGTACACCGACGCCAATGAAGTAGCGGTTTGTAATCTGGCCTCGCTGGCCTTGCCAAGATATATTCAGGGTGGAATATTCGATCACCAGAAATTATATGAGGTAACTTACCAGGTAACCTTAAATCTGAATAAGATTATCGATAACAATTATTACCCGGTTGAAGAAGCGCGTTATTCAAACCTGCGCCACCGCCCGATTGGTTTAGGTGTACAGGGTTTGGCCGATACTTTTATCCAGCTACGACTGCCATTTGAAAGTGATGAGGCCAAAAAGCTGAATAAAGAAATATTTGAAACTATTTACTTTGCAGCTATGACCGCCTCAAAAGACCTGGCGATCCAGGACGGCGCTTACGAAACATTCAAAGGCTCACCACTATCAAAAGGCAAGTTTCAATTCGATCTGTGGAACGTATCGCCTGAAAGCGGCCGCTGGGATTGGGAAAACCTGCGATTGGATGTGATGAACCACGGCGTTCGTAACTCGCTGCTTGTAGCGCCAATGCCTACGGCATCAACCTCACAGATACTGGGCAATAACGAATGCTTTGAACCATATACCTCAAACATTTACACCCGCCGGGTATTGAGCGGGGAATTTATTGTGGTAAACAAATACTTGCTGCGCGATTTGGTGAACCGTGGCCTATGGGACAACAGTATGAAAGATAAGATCATAACTGCTAATGGTTCGATACAGGATATTGAGGAAATTCCAACTGAAATAAAGGAACTTTACAAAACCGTTTGGGAAATTAAGATGCGTAATATCATTGATATGGCTGCTGACAGGGGCGCATATGTATGTCAATCGCAGTCATTGAACTTATTTATTAATGCGCCTAATGCATCAAAATTAACCTCCATGCACTTTTACGCCTGGAAAAAAGGCCTTAAAACAGGTATGTACTATCTGCGTACACAGGCAGCATCGCAGGCGGTTAAATTTACTGTGGAGAACCAGGGCGGCAAAAACATGGAGCCGGTTATACCAGACCATGTACAGCAGGTCGCCGACGAGATACCTGCCGGCCCAAGCTGCTCAATGGAAGAAGGCTGCGTGACTTGCTCAGCATAAATAGTGTTCATGGTTGATGGTTAATAGTTCATAGTAAAATAACTATTGGCCATTAACCATCAGCTAAACTATGAACCAAACTCCAAAACACGAAACCGTTTACTGCGAGCGTTGCAAAACGCCTTTTGAATGCAAAGCCAATTCCTTTACCAAATGCCAATGCAGTAAGGTTCAGCTTACGCTGAATGAAACCCAATACGTTAGCGAAAACTACGAGGGCTGTTTGTGTGCATCCTGCTTATTGAAAGTTCAGCAGGAGTACCGTGAATTGATGTCGGCAAAACCTTAAGCCGACAATGCCGTTTAATAGCTAAATTTGTTATTATGGTTTTTTTTAAAAAACTTGTCTTACTGTCCATGCTGTTTTTTACGGTAAATACCGTTTTGGCGAATAATGGCTTTAAGATGGGCGATAAGGTTTATGTATGGTCGCTGCATGGTATTCCGCTAAAGCAAAAACCCGATGTTCGCAGTAAAAGCATATTAATAATCCCTTACGGCAAGCAACTGCAATTACAGGATATTACAACAGCTAAACAGGAAGTGCTGTTCAGCAATGACGTAGAATCGCTGTATGAACTGGAAGGCGAGTGGGTGAGGGTAGCCTATAATGGTAAAGCCGGTTTTGTGTTTGATGGCTTTCTGTCGGTTATGCCGCCATTAAAACTCAACAAAAAAGGCCTTGTGGAAGATATTGAAAAATACCTGTACCGGAATTTCGGCAAGCCCGAGGTGAGCACAAAGAAAACTATCACTACTTCGGCCTACAAAAATGGCAATAAGCTCGAAATTGATAAAAGCGATTGTATAGAAGAAAAACTGTATTTAAAAGGTATCAGTTATCCTGAAGCTATGCTATTCGAAAAGATATATTATACGGGCGCCGATGCCGCGCAGAATATCAAAATCAAAAAGAAGTGGGGGCACACGATTGTGATCAGTTCTTATTCGTGTGATTGATCTTTTCCATTAAAATCAAATTTCCTACCTTCACCACGCTAAATTATAATAAATGAAATTATTAGAAGGAAAAACCGCGCTCATTACCGGCGCGTCAAAAGGAATAGGCCGCAAAATAGCGGAGAAGTTTGCCGAACATGGCGCTAATGTAGCTTTCACTTACTTATCCTCAGTTGAAAAAGGGCAGGCGCTGGAGCAGGAACTGCAAAGTGCGGGCACTAAGGTAAAAGGCTACCGCTCTGATGCCTCGAAGTTTGTCGAAGCCGAAAAACTGGTAGAGAGCATTGTTGCTGATTTCGGCACGCTAGATATTGTAGTGAACAACGCGGGTGTTACCCAGGATGGTTTGCTGATGCGTATGACCGAGGAGCAATGGGACAGCGTACTTGAAATTAACCTTAAATCGATATTTAACCTTACCAAAGCCGCTTCAAAAATTATGATGAAAAACCGTAAGGGAGTGTTCATTAACATGAGTTCGGTAGTGGGTGTAACCGGTAATGCGGGCCAGTCGAACTATGCTGCTTCAAAAGCCGGTATCATTGGCTTCTCTAAATCAATAGCTAAAGAATTAGGCTCACGTAATATACGTACCAACGTGGTGGCACCGGGCTTTATCCGTACGGAAATGACCGATGTACTAGACCCTAAAGTTGTTGAGGGCTGGGCAGCTGCTATCCCGCTTAAACGTGCTGGCGAAACCGAAGATGTAGCCAATGCCTGCGTGTTCCTGGCATCGGATATGGCTACTTACATTACCGGGCAGGTAATTCCTGTTGACGGGGGAATGATTTAAATTTCGGATTTATAAAGTCTGTCATGCTGAGCGTAGCGAAGCATCTGTTTCTGTAGATAGATTCTTCACTTCGTTCAGAATGACAAACTCGATAAAAAACAGCATATTTGACTTACAGATATGCTGTTTTTGTTTTCTATAACATGGGGTGCGGTTTCGGGGTGGTGGGCTTTGGCATGCCTTGTTGCCGGGTTGTTGTATGCGTGGTTGATGTATCGGCAACCGGTAAACCTTGCTGATAAATACCGGTATATCTTAGCAGCTGTTCGCGCGCTGGCAGTGATCATCATAGCCCTATTGTTGCTGGCACTGCTCGTAAGATCTATCAGCTATAAACCCCAGAAACCATTGGTATTAATTTTACAGGATAATAGCCAGTCGGTGAACCTGTTTAAGCCGGCGGGGTTCGATCCGCAACAACTAATTAATAACCTCTCATCATTAAAACAAACTTTAGGAGATAATTACGAGGTACACGAATTTAATTTCGACCGCGACCTGCATAATGGTTTGAACGATAAATTCAACGGCAAACAAACTGATATGTCGGCAGCCCTGAAACAGCTGAATGAACGGTTCATTAATCAAAATATCGGTGCAGTGATTTTGGCTACCGATGGTTTGTATAACCAGGGCAGCGATCCCTTATATGAGGCGCGGAACTTTAAATCGACTTTTTACACCGTTGCCCTGGGTGATACCACCGCCAAACGAGACCTGCTCATCGGCAATGTAAACTATAACAAAACCGCCTTTTTAGGGAATGATTTTGAAATAGAGGTTTTGGCCGAAGCCTATCAAAGCAAAGGCGAAACTATGCGGCTAAGCGTTACAGAGGATAGTCGGCAGGTTTCCACCCAAACCATACCGGTTACGGATAATGCTTTTAAGAAATTGGTCCCGGTAAAACTAAATGCTGATAAAAAGGGTGTCAGGAAGTTTATCATAAGTATTGCCCCCGTTAAGAATGAGCTATCAATGCAAAATAATACGGAAACCATTTATGTAGATGTATTGGATGCCCGGCAAAAAGTGTTATTGGTTTACAGCAGCCTTCACCCGGATATTAATGTGATAAAACAGGGGATTGAAAGTAACCGTAATTACGAGGTGAAAACTTTGATGACATCAGATCTGTCAACCATTAAACTTAGCGATTACAGTCTTGTGGTGCTTTATCAGCCATCGGTAGATCTGTCGTCATTAACCCAAAACCTGCAAAAAAGCAAAGTACCGGTTTGGTATATTTTAGGCGGTCAGGCTGATGTGCAGGAGTTTAATAACGAACAAAAAGCCATTAAGATAAGCACGGGAAGGGATGAAATGCAGGAAGTATTCGCCCAGCCCGAAAGCGCGTTTTCTTCATTTACTTTGTCCGATTCTACCAAACAAAGGATTGCTGCATTCCCGCCATTGCTGGCACCTTTTGGCAGTTATACATCGGGCGCAGCTAACCAGGTATTGCTGAAGCAGAGAATAGGTAACGTATTAACTTCATACCCATTATTATCATTTGCCGACGAAGGTGGCAGGCGTATAGGGGTATTAACCGGCGAGGGTCTTTGGCGCTGGCAACTGGCGGAATATAAAACATACGGCAATCACCATGCTGTTGAAGAGTTATTGAGCCAGGGTGTACAATACCTTACAGCTAATGCGAACCGGCAGCAGTTCAGGGTTTACCCCGCGAAAAATGTATTTGATGAGGGTGAGAACGTATTGTTGAACGCCGAA
>Ga0206923_1135_pt1 | contig 14860 bp, 12 predicted proteins | sample Alteio_BWOrgHeat_64_FD_152961 | JGI IMG/M metagenome (GOLD analysis project Ga0206923, IMG submission 152961) | Enriched cells from forest soil in Barre Woods Harvard Forest LTER site, Petersham, Massachusetts, United States -... | ecosystem: Environmental > Terrestrial > Soil > Temperate forest >...
TATGGGTCATAAGGCAGGTTTCGTGAGTATTATTGGTAAGCCCAACGCGGGTAAATCAACCCTGATGAACGCGCTGGTGGGCGAAAAAATGTCTATCATCACCCCCAAGGCCCAAACCACCCGCCACCGTATTTTAGGTATTGTTAATACGGATGATTACCAAATCGTTTTCTCGGACACCCCCGGTATTATTAAACCGCATTATGCCCTGCACGAAAGCATGATGCACCAGGTTGACGGCTCTATAGTTGATGCCGACCTGATACTGCTGGTTACGGATATTTACGAGGAGTATGACGAGGAGGACGTAATAAAAAAGCTGGCCGGTTCGCAAGCGCCGTTATTGGTGCTGGTAAATAAAATAGACCAAAGCGATGAAGAAGCCGTAAAGAAGAAGATTGAATACTGGCAGGAAAAGTTAAATCCTAAAGCCGTGTTTGCTATATCTGCCCTGCACAATCATAATGTGTTATCAGTTATGAATTTCGTAATAGAGCACTTGCCCGAGCATCCTGCTTATTACGAAAAGGATGCGCTGACCGACCGTAACGACCGTTTCTTCGCATCAGAAATGATACGCGCACAAATATTAAAGCAATACAAAAAAGAAATACCCTACAGCGCCGAGGTTATTGTAACAGCGTTTGTGGAGGGCGAGAAGCTGCACCGCATCAGCGCCGAGATTATTGTAGAGCGCGACTCGCAAAAGAATATCATTATAGGCGAAGGCGGTAAAATGCTGAAAATAGTAGGCACCTATGCCCGCCGCGATATGGAAGATTTTTTTCAGAAGAAAGTTTTTCTTGAAATGTTTGTTAAAGTAATACCCGACTGGCGCAGCAAAAAGAATTACCTGAAAAAGTTTGGGTACGAGTAGAACGAATTACGATTTACGAATTACGATTTTAGATTTATGCTGGTCGGGTTTGTAAATTTGCATTGGATTTAATGAGCGCCGATTCAAATCGTAACTCGTAAATCTAAAATCTAAAATCAAAATGAGTAACATAGTAGCCATAGTTGGCCGCCCTAATGTGGGCAAGTCAACCTTATATAACCGACTGACCGAAACCCGCAAAGCTATTGTGGACGATTTTAGCGGTGTAACCCGCGACAGGCATTACGGCGTAGCCGAATGGACGCACCATGAATTTACCGTTATTGATACCGGCGGTTATGTAGCCAACTCCGACGATGTGTTTGAAGCCGCAATACGCGAGCAGGTTGATATTGCTATTGAAGAAGCGTCGGTAATTTTATTTGTGGTTGATGTTACTACAGGCATTACCGACCTGGATGATGAAATAGCAACCATTCTTCGTAAAGGCAAAAAACCAACTTTTGTAGTAGTTAATAAGGTTGATAACAATAACCAATTATCAGATGCTACGGTGTTTTATAGCCTGGGATTGGGCGAGATATACAATATATCATCTATGACCGGATCGGGCACCGGCGAATTACTGGACGAAGTAGTAAAACATTTTGATGAAGAAAAGTTGGAAGAAAACACCCGCCCAAAATATGCCATAGTTGGCAGGCCAAATGTGGGTAAATCATCCATTATTAATTCGCTGATAGGCAAGGAGCGTAATATAGTTACACCGATAGCGGGTACCACGCGCGATTCAATACATATCCACTATAACCAGTACGGCCATGATTTTATGCTGATAGATACGGCCGGGATGCGCAAAAAAACCAAAGTTAAGGAGAATATCGAGTTTTATTCGGTTATGCGTACTATTAAGGCTTTGGAGGAAGCTGATGTGGTTATATTAATGATAGATGCTGTTGAGGGAATAGAATCGCAGGACATTAACATCTTCCACCTGGCCGAAAAGAATAAAAAAGGCGTAATGATCGTCGTAAACAAGTGGGACCTGATAGAAAAGAACAATAAAACCACCAAGGTTTTTGAGGACATGATCAAAGAGAAACTGCAGCCGTTTACCGATGTGCCTATTGTATTTACCTCCGTAACCGAAAAACAACGGGTGCTGAAAGTGATAGACGTTGCTAACCAGGTTTATGAAAACCGCGCGCGCAAAATACCAACCTCTAAGCTAAACGAGGTAATGCTGCCTATTATTGAGCATTATCCTCCGCCATCATTAAAAGGCAAATACGTTAAAATTAAATACATAACACAAATTGCAGGTTCATCGCCCATGTTTGCTTTTTTCTGCAACCTGCCGCAATATGTTAAGGAGCCTTATTATAGATTTATAGAGAACAAACTGCGGGAAAACTTTGAGTTTAGCGGCGCGCCTATACAAGTATGGTTTAGGCAAAAGTAGAGGATGTGCAGATGCGTGGATGTGCAAATATGCAGATGGATTGATCAACGGTAATTATACAACATGCAAATCATCTGCACATCCGCACATTTGCATATCTGCACATTTAAAGTAGCGCAGCGATCGCTTTCTTCAATGCCTCATCATTAGCATTAATAGTTTTAAAATAAGCTTCATCGCCCCATTTAAAACGGGCGGCATGGGCCTTCAGCAAAGTTTGTATTCTTTCTTTAGACGTTAGCAATTCGTGCGAATCCATTTCTTTTATAGTTTGCGAGGCATAAAGAATAAAACGGTTAAACTCATCATTACTCACCGTATAATTTTTTATAAAATCGTCGCCGGTTACATATTTGCTGATAATGGTTTGCATGCGGTCGACCACATAAGTAGTAAAAAGCTGCTGACCGTTTAGTTCCTGTACCAGGTAGGTGCTTTTTGTAGTGTCTTCAGGCACAAAAATATCGGGCATAATACCCCCTCCGCTAAAAACTTTCCGCCCCGAGGCAGTATGGTAATTGGTGGGTTTATTAAACGCGCTGTCTTTTAAATTGCTTTCTTCCGAAAACAGTTCACCCTTCCGCATCCGTTCTGCCAATTCATTCCGATAGTTATCCACGCCATTTCTATATGATTTTTGGATAGAACGCCCCGATGGTGTATAGTACCGTGCTACAGTTAAATTAATAGCCGACCCATCACCAAAAGGAAACTGCTCCTGCACCAACCCTTTGCCAAACGAGCGGCGGCCAACAATAACGGCCCTGTCAAGGTCCTGCAAAGCGCCGGCTAATATTTCACTTGCCGAAGCCGAATACTCATCTATCAGCACGGCCAGTTTACCTTTCTGGAACGCGCCCGAATCAGTAGCGAAATAATCGGTACGAGGCTCATGTACGCCTTTGGTATAAACTATTAATTGCTTTTTGGTCAAAAACTCATCAGCAAGCGCTGTAGCGGTATTGAGGTATCCGCCGCCATTGCCGCGGATGTCCAGCACTAATTTTTTCATGCCGTCAATTTTTAGTTTTGCCAGCGCTTTCTTAAAATCCGCATCAGTAGCTGATGCAAACTTGCTGATCTTGATATAGCCGGTTTCGGGTGTAAGCATATAGGCGGCATCTATGCTGCTTAGCGCCACGCGATCGCGCTTTATATTAAAAAACCGCGTAGTTTTACTCCCCGGCGGCAATATGGATAGCAGCACCTGCGAGTCCTTTTCGCCCCTGAAAATTTTATTTACACGCTCGTTGGTTAAATGTGTGCCCGAAAAGCTTTCGTGGTTAACATCGATTACCCTATCGCCGGGTACAATTCCTTCTTTATCGGCCGGTCCGCCGGGATAAGCCCGGGTTATTACCAGTGTATCACGTAGCAGAATGTACTCAATACCAACGCCATTAAAGCCGCCTTCCAACTTTTCATTAATATTAGCAGCTTGCTGTGCCGGCAAATAAAGCGAATGCGGGTCAAGGTTTTGCAGCATGCCGTTTACGGTGACGTCTTCAATGCTATCCACATTAACCGAATCAACATAATTGCTGCGCACCAGGTCTAAAACCCTGGATACTTTATCTTTTCCCGAAAATGAAATATGGCCCGGCAGGTTATTATCGCTCACCAGCAAACCTATAGTTACGCCCAGTAAAAGCAATATAACAGACCTGAAAATTATACCCGCCGTTTTTTTCATAGAATTGAGGCTGCAAATTTACGTAATTGCGTTGATAGCGATATATTAGTTGGCTCAATAATCAATCCATTATCAGGAATTTTACCGAATTTTGTCAAATCAATTTATAAGGATGCAAACTACTACCGAAAAAGACTCGCACTACAACCACCTGGAACTGATGGGCGTGGCCGAGATACTTCGACATATTAATTACGAAGATTCAAATTAGGCCCTAACCAACGCTCAACAGTCTCTACCGACATATTAATTACGAAGATCAAACGGTTGCGGTTTCGGTAAGTAAAGCGTTGCCGCAAATTGAAAAGCTGGCTGAAGCAATCACCAAACAAATGAAGCAGGGTGGGCGCTTATTTTACATAGGCGCGGGCACCAGCGGCCGTTTGGGTGTAGTTGATGCCTCAGAATGCCCGCCAACATTCGGCGTTCCGTTTGACTGGGTAGTCGGTATTATTGCCGGGGGCGATGGCGCTATACGCAAAGCGGTTGAATTTGCCGAGGACGATACAGAACAAGCCTGGAAGGATCTGTCAGCATTTAATATTAATGATAAAGATGTAGTGGTAGGCATAGCAGCATCAGGCACTACACCCTATGTTATTGGCGGGTTAAAGGCAGCCAATCAAAATAAAATAGTTACCGGTTGCGTTGTGTGTAACAGCGGCAGCCCTGTTGCCGCCGAGGCACAATACCCGGTTGAAGTGGTAACCGGCCCCGAGTTTGTAACCGGCAGTACCCGCATGAAAGCAGGCACGGCCCAAAAACTGGTATTAAACATGCTGAGTACCACGGTAATGATACAGTTGGGCAGGGTGAAAGGAAATAAAATGGTTGATATGCAGCTAAGCAACAATAAACTTGTTGACCGGGGCACCAAAATGGTAATGACCGAAACCGGACTTGACGCAGTAACCGCCGCCGATCTGCTAAAAAAACAAGGAAGCGTAAGAAAAGCGGTAGATTTTTACAAACAAAATAAATAATTAAAAAGTCTCCCCTGCCGGGGGAGATTTAGAGGGGGCTCAATGCACGAAATAGAACCATACTATAAATGGCGTGATGACTATATAGCATCAGAAGACGAATATTCGCCTTTTTATGCTACGCAGTATAACGAGTTTGAGTTTGATAAACAGATATATAATTACCTGCTGCATCCGCAATGGGATTCGTTTGGGTCGAATACCTTGTACATGAAAGTACTTTTTGTTGATTACGACCGTTCATATGCCATCATAGAATTTATCGGCGAGTGGAACGATGCCATTAACAATGATATTATGCTGTTAAAACGTGAGATCATTGAGTTGATGATAGATAATGGCATTAATCAATTTATCCTGATCGGCGAAAATGTACTGAATTTTCACTCATCAGACGATTGCTATTACGAGGAATGGTTCCAGGATGTAGAGGATGGCTGGATAGCCGGCATCAATTTCCGTGAACATGTTATTGAAGAGTTTAAACGCAATAATATTGACTATTATATAAACTTTGGCGGCGAGCTGGATGATATGAACTGGCGGGCGCTAAAGCCTTTGCAACTGTTTAAGAAAGTAGAAGAGCAACTGATGAAGAGATTGAATTGAGAATCAAGATTTAAGAGTCAAGAACCAAGACCGGGCGTAACAATTTATCGCTTGTTCAATCAAAGGATCAGGACAATGTAAATCTTAATTCTTGTCTCTTGATTCTTGCTTCTCTTTTAAGTAAATTTGTATACTAAAATCATTAAAATTAAAAAATGGAAAATAACACTCCCGATTACGTTTATAGTAACGTAACGCAATTAGATGAGGCCGATGCCTCGCGTAAATTTTTGGCTAATGTGTTTTTATGGATGTTTGTAGCATTGGGTATATCGGCTTTTTGTGCTTATGATTTCGCAAACACGCCTTCATTACAGCAATTACTTTTTGACCCTGCAACACATCAGCCTACCGGTTTGGCCTATTTAGTCATGTTTGCACCGCTTGCATTTATTTTATTGATACGCTTTGGGCTCAACAGAATATCATACCCGGTTCTTGCCTTGTTATTTATAGCATACTCGGCTATAACAGGTATCAGCTTAAGTTTTATACTTTTGGTTTATACATCAGCTTCTGTTGTTAATGTATTTATAACCGCATCGTTGGTTTTTGGCGTAATGGCTGTTGCGGGTTATACAACTCACCAGGACCTAACCAAATTTGGCTCAATAATGATTATGTTATTATTCGGCATTATCATTGCCAGCGTGGTAAATATGTTTATGCACAGCAGCGGTTTAGACATGATAATATCTTATGTAGGTGTGGCCGTGTTTGTTGGCTTAACTGCTTACGATGTGCAAAAATTAAAAAATATAGGCGCCGGCTTAGAGTACGGTGACGCGTCAGCTAAAAAGTATGCCATTATGGGCGGCTTAACCCTGTATCTTGATTTTATCAATCTGTTCCTGATGTTACTGCGCGTTTTTGGCAGAAGAAGATAATATTAACTAACAAAATGAAAAAGCTGCCTCCAAACAAGGCGGCTTTTTTTGTAACCAAAAAGTAAAGAAGTCTCTTCTTTGCAGAGGGCAGGATGAGGCGCTTGCACATTACAACTTTATTACGCATCTTTGCCTTGCTTATAGAGAAAGACGGAGGGATTAGACCCTGCGATGTCTTAGCAACCTGTGCTTCACAAGGTGCTACATTCTACTTATCAGCTTTAGCAGATAGGACAGATAAGCGAAGGTCAGCCATACCCGACTTTTCGAAATAAGCTTTTTATCAGATGTGAGATTTTAGATGTGAGATATGAGAACTTTAATAGTTTTCCTATTGATATTTGAACTAACATCCGATAGTTTTTATGCGATTTGTGCATAGAATTGAGAAGGAGGAGTCTCAATTCCCATGTCTCAAATCTCACATCTCAAAATATGGATATTAGAAAAGAACTACAAAAACGTATACTCGTAATTGACGGCGCAATGGGTACCATGATACAAAGGTACCAGTTAACCGAGAAGGATTTTCGCGGAGAAAGGTTTAAGGACCACCCGTCGGACCTACAGGGAAATAATGACTTGCTGAATATTACCCGCCCGGATGTTATTAAAGCTATCCACGCTGAATATCTGGATGCCGGGGCGGATATTATTGAAACCAATACTTTCAGCACGCAGGTTATATCGCTGGCCGATTATCATCTCGAAGAACTGGCGTATGAGCTTAGTTATGAAGGTGCTAAACTTGCCCGTGAAGTAGTTGATGAATATAATAAACAAACACCTGAGAAGCCACGCTTTGTAGCCGGCGCTGTTGGTCCAACCAATCGTACGGCCTCCTTATCTCCTGATGTAAATGATCCGGGTTACAGGGCAGTTACGTTTGATGACCTGGCCGAAGCTTATTATACCCAGGTACGCGGTTTGGTTGATGGCGGATCGGATGTGTTATTGATAGAAACCATCTTCGATACACTTAATGCAAAAGCAGCACTATTCGCGGTAGATCGTTACGCGACCGAAAGCGGCAAGCGTTTACCTGTGATGATATCGGGCACTATTACCGACGCGTCGGGCCGGACCCTTTCGGGGCAAACGGTTGAAGCTTTCTGGAACTCGGTTAGTCATGCTAATCTTTTATCCGTAGGATTAAATTGTGCATTGGGTGCCAAAGAGATGCGCCCGCACCTGGAAGAGCTTTCTGAAAAAGCGGATGTATTCATATCGGCCTATCCTAACGCGGGTTTGCCCAACGAGTTTGGTCAGTATGACGAAACCGCGCATGAAACCGCCCACCAGGTTGACGATTTTATGAAAGCCGGAATGGTGAATATTGTTGGCGGTTGCTGTGGCACCACGCCTGAGCACATTAAATGTATTGCTGATAAGGCTGCCAGGCATTCGCCTCGACTTGTACCTCAGGTTGAACCTTTTATGCGCTTAAGCGGCCTGGAAGCAGTTACCATTACCCCCGAAAGCATTTTTGTGAACGTGGGCGAACGTACCAATATTACCGGATCGCCAAAATTCTCGAAGCTGATACTGGCCGAGAATTATGAAGAAGCCCTAACCGTTGCCCGCCAGCAGGTAGAAGGCGGCGCACAGGTTATTGATATTAACATGGACGAGGGCATGATCGATTCGGAAGCGGTAATGGTTAAGTTTTTGAATTTGGTTGCTTCCGAACCCGATATTTCGAAGTTGCCTATCATGATCGATTCGTCCAAATGGACGGTTATTGAGGCAGGATTAAAGTGTATTCAGGGAAAAGGTATTGTTAACTCTATCTCGTTAAAAGAAGGCGAAGAGAAATTTAAAGAATACGCCCGCAAAATATTAAGCTATGGCGCGGCAACTGTAGTAATGGCTTTTGATGAGACCGGCCAGGCCGATTCATTGGAGCGCCGTAAAGAAATATGCCAGCGCTCCTACAATATATTAGTAAACGAAGTGGGTTTCCCACCGCAGGATATCATTTTCGACCCGAATATTTTAACCGTAGCAACCGGTTTAGAAGAACACAATAACTACGCAGTTGATTTTATTGAAGCCACGCGCTGGATAAAACAAAACCTGCCACATGCTAAGGTAAGCGGCGGGGTAAGTAATATTTCTTTCTCGTTCAGGGGCAACAACGTGGTGCGCGAAGCTATGCACTCGGCATTTTTATACCATGCTATTAAAGCGGGTATGGACATGGGTATTGTTAATGCCGGTATGCTGGAAGTTTACCAGGAAATTGATAAAGAATTATTAGTGCTGGTTGAAAATGTATTGCTAAACCGCCGCGATGATGCCACCGAACGCCTGGTTGAATATGCCGATACCGTAAAAAGCAAGGGCAAAGAGATAGTAAGAGACGAAGAATGGCGCAAAGAGCCTGTTGAGAGCCGTTTATCGCACGCACTGGTAAAAGGCATCATCGAGTATTTAGATGATGACGTAGAAGAAGCAAGGCAAAAATATGCCAAGCCGCTGGAAGTGATAGAAGGCCCGTTAATGGACGGGATGAATATTGTTGGCGACCTGTTTGGCGCGGGCAAGATGTTTTTACCCCAGGTGGTAAAATCGGCAAGGGTAATGAAAAAGGCTGTGGCTTATTTGCTGCCATTCATAGAGCTGGAAAAACAACGTGTAATAGATGCAGGCGAAGATTCGAGCGGAAGTCGCGCCAACGCAGGCAAAGTATTAATGGCCACGGTCAAAGGCGATGTGCACGATATTGGAAAAAATATTGTGGGCGTGGTTTTGGCCTGTAATAACTTCGAGGTGATTGACCTGGGCGTAATGGTTCCCGCGCAGCGGATAATTGAAGAAGCCAAAAAGCAGGAAGTAGATATTATCGGGCTAAGTGGCTTGATTACCCCTTCGCTGGATGAAATGGTGCATTTTGCCAAAGAGATGGAGCGCGAAGGATTTACTATTCCGCTTATTATAGGCGGCGCTACCACATCGCGCATACATGCGGCGGTAAAGGTTGCGCCAAATTATTCGGGGGCCGCTATACATGTTTTGGATGCATCACGCAGTGTAACCGTTTGCAGTAACTTGATGAACAGGGATACACGCGACACCTATATTCAAGGGATAAAAGACGAATACGAAAAAGCCCGTGAGGCACATGCCAATAAAAAATCGGACAAACGTTTTGTTACGCTTGAACAGGCACGGGCAGATAAGTTCCAAATAGACCTGGATAAAGTTGCACCAAAACCCGCCTTTACCGGCACCAAGGTTTTTGAGGCTTATCCGTTGGCCGAATTAGTGCCTTATATCGATTGGACACCATTCTTCCATACCTGGGAATTGCGCGGCAGCTACCCGAAAATATTTGATGATAAGTTTGTTGGTGTTGAGGCTAAGAAATTATATGATGACGCGCAAAAGCTTTTAAAGGAGATAGTCGATAATAACCTGTTACAGGCAAACGGCGTTATTGGTTTTTGGCCGGCAAACGCGGTGGGCGATGATATTGAATTATATTCGGACGAAACACGCACACAGCAACTATCACGCATACATACCCTTCGCCAGCAATCTGAAAAGGTAAAGGGTGAGCCTTATTATGCCCTATCAGATTTTGTTGCGCCGAAGGAAAGTGGCGTAGCCGATTATTTCGGCGGCTTCGCCGTAACAACCGGTATTGGCTGCGACGAACTGGTTACCAAATTTGAAAAGGATTATGACGACTATAACAGCATCATGGCCAAAGCTCTTGCCGACAGGCTAGCCGAAGCCTTTGCCGAAAAAATGCATGAACTGGTACGTAAAGAATACTGGGGCTATTCAAGTGGTGAAGAACTGACAACCGAAGAACTGATAAAAGAAGAATACCAGGGCATTCGTCCGGCACCGGGATATCCCGCTTGTCCGGAACATACGGAAAAGATAACACTGTTTGACCTATTAAAGGCTGAAGATAATGCACACATGCATTTAACAGAAAGCCTTGCCATGACACCGGCAGCATCGGTAAGCGGATTTTATTTCGCGCACCCGCAATCGCGTTATTTTGGATTGAATAAGATCAGCAAAGATCAGATAGAGGATTATGCCAAGCGGAAGAATATGTCGGTAGAGACTGTTGAGCGTTGGTTAGGGCCTAATTTGAATTATTAGTTTATAAGTATTAAGTAGCAAGTATCGAGTAGCAAGACAGGGAAATGCATAATTTTAAAGAATTAAAAGTTTGGAAAGCCGGAATAGAAATAAGTAAAGCTATATTTATAATGACCAGAGATTTCCCATCATCTGAAAAATTTGGGCTAACTTCTCAGATGATACGTTCGGCTGTTTCCATTCCTTCTAACATTGCCGAAGGCTGTGGTAGAAAATCAGACAAAGAACTACATCATTTTCTTAATATTGCCTTAGGATCGTCATTTGAACTGGAAACTCAAATTATAGTTTCCAGAGAGTTTAATTATATAACTGTAGAAAAATCAGAACATATTTGTAATGCAATCATTGAGGTTCAAAAAATGATTGTCGGCTTGCAAAAAAGTCTAAATACTTGATACTGGCTACTTGAATCTTTACTTGTTATTTCTTTTTCTTCTCTTTGTCGGTATGCTCGTAAACTTCGGTTTTAACAACAACAGAGTCCCTGCTAAAATAAAGAATCAAGCTTTTTTTATGGATAGGCTTTTTGCGGCTATATTCAAAACTATTATCAATAATTTGGTAAGACAGTTGTAATGTATCCCTGCGCTGCGGGCGGCCCAATGTATCAATAACCTGGCGGTAGGTCATGCCTTTAAGCTGGTGAGTTGTTAGCAGGTTATCAACTATCTCATCACGAAGCGGGAAGTTAAGGCCATCGCCATAGTTCCATTTCTCACGATCGAATTTTTTGGCATTGCTGCATCCTGTAACGGCAAAAAGCATAATCGCGTAAAAAACAGCAGGTATGAATAAATTCTTGAGCATATCAATAAAAATCCAAAGCTAATAAATGCCTGCTTAAACAGGTAACTTTAATTTTGCATAGCTTTGCCAGATACCATGCAGCAGTTAACTACAAAAGAGCGTATAATTTTAGGCATAGACCCAGGAACTGCGGTAATGGGTTACGGACTGGTAAAAGAAACCGGATCAAAAATTGAACTGATAAGCCTGGGCGTTGTAAAGATGGATAAGATTGACGACCATATGCTTAAGCTACAGCGCATATTCGAAAAAACAGTAGCCCTGATTGATAACTATAAACCCGATTGCCTGGCTATTGAGGCCCCGTTTTATGGCAAAAACATACAGGTAATGCTCAAGCTTGGTCGGGCGCAAGGCGTAGCTATGGCGGCAGCATTATCACGCAATATTGAGGTTACAGAGTATTCACCGCGCAAAATAAAGCAATCTATAACCGGTAACGGCAATGCAGCTAAAGAGCAGGTGGCCGCCATGCTGCAAAACCTGCTCAGCTTTAAAGAAACGCCCGACTTTTTAGATGCTACGGACGGGCTGGCTGTAGCTGTTTGTCATTCCTTCCAAAAAATAAATACCGGTAAAAGCGGCAGTAAAAAGTCCTATTCGGGGTGGGATACTTTTGTTAAGGATAATGCCAAACGTATTGTTTAGCACTTTGTTTTCCTCGCCTTTCTTTTTGCAGTGACAGGTATTTAGAAGAAATTTATACCTTTTTCAATGCGGAAGTTTCTGATATCATTTCTTCAATTATTTTGCCATTTTGCTTAACCTTATCGGTTATTTCTTCAATTAACTGTTCTGTAGTTAGGTCAGTATCAGTGTTTTTTTCCGGTATCGTCATATTCTTTTCTTAAAGTTATTGTTGAACAAGTCAAATTGTCCTGTAATAGGTTAGGGCCAGTTTAAGGCCGTGCATGCAGAATTTAAACGAGCCCCCAAAACCGTACCCCTTTATATACTTGAATGTTAGTACCGATTGCTGATAAAGTGCTGTACCACGTTGACGGGCAAATACCCGGCACTTAGTCCCGTCAGGTATATGCCTGTATACATCCAGATCAAATGAAGCCATATCGCCCGGCTCCAGTGCAATAGTTGGGGTTTCATCAGCTATATTCCACATAATGCCAAAAACGGCACTATCTACATTGTCATTAAATAAATTAATAGTCATTATAATTTTCAGGTGGTAGTAAAAGGGTGTTTAATAACGTTGCCGGTTTAGCTGCCGCGCAATCACGGCATTTAAGGCATCGCGCTTTTTACGGAAGGCCACATGTAGTCTGCGCCGTCGTTCATCAAATAGGCGCGAGGACCAGAAATCAAATTTTCCGCCGGTTATCAGAGCGCCGCCAATACCCAGCACAAATATCATGGCTATAATAAATATGTGTAATCCATCTTTCAAGAAATCTATCATCTTCGGTTGTTAATACACCTGTTACAGGCAACAACCATGCCTTAAATAGAATAATTTAATTATAAATAAAACAATTATAATATAAGTATAAATTAAATTCGATAATAGCATGCTAATCAGTATTGTAGTCAACTACTCGATACTTAATACGTCTTTCATTGTAAAGCCTATGTTACAATTGCGTTATAATAAAAAATACGGGCAACCAATTGCTGTACCACAGCGTCATCACTATACAAAACACTTTCCCCTACGGTGATAATATCTATTAAAGAAGCAATTGTGACAGAGATAAAGGAAAACATATTAGCTACGCTGGCCTATTTTGATATATTCAGCTATCCGCTAACCAGTGGGGAGATCTATCTGTTTTTAAAAAATAGATATGAGCAGGATGAGTTTGACTACGCGCTAAAATGTTTAACCGGAAGCAGATCAGTTTACCAGTTCAGTAATTTTTATTCGCTTAAAAACGATTATTCTTTAGTAGCAAGAAGGTGTGCCGGCAATAAAAGGGCGGAAGAGCTGATTAAAATAGCCCGCAAGGTAAGTGATATACTCATCAGGTTCCCATATGTACGGGCCATTGCTATTTCAGGTTCTCTGTCGAAGAACTTTGCCGATGAAACTTCTGACATTGATCTTTTTATTATCACCGCGAAAAACAGGTTATGGATTGCGCGTACCCTGATGCATGCCCTTAAAAAGTTAACCTTCCTGGTAAATAAGCAGGATTATTTTTGCATGAACTATTTTATTGATGAAGATCAGCTGGAAATAGTTGAAAAAACCATTTACACTGCTATAGAAATTGTTACGCTGATACCTTTACAGGGCGATACCATGATAGAACAGTTTTATGCTGCAAATGCATGGACCAGGGAGTATCTTCCTAATAAAATTATGCGTGTATCATCGGCAAAGCCGGTTAAGGCCTCATTTTTGAAGTTTTTATTTGAAAAAGCGTTTGATAACCAATTTGGAAATATGCTCGACAATATGTTGATGAGAGTAACCGCGAGCAGGTGGAATGAAAAAACACGGTTAAAGAAACTGAATTCAAAAGGCACCATTATGGGGATGGATGCTAATAAGCATTATGCGAAACCTGACCCTAAAAACTTCCAGACCAAACTGCTGGAGCAATACAAAAGCAAGATATCAAGTATATTGATAGAGCCTCAAAACTTGCTGGCCAATTAAGGCCGTTATATCTTTCATTTTTCCTTCGTTAATGCCCACACCTTTTGAATGTGAGCAATTTACAAATGGATTATAAAATAATTTAAAAATAGTTGTATCTTTGCCATCCGTTTATAAAAAGAAATAAGTATAAATCCCGTCAAAATAATGGAACAAACCGTAGAACAAAAGCTTAAAGCGTTATACGAATTACAAACCATCCACACTAAAATTGATAAAATTCGCCAGATAAGAGGTGAATTGCCTATGGAAGTTGCCGATCTTGAAGATGATGTTGCAGGTTTGGAAACCCGCATACAAAAAATAAAAGGCGAGCTGGATGATTTGGAGGATGATATAGTTACCCGTAAAAACCTGATAAGGGATGCACAGGCTAACATTAAAAAATACGAAACTCAGCTTAACGAGGTTAAGAACAACCGTGAATATGATGCTATATCAAAAGAAATTGAGATACAAGGCTTGGATATACAGGTGAGCGAAAAGAAGATCAAGGAATTTGGTTTCGAAATAACTTCAAAAACACAGGTTTACGAAAAGGCATTGGCCGATTTGGAAGCCCGTAAAAGCGATCTTGATGCTAAAAAAGATGAGTTAGGCACAATTACTGCCGAAACTGAAAAAGAAGAAAACGAATTGACCACACAGGCTGATAAGGCTACAAAAGGTATTGACGAGCGTTTACTGGTTGCTTATAACCGGTTGCGCCAAAATGCTAAAAATGGCTTAGCGGTTGTAACCATCCAGCGCGATTCATGCTCAGGATGTTTTAACCAGATACCGCCACAGCGCCAGTCTGACATACGCCAGCGCAAAAAAGTTATTGTTTGCGAGCA
>Ga0206923_1124_pt1 | contig 14822 bp, 13 predicted proteins | sample Alteio_BWOrgHeat_64_FD_152961 | JGI IMG/M metagenome (GOLD analysis project Ga0206923, IMG submission 152961) | Enriched cells from forest soil in Barre Woods Harvard Forest LTER site, Petersham, Massachusetts, United States -... | ecosystem: Environmental > Terrestrial > Soil > Temperate forest >...
GTTTTATTGTTTTTAATATTGCCAATTTACTGGGTGGCTATTTTACTTGCCGTTGCTATAATAAGTAAAGACAGAAAGAGAAAGCAGAAACTTTTAATAGTTGCGGTATTGACATTGTATTTATTTAGTATCCCCTTGTTTTTTAACTGGTTTTCATCGGTTTGGGACGTGAGGACCGAGCCGATAAATCCTCCGAGACCGTATAGTTGTGTAATTGTTCTTGGTGGTTTTTCAGGAAGCGGGGGCCAGGACGGAGGGCATTTTAGTTCTGCTTCGGATAGATTTATTCAGGGGGTTAAATTATTTGCCATGAATAAAGCATCACACATATTAATAAGCAGTGGAAACGGAATGTTGGTGCCGGGCGAATTCAGGGAAGCCGCCTGGGCTAAAACGCAACTTATAAAATTAAATATACCCGACAGTTCAATATTAATTGAAAATGAATCAAGAAATACTTTTGAAAATGCAAAGCTTTCAAAGATAGTATTACAAAAAGCGCATTTGCCGCCTCCCTATTTGCTGGTTACTTCGGCATTTCATATGCGCAGGTCATTAATGATATTTAAAAAGGCAGGTATACCGGTTATTCCTTATTCAAGTAATTATTTGAGTGCAAATGCAGATTTGTTAACAAGTAATTTTATACCATCATCAGAGGTATTAGCTAATTGGGAATTTTATATTAAGGAAGTAATAGGATACATGGTTAATTACTTTAAATAATTGCACAGGCAAACTTAATTTCTTTACCTGTGCAATTAATATATTATACTACAAGTTCAGGTATAGCTTCGCCGCTATGCGGATCGATCCGTTTTAGCGAGAAATTAGTTACCGGTTTTACTACTAAAGGTATTTTTTCAATGTATGTTTCGCTCGTATCCAAACCAAAAGCCTTGGCCTCTGATTGCGCCAGTTTTTTAATGTTGAAATAACTGTTCAAAATAAACCCTTCGGCTATGCTGAACACGTTGTTGTAGGACAGGAACTTTTCAAGTATTACAAACCGGAAGTCGGAAACTATTTTAAATTTGTTCAGCGATTCATATTTACTGGTAATATCCAGTTCCTTCCGTTTCAGCATATCTTCTATCACCCTCCTGAACAATACATTAACGCGTGGCTGTATCCTGAAACCCAGGCGAAAATCAACGCGTATTATTTTGCCTTTTTCTACCTGGTCAACACTGTATTCCATGGTATAGGGTTCGTCAGTAGTGTCAATATGAATAAACCAATAGGTATCGGCCCGCTTCGGGCTGCGGCTCATGATGGAGTAGAGTATTTTTTCTTCTATCTGCCGGCTGTTGTTGGCTTTTGTTAAATAAATAAGCTGCCCCGCATATTTGGAAATACTTTCATCGGCGCTTAATGCATTAAGCAACGGTATCTGCTCCCTGAGGTCGACAAAATGTAAAAAACGGTTATTTATTTTGCGGGCCCTGTACCAGATGTACATGGTGAATATCAGCCCAAATTCAAACACCAGGAAGAATAATCTTTTTAACAGTTTTATTGCATTAGCCACAAAGAAAGAAAACTCTACACATAAAAATACGCAAAGTATAATAGTAACCAGCCACACCGGCCAATGCTTAACATACCGCATAAAGTAATACATTAATATGGTGGTCATGAGCATGGCAATAGTGATAGAGAAACCGTATGCGGCGGTCATATGCTCTGAAGTACGGAAATATAATGACACTGCAATACAACCAAAACATAATAGCCAGTTAATGCTCGGGATATAGATCTGTCCGCGAATATTAGAAGGATATTTAATGGTGATGCGCGGCCAGAAATTCATGCTCACTGCCTCGCTTATTAGCGTAAACGATCCGCTTATTAATGCCTGGCTGGCAATAATGGTAGCCAATGTAGCCAGCGCTACACAGGGTATCATAAATGTATGGGGGTTGGGTACTATTTGGTAAAATGGGTTTACATTTGTAAAATCTTTACCGGCAGGCTGCATAAGCACCCATGCGCCTTGCCCTAAATAGTTTAGCAGCAGCGCTGCCTTTACAAATATCCAACTGATCTGTATGTTTTTACGGCCGCAATGCCCCAGGTCAGAATATAATGCTTCAGCTCCGGTAGTACATAAAAAAACGGCGCCTAAAAGGTATATAGCCCTGGGGTGTGTTGTTAACAATTTTATACCATAATACGGGTTAAAGGCTTTTATAATAGCAGGGTTGTGTGCAAACTGGATCGCTCCCAGCACCCCTATCATAAAAAACCACATCAGCATAACCGGGCCAAATGATGAGCCGACCACCTTGGTGCCAAACTGCTGAAAAAAGAATAACAATATCATAATACCGATAACTATCCCCAAAATAAGGGCGCTCCCCGGAATAAATGAACTGGCTAACGACGGCACATTGCTCAATCCTTCAATAGCTGAGGTAACCGATATGGGCGGGGTTATGATACCGTCGGCCAATAGCGTGCCCGCGCCTATTATTGCCGGGATGGCCAGCCATTTGCCATACCGCCTTACCAGGGCGTATAACGAGAATATACCGCCCTCACCCTTGTTGTCGGCTTGTAAAGTGATAAAAATGTATTTAAAGGTAGTTTGCAGGGTAAGCGTCCAGAATATGCAGGATATGGAGCCCAATACAAGGGCTTCATTAACTTTTCCTCCTTCAAAAAGTAAAGTTTGAAATACGTAAAGGGGCGACGTGCCAATATCGCCAAAAATTATTCCAAGGGTTATTAATACGCCTGCGGCCGAGAGTTTTTTAAGATGGGGTGTCATAGTTTGTTTGTTGATTTTTTTTGTTTGTTGATGGAAGTTTATTTAGTGTTAAGTATTATTGATAATGAGTGAAAAGAAGAACCGGCTGCCATCGCCTGTTTCGCTTTCAACGCCGATAGTGCCGCCCTGTGCTTCAATAAAATCTTTAGCTATGGCAAGGCCCAGCCCGGTACCTGTTTTTTCAGGATCGGCCCCCGGAACTTTAAAATACCTTTCAAAAATTCTGGATAAATATTTTGCATCAATGCCTTGCCCATGATCTTTTACGGAGAACTCTATGGTATTGCCCCCGTGTTTTTTCACAACCAGGTTGATAGTTGATTTTATGGGGCTGTATTTTATGGCATTTGATAAAAGATTAATTAATACCCAGGTGCTTTTATCCAGGTCGGCCATAACGTTGGGCAAAGTTTCGGGGCAAACTACATTGATGCCTACATGTTTTTGCTCGGCCAATGACCGGATGGCCTGCAAGGCGTAGTTAACAACATTTTTAGGATGGGTGCTGCCAAAGTTAAGGTTGATCTTACCAGTTTCAACCTGTGCAACATCCAGCAATTCGCCGGTTATCAGGAGCAGGCGCTGCGCGTCGTCTTCAATATTCTGTAATAATTGTTTTTGTTCGTGGTTTATCGTGCCTACGCGGTTATCCTCCAGCAATTTAAGGCTCATTTTTATGGATGATAACGGTGTTTTAAGCTCATGCGAAATGGTTGCGATAAACGTAGTTTTGGCATCATTAAGCTGCTGAAAATCGGTTATGTTTTTAAGGATGATCACCTTCCCTATAACCAGGCCGTCATTTACAACTTCAAAAACTTCTTTGGCAAAATGACTTTCCTTGTTGTCGGCATATATTTTCATTTTTTTGCTGATCGTTTACCAGCATATTGCGCAACAGATCGTTCTCTAAAGCTATGTTAGGTGCATATTGGTTGGTAAGTTTATCAGCGGGTATCCCTATGAGGTCGCAAGCTACTTTATTGGCAAATATGATGAACAGCTTATCATCCAGGCCAATGATAGCATCATGCATAGAATTAATTATGGTTTCTATTCTTTTCTTTTCAAACAATATACTGGCCAGGTTACTGGTTTCGTAATCATTCAGTTTGGTAGCCATCAGGTTAAAGGCATTGGCTACTTCGCCAAATTCATCTTTCGAAGGAAAAACCAGCCGTTTGTTATAGTTTTTATTGGCAATTTCCTTAATACCAAATATTAATTCACGCACAGGGTTTGCGATATAGCTCGGGAAATTAACTACAAAACTAAAAGCGATTAAAAAACAAAGCGACCCGATAAATGAAACGATAACGATACCGCTATCTGCCGTAGTAGAGGCCCGGTTGTTTTTATGTTCAATAGCAGTCATGTTAAGCTGCATTATGCCGTACATGATGTTTTTCATTTTAATTTTTAGCTGCGCCAAGGACTGACCATCAGCATTGACTGATTCTAATTGGCTAAAAGCAGCATGTAACGAGTCGGCCAATTTACCCTCGCCCGGTTCGGTAATATTTTGCTGCTCGTGTACAAGGTTGGTTTCTATAATGCTTAGCTGTGCGCTGTCGGGCAGTTGTGTTTTGGGGTCATCAAGCACCTGGCCTATGTTTTTCATGTAAATAAGTGAGGGTAATTATCCTTTAAAATCACCTTTGAATCTGTTGATAGCCGGGTCAGGTAATAATCGGCCAGCCCTGAACTTACCAGCGCCATCAGGAAAAGAAAGCCGATACCGGCGCGGAGTTTATTTTTTATGGTCATGATAGTATAATTAAGTCAATGTCGGTTTTCGACATTTTATTTAGTAGTTGTGTAAATACAGCCGTTTTCATTACCAGCTGGTAAAATTTAAAGTGCGGTTTTCCTATGCAAATAGTGGTTACCTCGTATTTTTCGGCGGTTTGCCAAATGGTTTTGGCTACCGAGTTATCCTTCACTTTTAAAACCTCGCCGCCCAATTGGGTTGCCAGTTTCATGTTGTTAATTAAATGGCGCTGCGATGCCAGGTTTATCTTATCGCTGCTTTCGTTGGATGTTTGTACGTACAGTATGTACCATTTGCTATGATAATAGGATGCCAGCCGCGCCGTTTTGCGTATAATATTTTTAGCCGATTCATCATTAGTACTAATACAGGCTAAAAATATTTCGTCGCGTGGTTTTATATTTTTGGGTACTTCGGTATATATTTTACGTTCAACCTGGTGCGCTACTTCGCGCAGGGCCAGCTCGCGCAATTGCAATATCCTTTCTGTTTGGAAAAAATTACCCAACGCAAGTGGTATTTTATGAGCATCGTATATTTTCCCTTCTTTCAGGCGGTCTATCAGTTCATCGGCAGTTAGGTCGATGTTTACTACCTCATCAGCCAGTTGCAAAACTTTGTCGGGTATGCGCTCGTTGATGGCCGCGCCGGTTATTTTTTCTACTTCTTCGTTCAAACTCTCCAAATGCTGAATATTTACCGCGCTTATTACATTAATGCCCGCATTTAAAATATCCAATACATCCTGCCACCGTTTTTCGTTCTTGCTGCCTTCAATATTGCTGTGGGCCAGTTCATCCACCACCACTACTTCGGGCCGCAGATTTAGTATGGCGCTCACATCCATCTCCTCCATATCCTTGCCTTTGTAAAACAGGTGGCGGCGCGGAATTACAGGCAACCCCTCCAGCAGCGCTTGTGTTTCTTTGCGGTTGTGGGTTTCTATATATCCTATTTTTACATCAATACCATTACGCATTAAGGATTGAGCCTCCAGCAGCATACGGTAAGTTTTGCCCACACCGGCGCTCATGCCGATATAGATCTTGAACTTACCTCTGCGTGACCGTTTGATCAACTCCAGGAAATGCTCAACCGATTGCTCCTTATTTTCTTCACTCATTTTTAAAATGCTATAAAACCTGTAAAAGGGAGTGTGAAAACACCCCCTTTTTTCGCATGAACTTTTATGTTCTAATTAATTAATCAACAAACAAACTAATTTATGAATTGTCCATGCTTTTCTTCGTTAATGCAGGTTATGCAGTAATCATTTATTTTTTTAGCTCATCAAGGGCTATGTTTAATTTTAATACGTTCACTTTTGCCGGGCCGAATAATCCCCATAGCGGTCCTTCGGTATGAGACGCTATCAGGCTGTTTACCTGGCTAACCGGAATACCCCTGGCAGTTGCAACACGGTCTGCCTGCACTTGCGCGCCTGCCGGCGAAAGGTCGGGATCCAATCCACTGCCCGACGCGGTAACCAGCTCAGCAGGTATCTGCTCTTTCTTCACCGTAGGGTTATGCTTTAAAAAGGTGTCAATGCGTCCCTTAACATCCTTATTCAGATAGTCGGGATTTGACGGGCCTTTGTTTGAGCCGCCCGAGCCTGCCGCGTTATAACCAACTGCTGATGGGCGCGACCAGAAATATTTATCCTTTGTAAAGTTTTGACCGATATTGGCATAGCCAACTACACGGCCTTTATATTCAACAGTTTCTCCATCACCTTGTCCCGGTGTAAATTTTCCTATGCCTGCTATTGCCAGCGGATATAGGCCTGCCACTATCACCAGCAGGATGATAGTTATTTTGATGGATGGTAATATGTATGTTTTCATTTTTTTTAAGATTTAATGTTTTTTTTGAGACTTGAGATTTTTTATGGTTTTTTTTAGTCTCAAATCTCATATCTCACTTCTCATATCTATTTCTATATCATTATGCCTACGATCAGGTCTATCAGTTTAATACCGATGAAAGGAACAATAATTCCACCGCCCCCATAAATGAGCAGGTTACGGCGCAATAAGGCGCTGGCGCCTATTGGTTTATATTCCACCCCCCGTAAAGCCAGCGGGATAAGCAGCGGTATAATAATGGCGTTAAATATTACGGCAGACAGTATAGCCGATTGCGGGCTGTGCAGGTCCATAATGTTCAATGCTTTTAAAGCGGGTATGGATACCATGAACAAGGCCGGCACAATTGCGAAATATTTAGCCACATCATTAGCGATAGAGAAAGTAGTTAACGTGCCCCTTGTCATCAGCAACTGCTTGCCTATTTCAACAATTTCGATCAGCTTGGTAGGGTCATTGTCCAAATCAACCATGTTACCGGCTTCTTTGGCGGCTTGTGTGCCGCTGTTCATGGCTACGCCAACGTCGGCTTGTGCCAGGGCAGGGGCATCGTTTGTACCGTCGCCCATCATGGCTACCAGTTTGCCTTCCTGCTGCTCTTTTTTGATATAGTTCATTTTATCTTCGGGTTTTGCCTCGGCAATAAAATCGTCAACACCTGCTTTTTCGGCAATAAATTTGGCGGTAAGCGGGTTGTCACCGGTAACCATTACGGTTTTTACGCCCATTTTACGCAGGCGCTCAAAGCGTTCAAAAATGCCGGTCTTTATAATGTCCTGTAGTTCAATAACACCCAGTATCTTTTCGTTTTGTGATACTACCAGTGGCGTACCCCCGTTTGACGCGATAGTTTTTACCTGTGCCTCTGTTTCGGCGGGGAACCCGTTTCCTGCAGCAAGCGCTATGTTTTTAATGGAATCAAAAGCCCCTTTACGAACGCGCAGGCCATCCGGGGTATCCAAACCGCTTGAACGGGTTTCGGCAGTGAATTTTATAAATACTGAATCTTTGGGGGCTTTAACCGCCAGCATATTCTTGTTCTGCTCGGCCAGTTCTACAATTGATTTTCCTTCGGGGGTTTCATCTGCCAGCGAGCTTAATACACATGCTTTAACAAATTCAGCCTCGTTTACATTATTGGCCGGGTAAAAGTTGGTGGCCTTGCGGTTACCAATGGTTATAGTACCGGTTTTATCCAGCAACAGTACGTCAAGGTCGCCGGCGGTTTCAACTGCTTTGCCCGATTTGGTTATTACATTTGCACGCAGCGCCCTGTCCATCCCAGCAATACCAATGGCTGATAAAAGGCCACCGATGGTTGTAGGAATCAAACAAACAAACAAAGAAATAAAAGCCGCTATGGTTATGGGCGTATTTGAATAATCGCCAAACGGCTTCAGCGTTACGCAAACAATAATAAATATCAGGGTAAAGCCTGCCAGCAAAATGGTTAAGGCTATTTCGTTGGGTGTTTTTTGGCGCGATGCACCTTCAACCAACGCTATCATCTTATCCAGGAAGCTTTCGCCCGGCTGGGTGGTAACAATAACTTTTATACGGTCTGACAGTACCCTGGTGCCACCGGTAACGGATGATTTATCGCCGCCCGACTCACGGATAACCGGTGCCGACTCGCCTGTAATAGCCGATTCGTCTATACTGGCTATGCCTTCAATGATCTCGCCGTCGGTGGGTATGGTATCACCTGCTTCGCAAACAAATACATCGCCCTTTTTTAACAACGACGACATGATGGTTTTTTCGTTGCCGTTAACCAGCAGGCGGGCAGGTGTTTCGGCCCTGGTTTTGCGCAGGCTCTCGGCCTGGGCCTTACCGCGTGCTTCGGCTATGCCTTCAGCAAAGGTGGCAAACAGCACGGTGAGAAATAATACCAGGAATATGGTAAAATTGTAGCCGAAGCTTCCCTGTTCTTTATTAAATAACGAGAAGATGGTTACTACAAGCATTACAACGCTGCCTATCTCCACGGTAAACATTACCGGGTTGCGGAACAACAGGCGCGGGTTAAGTTTGACAAATGATTGCTTAAAAGCGTCTCTCACTTGGTCGCCCTGGAATAATATATTTTTATCAGTTCTCATGATGGATTTTTGTTTTATTTAAGTGAAAAATGTTCGGCGATAGGGCCCAATGTTAAAGCAGGGAAGAATGACAGGGCCGCAACAATTACTATTACCGCCAATATCATAATACCAAATGTGGTTGTATCGGTCTTTAAAGTACCTGCAGATTCCGGTATGAATTTCTTATTCGCCAATATACCGGCTATAGCCACAGGGCCTATTATTGGCAGGAACCTGCCAATAAACATAACAAACCCTGCGCTCACGTTCCAGAAAATGCTGTTATCAGCCAGGCCCTCATACCCTGATCCGTTGTTCGCTGAACTGGATGTAAACTGGTACAGCATTTCTGAAAACCCGTGGTAGCCCGGGTTATTTAACCAGGCTGATGGTTTTTCGGCCCAGTTAATACCCGGATGATAAACCAATATATAGGATGCAATGGCCGTGGTTACTAAAATCAGGAAGGGGTGCAGTAATGCGATGAGCGAAGCTATTTTCATTTCGCGGGCCTCTACCTTTCTGCCCATAAATTCAGGCGTACGGCCTACCATCAGCCCCGAAATAAATACGGCGATGATGATGAAAATATAGAAGTTGAGATACCCAACACCTACGCCTCCGTAAAACGAGTTGATCATCATATCGAACATTTGCGCAACGCCGGACATAGGCATCATGCTATCGTGCATGGCGTTTACCGAACCATTGGAGGTTACCGTAGTGGTTACCCCCCAAAAGGCCGAAGCAACCGCGCCAAAACGTACTTCCTTGCCTTCCATGGCGCCGCCGGGCTGGCTTATACCCATATGGGCTATGGCCGGGTTGCCCCCCTGTTTCGGCATTGATTGAGGAGTAGAGCATGGTAAAGTACCCTACCGTCATTACCCCGAAAATAACCCAGGCTAACTTGCGCTTATTCAAATAAAAGCCCAATGCAAATACCAACGCGATAGGAATAAGCGTAATGCTGATACTTTCAACCATATTGGTGAGATAGTTAGGATTTTCGAGCGGGTGGGCCGAGTTGGCGCCATACCAGCCGCCGCCATTGGTGCCTACCTGTTTAATAGCGATCATGCCGGCAGCAGGCCCGCGCGATACGTGAACAGTATCGCCCTGCATACTTATAAAAGTATCTTTGCCTTTATAGCTGGTTGGCGTACCGTTAAAAGCTAATATAACGGCAACAACAATACTTATGGGCAATAATACCCTGGTAATTGATTTTAAAAAATAATCCCAGAAGTTGCCCAGTTTGTCGGTTACCTTATCCTTCATGGCCCTGAAAACAACCAACATGGCTGCAATACCCGTAGCCGAGCTTACAAAGTGTAAAAAGGTAAACACAAATAGCTGGGTGTAATAAGTAGCGCCGGTTTCGCCCGAATAATCCTGCAGGTTGGTATTAGTTATAAAACTAATGGCTGTATTAAATGCCAGGTCGGGGGTTTGGTCGGGGTTGCCGTCCGGGTTCAATGGTAAATGCGACTGCTTTAATAAGCAGAAAAAGGCATAGAACAACCATAAACAATTAATGGTTAACAAGGCCTTCAAATGCTGTTTCCAGTTCATTTCCTTGTTAGGGTCAATGCCGCTTAATTTGAAGATCAGCCTTTCCAGCGGGGCCATAAAGTTTAGCCAGGTTTTTTCGCCGCTAAATACTTTGGCAATGTATTTACCCAGCGGTATGGCCAGGGCAACGGTTGCCAGGTACATGAAAATAATACCTGTATATTCAGTATTCATAGTGTTTTGATTTGATTGTTATTAAAATTGTTCGGGTTTCAGCAATACATAAACCATATATATAAATACGGCTATGGAAATAATAAATAATGCTACCATGATTGATTAAATTTTTTCGAAGTAATTAACTGTTTTAAAGAAAAGCCAAAAGATGACTATGAAGCTAACAACATAGGCGATGGTGAGAATAATATCCATATTGATTTGATTAAGATTTTATTTTTAATGAAACAGCAGGTTTACTTTTAACCAGATGATATAAACGATGCCTATTGCAAAAAGCCACGAAAACCCAATGATTAAGGCGTTGCCAAAAGCGTGTTTTAATGAAGGTTTTTCAAGCTGCTTTTTCATAAACCGTTTGGCGCTTTGAGCACCGTTGTTGATTAATTTCGGAACGCTATACCAAGCGGGTGCCAGTATTAATCAGCAAATGATAAATAATTGAAAATCAATAATTTAATTTAAAGAAGAGAATTTAAAGAAGAGAATATTTAATAAAGAAACTATCATTTTGATAGGGTTTTATCAAAATGGGGGCTTTCCATATTCATCGCGTGTTAGCGCCCAATTGCAGCGGAACGATTATCGTTTAGTAATTAGTTAACCACCCTTACTAAAAAACAACAGCTTCCTGATGGTGAGGCTCAGGTGGTTCAGGTGGTCCAGGGTGGTTCAGGTGGTCCAGGGTGGTTCAGGGTGGTTCAGGTGGTCCAGTGAGGTCAGGTAGGATCAAGTAAATCCGATCGCGATAGCTATCGGGACTAACATTCCGACTTCCGCATTTATACTTAATCATGGAAATCCATTAATCTTAAAAATCATGGTTCAGATAATCACTCTAACCCATATTCCTTCAGCTTCCTGTACAAAGTAGCCACGCCGATATTTAACAGCCTGGCGGCCTCGGCGCGGTTGCCGTGTGTATGGTTAAGCACGCGCTGTATATGCAGTTTTTCTATAGAGGAAAGATCAAACGCCGAAACAGCGTTATCTTTTGTTGTAGTAATTTCATTGAATTCGTAAGGCAGTAACGAGGCATCCAGCTCGGTGCCGTCGCATAATATCACTGCCCGTTCAATAACATTCTTTAACTCGCGGATATTGCCGGGCCAGTTGTAGGCTTCCAGCTTTTTCAGGAAATCATCAGTATAACCCGTTATCTGCTTGTTCACCTTGGTTGAAAATAGCTGTATAAAGCTTTTAGCCAGCAGCCCAATATCTTTCTTGCGTTCGCGTATGGGCGGCAAAGTGATCTGGAAAACCGACAAGCGGTAAAACAGGTCAGACCGGAAATTACCTTTAGCGGCTTCCTCGTGCAGGTCGCGGTTGGTAGCAGCCAGTATGCGCACGCTTACCTGCGTGGTTTTAGTATCGCCAATCTTAATAAACTGTTGCGATTCCAAAACGCGCAGCAGCTTGGCTTGCAGGTCGTGGTCCAGTTCGCCTATTTCGTCTAAAAATATGGTGCCACCGTTGGCTTCCTCAAACAGCCCCTTTTTATCCTTGGTAGCGCCGGTAAACGAGCCTGTTTTGTGGCCAAATAATTCACTTTCTAATAACTCCTTGCTAAAAGCGCTGCAGTTTATGGCAACAAAGGGCTTAGTACTGCGCGGGCTGGCCTGGTGTATGGCTTCGGCAAATACTTCCTTGCCCGTGCCTGTTTCGCCCAGCAATAAAACTGTGGTATCGGTTGCAGCTACCCGCTGTGCCAGTTTAATGGCAGCCGTTACCCCCGCCGATGTGCCTATTATACGTTCAAAGCCAAACTTTAAATTAAGCTTGGTTTCCAGTTCTAAAACCCGGCGCTGCAATACTGCCTTATCCATGGCCTTGCTTACCAGCGGTATTATTTTTTCGTTATCGTCGCCCTTGGTTATATAATCAAAGGCCCCGTTCTTTATGGCGGTAACGCCATCGTTTATAGTTCCGTAGGCAGTAAGCACAATGATTTCAATAGCCGGATAGGCGGCTTTAATGGTTTTGGTTAATTCTATACCGTTGATGTCGGGCAGTTTTACGTCGCTTATTACTACGTCAACCACCTCGTTTTCTAAACGGCGCAGGCCTTCGCGGGCGGTAGCTGCTTCCAGTACTTCGTAGTCCTCCAGCTGCAAAATACGGGTAAGCAGCTTTCTTAAACGTTCTTCGTCATCAATAACTAAAAGCTTGCCTTTTGATGCTGTGCTCATGGGTTACAAATCTGGATAATTTAATTGTGATTATAAAACAACAAAAAAAGCCCCCATAAATGGAGGCTTTTCATATTATCCGGTTAATTAGTCTTTTATCTCGCGGATCTTAATATTTTTCCAGCCGCTTGCGCCGGGGTGTTTTTGCAGGGCTATTTTACCGCCGGCTACTTTAGCAAAGTAGCCAAACTCCCTGTTTTTGAACTTGCTATTTTGTATCATAGTATTCCACTCGGGGCTGCCTATTTGGGTGTCAACGGTTTGTATGCCATTCAGCCAAAAAGTAAGGTGACCTTTGTTTTGTACAATTTTTACCTGGTTCCATTCGCCAACAGGTTTAGGGTGCGAAACTGCAGCACTTCCCATCATATCATACAAGCAACCTGCCAGGTGGGTTTCAGGGTGATTATCCTGGGCATGAATATTATCCAATACCTGCATTTCGGGGCCGGTTACAAAAGTTGCAGTATGTTTTGGATCGTTTTCCTGTATATCGAAAATTATACCGCTGTTACCACCGTCGGTTATTCTCCATTGCAATTGCAACTCATAATTGGTGTATATGTCATCAGTAACCAGGTCATCACCGGCTTTATCATTAGTACGGTCATATTCTATTTGGCCGTCTTTAACTACCCAATTAGCCGCTACCGTATCGCGGTGGTAAGAGTGCCAGCCTTTAAGGTCGCTGCCGTCAAACAACAGTTTCCAGCCATCTTTGATCTCTTTTTTGGTTAATATGTTATCTGGCGCTGATTTTTGCGCTAACAGAACAGATGGGGCAGCAATAAATGCTATAAAGCCCAGTAAAAATATTTTTTTCATAATTATTTAAAACAATTGGTCAGGTAAAACTACAATATTTTTTTATGGTGAAAAGTATTTTAGTAATTGCATAGGTAAATAATGAGTTACAATTGGATTTAAACAATTGGAGCAATGAGTTTTACCGGTATATCGCCCATTTGGGTATATTCGCACTATGGTTTTAGTTGAAATGTTGAATAATTCTGCCTTTTTTGGCTTGCGAAACAGGAGTTGCTTTTGATGGATAATATATCCGGCCGTATACGATCGATTGACGCTTTCCGGGCTGTTACCATGTTGCTGATGATATTTGTAAATGATATGGATAGCATGCAGCATATTCCTAAATGGATACAACATGCGGATGAAACTGATGACGCGCTGGGATTTGCAGATATAATTTTCCCGGCCTTTTTATTTATTGTTGGCCTTTCCATACCTTTTGCCTTTCAAAAGCGTGCCAGCCATGGCGATAACCGGATACCCCTGCGCATAATTACGCGGTCGTTTTTGCTGATATTGGCCGGGTTCTTTTTAGCTAATGTTGATATATACAACACAAAATCAGCCCTTTTATCAAGGCCAGTTTGGGAAAGCTTGATGATCATCAGCTTCTTTTTTATTATGCTTGATTACCGCAAAGAAGCATCAGCATGGGGGCGATACCTCCAGGGCTTTGGTATATTATTGCTGGGGATATTATCAGCAATTTATAAAAGCAATGATCCTGTACACCCCTGGCTGCATTTTACCTGGTGGGAAATTTTAGGTTTAATAGGGTGGTCATACCTGGTATGCGCATTTATTTATCATTGGTCAAAAGGCAGCGTATGGATACAGGTAATTGCATGGCTGTTTTTTGTTTTATTTAACCTTGATTTTCATGCCGGCTGGCTGGATTTTTTAGAGCCGGTAAGCAAACACGTTTGGATAGCAGGCAATGGCGCTATGCAGGCATTTACCATGGCAGGGGTATCTGTAGCTGTTTTATATATACATCTTGAAGAAAAAAAGAACCTAAAACTGTTTTTTACAGGTATGATAGTAACCGCTGTAATTTTATTAAACATAGGTTTTATTGTGCGTGATATAACCGGCGGAATCTCAAAATCAAACGATAGCCCAGCATGGGTATTGATTTGCACCGCGATATGCCTGGTAGTATATGCCGCGTTTGTTTTTATAGTAGATATCAGGGGTAAATATAACTGGTTTAAATTTGCAGAACCTGCCGGGGCGGGGGCGTTTACCTGTTATATGGTTGCCGCATTATATTATCCCTTACATGTATTGGCCCGGCTTGATCTGCCGGAATATTTAGACGAAGGAACCGGGGGCCTGATCAAGGCTTTAATATTTGCTTTCGCGGTAGTTTGGGTTACCGCGCTGCTAAAAAAAATCAATATAAGGTTAAAAATATAGGTATACAGTATTATAAATCAACCCGATAACCGCCCCGCTCACCTTCAAAAACCAATTAAAAAAAACCTTTTTCTGTATTAGTATTTTTCCCTACATTTGCAGGCTAATTGTTGCTCATTGAAATCGCTAAGAAATTATTCGATTCCTTTTACCGGCTTA
>Ga0206923_1123_pt1 | contig 14708 bp, 12 predicted proteins | sample Alteio_BWOrgHeat_64_FD_152961 | JGI IMG/M metagenome (GOLD analysis project Ga0206923, IMG submission 152961) | Enriched cells from forest soil in Barre Woods Harvard Forest LTER site, Petersham, Massachusetts, United States -... | ecosystem: Environmental > Terrestrial > Soil > Temperate forest >...
GGAAGAGGCATGGCCGGCATGTTTGTGCCGATGGTGATGGTGAGACCTGACATGAAATCGATCGTATCGCCGCTCACTGCATTACTGAGACAGTAGCGCAATGTCCCCATATTAACTCCTGTGCTCGTATTCGCATCGGAATTGCTATTGACCAGCCATGTAGTTTGCGCATCGGCAATAGTAGCTATTAAGGAACCACCAACTAGTGCAGTAATGTAGTGTCTTTTAATCATGCAGTGCTCTTTCCAAGTGAGTTTGAATATTTTTCTTAATTGATACGGATATCCCTTTTATCATCAAGGAATTTTATCCATTTATAGAGTGTGGCCTGAAGAACTTTGATTCGGAAAAAGGGAGAATGGATAAGATAAAACCATTGGTAAAAGAAGATGTCTTCTGCGGGCCGAAAGCAAGAACAAAGCATTCACAGAGAAATGTTATTTTTTATGTAATGAAGACTGAAAGAAAAATCTTGTTAGTCTGTTTTGGGTGATTCGAACAAACAACCAATGGATTAACAGTCCCGGGAAACCGTATCCGTCCGTTGCCTTTGATGGTCTTAAATCAACCAATATCGCCAAAGTCTACAAGGAGAATCAGATTTTTTCCAGGAAATATAGGTGATCGAGAGTGATCTATTTCAAAGGCCGGAAATCGGCTACTCCGTTGGATTTCCGTTATTTTCCGTAGAGGAGCAGTTATCTCTTTCAGCCGATCATTTTTGACTAAGCCCAAGGACGATAGGTTGATAAGATCCAAATCGTCAAGAAATTCATTTATTTTGATCTTTTCTAGATTTTTCTTTTTCCCGAATCTCCCGCTCAGCCTGTTTCCAGTCCTCATCTGCATGACCTTCCTCTTGGCCTCTCTGCTCGTAGAGCTCATAGGCGCGGCTTGAGATCTGCGATGCTAAATCAGAGGATGTCTTAGGTTTGATTGGATCGAAAATCCTATATGCAAGCCGTTTTAATTGGTCATTTACGAGGAACCATGCAATCGCATAGCCCCAAACAAAACCAGCCCATTTCCAGCCGAGGGGTGTCATAAGGAACCCATAGACCGCAATCAAAGTCGCTATCATTTGCGTGCCCACCACCGCTACCCATAAAATATTCGCAGGGCGGATAGTCCAGAACGGGCCGCGTGTTCGGGTCAAGAAAATCGTCAGGTGTCCGGCCACGGACAACTTCAAATACATCAGCGTTTGGATGTGTGAACGGTCGAGATGAAAGACATTCTCTCCGAGATAAAATAATAGGAACGCAGAGACGACGCCGATCAAGCCCAGCACTGTGGCAACTCCCAGAACCATGCGCATATTCCAGCTTTCAGGCTGATCCTTATAATGAACGTTATCGTAGGCAATGGACAAGATGGCGCCGTCGTTGAGCAAGGCCAGCATTACGATCATCACCGCTGTCAATGGATAGAAATTAAAGATCAAAATTGCTAGCGTCATAAAAAATAGCACACGCAGCGTCTCGGCGATCCGATAGATCGCATAGCTGTTCATCCGCTGGAAAATTTTCCGACTTTCCTTGATCGCATCGATTATCACGGATAGTCCGGGCGTCAGCAGCACAATGGCCGCCGCCGCGCGCGCAGCGTCCGTCGCATTTGAAACGGCGATGCCGCAGTCAGCTTTCTTCAGCGCGGGAGCATCATTCACTCCGTCGCCTGTCATACCAACGATGTGGCCCCGTTTTTGCAGGACATCCACAATGTGGAATTTGTGCGCGGGGAATACCTGGGCAAAACCATCGGCCTTCTCGATAGACTCGGCAACCTCCGCCGTCTCTAGCTTCTTTTCATCGCCAAGACCGGTCGCATCGAGAATGTTTGTGCCCATACCTAATTTTTGGGCCGTTTCCTTCGCAATGGCCAACTGATCGCCCGTAACCATTTTGACTTTCACGCCCATTTGAGTTGCAGTAGCAATCGTTGCTTTAGCGTCTTCTCGTGGAGGGTCGAATAGGGGGAGCACACCGAGAAGCTGCCATCCGTTTCCATCATCCCTAGCGACGCCGAGCGAACGAAAGCCGCGGGCAGCGAATTCATCCACCGCTTTTTCCACGACGTCCTTTACTTGGGTTCGGTTAGCTGACAGAGCCAAAATCACTTGAGGCGCACCTTTTGCCACCTTGAACTCTTTACCGTTTTGATCCTTGATCGTAGCTTCGGTCCGTTTATTCACCGCATCGAATGGCTGAAAATGGACCATTTGATAACTTTTCATTTCGTCTTTATTTTTCAGACCGCTTAAAACAGCTGCATCAATAGTATCGTGATTATCTTCGCGTGACGCCAATGCGGCATAGAGGATCACTTGTTCCGGGGGAATATTGTCCACACTGAACGGATCACCTAGCGTCAGCTTATTTTGGGTTAAGGTGCCGGTCTTGTCTGCGCATAGGATGTCCACTCCTGCTAACTCCTCGATGGCTACTAAGCGGCTCACAATCGCTTGGCTTTTGGAGAGCAGTCGAGCGCCGACTGCCATCGTCACCGACAATACGGTCGGCATGGCCACAGGGATAGAAGCCACGGTCAACACCAAGGCAAACTGCAAAGTGGTAAGGATCGGATCTCCTCGGAAGATCGCGACAGTTATGATAACCGCAACCAAAATGCCTGCGAGGATGATCAGGTAATTGCCGATCTTCAAAACGGCCTTTTGAAAATGGCTGACCGTATGCGCCTCTTGCACCAGCTCTGCGGTCTTGCCAAAGTAGGTGTTCATACCGGTGCCGTAGACCAACGCGCCGATTTCACCCTGGCGGACAATAGATCCTGAAAATACTGCTTCGCCGCTTTTGCGCGTAATGGGCAACGACTCTCCAGTCAGTGCTGATTGATCCACCTCTACCGGATCGCCATCCAATAGACGCGCATCCGCAGGCACTATATCGCCCTGCCGCAATCGGATGACGTCGCCAGGAACCAACTCGCGCGCCTCTGGATTGACCCATTTCCCGTCTCGGATCACCCGTGCCTTGATCGCCAGCTTGGCCTTTAAGGCAGCGATCGCATTGGCTGCCTGGCGCTCCTCCCAGAATCCAACTATGGCGTTTGCAAAAAGCAAAAGAAGGATGATGAAAAAATCTGGCCAGTGGCGGACTACAGCCGACAGGATTACAGCTATTTCGATCATCCAGGGAATAGGACCCCAAAAATAGGAGAGGAATTTCAAAAGCGGATGGGATTTCTTTTCTTCAAGTTCGTTAGGACCGTACTGAACGAGTCGTTTTTGCGCCTCCGCTTGACTGAGTCCCTGGAGAGAAAACCCCAGTTTCTCTTGCAGTTTTGGCATAGGCATAGAGATCGGATTGTCCTTCACATCGCATTGGGCGGAATTGAGTTTCTTTTTCAGGTCCATTCTTTATATCCAACCTTCTGCGCTAGCAAGAGAAAACCGATCAAACAGAACGCCTTTCAGCTTTCCATTTCCAATTGCGAACTTCAGGCAGGTCTTGGCCGTGTTTGACGATGTACTGCTTATGCTCGATCAGCTTGTCATGCATGATTTGCTTCAGATAGTCCCCTTTTGCGCCTAATTGCGGAAGCCGATCGATCACGTCTTGGACTAGATGGAAGCGATCGAGGTCGTTCTGCACCCTAATGTCAAAAGCGGTTGTGATCGTACCCTCTTCTTTATAGCCGCGTACATGGAGATTGCGGTTGGCCCGTCGATAGGTCAATCGGTGGATCAGCCAAGGATAGCCGTGAAAGGCAAAGACGATGTGCTTATCTTTTGTAAAAAGGGAATCATAATCCTTGTCGTTCAATCCATGCGGATGTTCTGAACAGGGCTGAAGCTTCATGAGATCTACGACATTGACTACGCGGATTTTCAATTCAGGCAAATGGGTGCGAAGAATGGAAACGGCAGCCAAAATCTCCAGCGTCGGCGTATCTCCGCAGCAGGCCATTACAATATCTGGCTCAGCATCTTGATCATTGCTAGCCCACTGCCAGATGCCAACTCCTTCGGTGCAGTGAATAATCGCCTCCTCCAGGGTCAGCCATTGCGGCAGCGGATGCTTTCCCGCAACCACGACATTCACATAGTGCCTGCTGCGCAGGCAGTGATCGAAAACCGACAGCAAACAATTGGCATCCGGCGGCAGATAAACACGTGAGATGCTCGCCTTCTTGTTAATAACATGGTCGAGGAATCCGGGATCTTGGTGCGTGAAGCCGTTATGATCCTGCTGCCAGACATGAGAGGCGAGCAGATAGTTCAGCGAGGAGATCTTTCGGCGCCACGGCAGTTCGGAGGATACCTTCAGCCATTTGGCGTGCTGATTGAACATCGAATCTACGATGTGGATAAATGCCTCGTAGCAGTTAAACAGCCCGTGCCGCCCGGTCAAAAGATAGCCTTCCAACCACCCCTGGCTCTGGTGCTCGCTGAGCATAGAGTCGAGCACTTGTCCTTCGGGCGCAAGAAACTCATCATTCTTTTTTTTCTTGGCATCCCATTGACGGTTGGTGACTTCAAAAACCGCGCCCAAGAGATTCGAGAGCGTCTCATCAGGGCCGAAGATGCGGAAATTGCGTTGATCTTGATTCAGCTTGGCCACGTCGCGGAGGAAATTACCCAGTACCAGAGTATCTTGACCTTCGACTGCGCCGGGAGAAGGAACATGAACAGCGTGGACGCGAAAGTCCGGCATCCGCAAATCGCGCAGCAAAATGCCTCCATTGGCATGTGGATTGGCACCCATCCGCCGGTTGCCCTTGGGCGCCAGATCGGAGAGTTCCGGCAATAGTTTCCCATTCTCATCGAAAAGTTCTTCTGGCTTATAACTCTTCATCCAACTTTCAAGCAGTTTGAGATGATCGGGATGCTCGGCATTGACGAGAATGGGTACCTGGTGCGCTCGAAAAGTCCCTTCAATTTGCAGACCATCGACAACTTTTGGACCTGTCCAACCCTTGGGCGACCTCAATACGATCATGGGCCAACGCGGCCGGGCGGCATCTTTATTGTTCCGCGCATGTTTCTGGATTTTCTGAATGTCTTCGACAACTTTATCCAAAGTACCGGCCATGAGCTGATGCATTTCTTCCGGCACATCGCCTTCAACAAAATAAGGAGTCCAGCCGCAACCTCGAAAAAATTGTTCCAATTCCTCAGGTTCGATGCGGGATAGGACGGTCGGATTGCTAATCTTGTAACCATTGAGATGTAAGATCGGCAGCACAGCTCCATCGGTAATTGGATCGAGAAACTTGTTTGAATGCCATGCAGTGGCCAATGGGCCCGTTTCTGCTTCACCATCGCCAACTATGCATGCTGTGATCAGATCGGGATTGTCGAATACGGCTCCAAAGGCATGGCTGAGAGAATACCCCAACTCGCCCCCTTCGTGGATCGACCCAGGCGTCGTCGGCGCGACATGGCTCGAAATTCCCCCCGGCCAAGAAAATTGCGTGAACAGTTTTTTCAGCCCCTCTTCATCCTGGCTGATGTCCGGATAGATCTCAGTATAGAAGCCTTCCAGGTAAGTATTGGCCACAAGAGCCGGGCCCCCATGGCCAGGACCAGCGATATAGATCATATTCAGGTCATACTTCTTAATGACCCGGTTCAAATGCACATAGATAAAATTCTGACCCGGCGATGTGCCCCAGTGGCCGACCACCAACGGCTTTACATGAGACAATTTCAAAGGCTCTTTCAGCAGCGGATTGTCATAGAGATAAATCTGTCCGACCGATAGGTAGTTGGCAGTCCGCCAGTAGGCGTTCATTTTCTGTAAAAGATCGTCTGATAAGGGACCTTTCATCTGCATTTCTCTTTTTTCACACATTGGATGTTTGCTAGCTTTCTTTCAATCCGATATATCACTAATTATGAGAATTCTTATTTTAAACCGCGGATCGAGCAGTCTCAAATGCAGTTTGTACGACCTCGAAAGCTTTCCTTCCTCATTCATCCCTCCTTTATGGGAAGCCCATTCTGAAAAACTCTCATTTGCCGACCAAGCTAAAACCCTGGAACGTCTCCTGCATTCTTGCCCAGAGTCCCACAAAATCGATGGGATCGGCCACCGGATCGTCCATGGCGGTAAATTCTATACCGAGATGGTTTTCATCGATGAAACCGTAAAAAAAAACATCCGATTCTTGGCAGATCTAGCTCCCCTCCACAACCTGGCCGATCTCGAGGGGATTGAAATCCTGGAAAAGCTGTTCAAGGGCGTCCCTCAAATGGCCCTGTTCGACACGGCCTTTCATCATACTTTGCCAGAATCTGTTGCAGTGTATCCGGGGCCTTACGCCTGGGTTGAGGCAGGCATACGGCGCTACGGATTTCATGGAACCAGCTTCCAGTACTGTTCCCGAAGAGCCTCAGAAATCCTCGCAAAAGATCTCCATTCGATGAAAATGGTTATCTGCCATCTCGGATCAGGCGCCTCTCTATGCGCGATCAAAGAGGGAAAAAGCATCGATACAACCATGGGGCTGACCCCCCTGGAGGGGTTGATGATGGATACCCGCTCTGGTTCTGTCGACCCAGGTATACTCCTCTACCTGTTGTCGAAAAAAGGATATTCGGCGGATGAACTATCCAAAGAGCTCTATGAAAAGTCGGGGTTATTGGGCCTTTCCGGACTATCCGGCGACATGCGAGATATCCTCGAAAAAGCATCCAATGGAAACACCCGAGCTAAGCTCGCCTTCGACGTCTATATTCACCGATTAAATTCCTGTATTGGGTCGATGTTGGCCTCGCTCGAAGGGATGGACACTCTCGTCTTTACAGCCGGCATTGGGGAAAATGCGCCTCTTGTTAGGAAAAGAATTTGCAAGAGCCTTTTATTTTTAGGGCTAAGGCTCGATGAGAACAAAAATGAGAAGGCCCATGATAAAGATTGCATCTTGTCCGCGCCGGATTCCAAGGTTAAAATTCTTCTGATCCACACGCAAGAAGCCTTTGAAATCGCAAGAGAATGTTGGAAAAAGCTTTCCAGAGCCCGATAGAAACTCCGGGTGTTTGATTCGAACAAACGACCAATGGATTAACAGTCTTGAAAGACCGCTTCCTGGGATCGAATCGGATTTCCCGAAATTATCCAAAACGTCCTGATTCTAAGGTACGAAGAGAATTTTTGGCTAGAAATTCCGTGAAATTGCGTTCGTTTCCATTCGACCCAGGAAATCCCCAACTCCGTTGGATTTCCGTTATTTTCTGTAGAGCGAGCGAGGCTAGGCTATCTCTTTCCGAATTTGCCTGCCAGGGTGTGGTACTGGACAAGCTTTGGATTCGCTGCTCTTCGGACAGGTTGATAAATAACGATTATTTGCCAAGAAATCAGAACATTTTATACAATCAAGCTTAAATGGATTGGGAATGCCCGGTCGGCGTCAAAACCTCGGTTGTTACCGGGGTTTTTCGCTTTTCAGGGTAGATTTTAATAGCCAATTCTTCATTCGGCCACTTCCACAGTTTCTTTTTTAAGATCTCGAAGCTTCGGTTATTTTGATTGAGATTCATCAGATGGCGTCCGATCGGATGAGCAACGAGATCGGCTATTTGAAGCCCTATCACGTTCGTTTGTTTATTTGCGAAGCGCATTTGCATGGGAATTTTTATACCCAATGAATTTTTACCATCCACAACAGACTGAAAAACGGATTGTAGTTGTCGATCTTCTTCCTTCCCTCTCTCTTCCACAATTACAAAAGTTTTTCTGTTGCCCTGCTCTTCTTCTTGAAAAAACATCATTGTTTTCTCTAAACAAAATCCCAAAGCCAGGTGATAAGGATTTGATAATCCGGTGCCACATTCCTTAAGTTCGTATTTGTCTATCACGCTGGCTACAATCGTCAATGGAATTTCTTCCATTATCTGATTGAGATGGCTGAAAAATTCGAACCGTATATTTTCATTCAGTAAAATAGAAAATTCATTTTGAGATTTTCTGATTTCACGCGTGTGTAAAATAGTCAAATCATGACCAAAAAATTTCAGCTTAAAGTGCTTAAATAATGGGCTGACTATATTGGCATAATCGACTTTTTTAAAAATGCAAAATACTAGGACAAAAACCGGATAAAGGGGATCAATCATCGTAAGAGAGTGGTCTCCGCTTTCGTCAACATAAACCACGTATTCACTTGCTATTTCCAAATTTTCCCAAGGAAAAAAATGAAAACAAGTCTACCAATTTTTTCGAGAAAATGATACGGATTTTTCACTTGTCGCAAGATATCGCACGAAATCGCAATAATTTGCGTCCAAGTGTTCAATGGGTCGTTCCTCCTAATTAAAAAAATTTACGTATTTCCGTATTTCTGTATTATATGCAATACTATGAGCTTTAGGGAGAAAAATATGACTGCAAAAACTTCTAGACTCACAATCGATCTGCCAAAAGCGGAACACAAGCGCTTAAAGATGGCTGCTTCGATGATGGGAACTACGATGAAAGACTTAGTGATCATGAGCGTTACAGAATTCATGCAAAGGAAACCAAACAAGTTGACCATTAAAGCAATGAAACAGTCTGAGGCGGGAAAAAATCTCAAAAAATTCGACAGTTTAGACGACCTCTTCGAAGACCTTGGAATTTAAATGCTGGTCCCTGTCCGACTGACTGGCGATTACAAAAACCACCGAGAATGTCACATAGAACCGGATTGGCTTCTAATCTATCTACTTACCCCAAAAGAGATTCATTTTGTAAGAACCGGGACACATTCAGACCTTTTTAGAGAATGAAAAACTGAGGGATAAAGGTCCGACTATGTCTAATTCGGTTAGGATCGCTAAGATCGAATGATTTCATCAAAAATCTTGCGCTCCTTTTCTCCAAATTCACCAGGATTCGATAACCGCCAGCGAGGAGGATCGCTTCCAAAATCAATCACAGGAAATTGTTCTTCATATGTATTTTCATCAGCTGAGGCATCATCAGGCATCAACAATTTTCCGGGAGCAGGAATAGCTCTTAAAACAGTACAGCTAGAAAAAGGAACCTGATCTTGATCTAAAAATCTGCAGAATCCCTTATAAGGGTCGATCATTTTACCATCCAGAGTTAGGACTCCCTTGTCTCTCATTTCAAGCTGCCCCACTGGAAGACGGCTGGTATCAATCTTCGTTCCATAAACTGGGGAGATTAAGATTCTAGGATTTTTTTCAGCTCGTTCATGCTGCCAGGTTTTCATGACAAGTTTTTTCGTTTTTTCAATCAATCGAAGATGATTATTTACATGAAACAAGTCGATGGGCCTTGTCATTTCATCCTTTGTCATTTGTAAAGGAACATATCCTCTAGTTACAAATTTCTCATAGAGAGGGAAAGATTTTTCACAAGCTTCTATCACTGTCCCTGAGGATTTGAGAAGCTGATTGGCACTAGCGAGCAAACGCGTCAAGCCTTCTATCATTGTTAGCCTACTAAAAATTGTTTAGCTTCTTTGAAAGGCGACAACTTATACACGAAAGAGACAACTGAATCAATTTTTAATCTAATTCTGGAAACAAAAAAGGCACCGTTTAGCAAACGCTAAAAGTGCCAGTTTTCCATAGAGAAACTCCGGGTGTTTGATTCGAACAAACGACCAATGGATTAACACAGTCGGTGAAACTGTTGCAGAAGGAGACAAGGTTGCAATTAGCTGGAGGTTTTGAGGAACCCATCAAAGCAACCTGCCTAAAGTATCCGTGTTAGGAATTACGATTTATTATTTCGCTGACGGAAAACTCACCGGCCATCGCCAAATCGTCGACCGCCTCGGTTTTTTTGGACCGCTAGGCAAAACATTCTCCTAGCGCTCTTTGTTCATCAGCTTTTTTCATCCATCTGTTGCTTTATTTTCGAGAAATATCTATAAAGTATCATTTTTTTATAAAACTAACCTCCACATGGAAGGAGAATCGATGAAGTGTTTAGTCTTTTTATGTTTGCTGCCACTTTCTATATTCGGTACCACATATCCCGTTACAAATAACAATGATTCTGGAACGGGTTCTCTCAGGCAAGCCATTCTCGATTCGAATGCCGACACGGCTCAGCCGAATACCATCAATTTTAATATTTCAGGAAGCACCACGATTGCTTTGACCAGCGGACCGCTGCCGAATATTACCCAATCTGTGAAGATCGATGGAACGACGCAGACCGGATATAGCACGAGTCCAGAACCGATCGGCACGCCTGTAGTAGTCCTCGACGGATCCGCATTAACCCCTGCTGATTTTCTGTCTGGGTTTTTTATTCAAAATACCAGCGATTGCGTCATTAAAGGACTTGTGATTCAAAATTTTGTGGGACTGAACGATTCGAGCTCCCAATACAACGCGGGCGTCTGCATCACTAGCAACGGCGCCGCTCAAGCCAACAACAACCAAGTCCTGAATTGTTATATCGGGACCGATCCTACCGGGACAATGTCTGCCGGCAATGGAAATGGAGGAGTAAATATCGTAGGCGCAACGCCGAGCATGGACGAATCTGGAAATTGTATGAATAATATCATTTCAAACAACCTCATTTCGGGAAATACCGAGGGGAATGGAATTACTCTTTTCCAGAATATTTTTTCTACTGTGATCCAAAGCAATTTTATTGGGACGGACATCACAGGCACTGCTGTGCTGCCCAATGCCGCGGGTGTAGTAGCCTTTGGCACTCTCGAGGGAAACACAGAACAAGTGTCCGATACGCTGATCGGCGGTTCAAACCCGGGAGAAGGCAATTTGATTTCCGGGAATGGGACAGAAATTTTTTTGGCCTCGAATGTATTCGACACGACCATTCAGGGAAATTTACTGGGCACCACAGCTGCGGGAAACACATTGCTATACAATGGATCGAACGGAATATTTTTACAGGGTCAAGAAGGGGTTAGCAGCGAAACGATAACGGGCACAATCATCGGAGGCTCGGCAGCAGGCGAGGGAAACGTGATTGCCGGGTATACAGCTGGCGCTATTGTTCTTCAAGACAATGTCTCAGGCTCGATCATCAGCGGCAATTTCATTGGCGCGGATGCAACGGGGACCGTATCGATGCCGAACAGCTTCGGAATTCAAATCCTGGGAGATCCTGGTTTTCCTTGCACCCAAAACACGATTGGGGGCGAAACGGACGGAGCGGGCAACCTGATTAAGTTCAACACGACATTCGGGGTGATTGTCGATGGGGGTTCAGGCATGTCGGATGCATCTTTGAACCCCATTCTAGGGAATAGTATCTATGATAACGGCAGCGATGGCATTTCTTTGAGCGAAAATGGAAATGATTCGCAAGAACCTCCGACAATTGATAGCGCTAATGCATGCATGGGATCGAATGCGATCACGATCTCGGCTACGGCGCCGGCTGTTCCCGCTTCCTCCAATTTTAGGCTGGAATTCTTTTTAAATGAGGCAAATAACAATCCAATCACCGAAGGCCAAGAATTAATCGGCGCCATGCCATCAGTGGCTTCAGGCGATACGGCCACCCAAGTTTTTACGCCTGCATTCAGCGTATCTCCAGGCCAATGGGTCAGCGCTACAGCGACAAATTTAAATGGAACAAGCGGCTCGCCCGGCGATACTTCCGAATTTACTTTAAATACAACGATTGGATCTTTCGCTTCGCCTACGATCACCTCCTTTACGGCCAATCCTACAACAATTCACGCCGGAGAATCTGTAAACTTCGAAGTTGATTTTACTCCTGGAGCCAGTTCTGGCCCTTTTAACGTAATGTGGTCGGACGGTTTTATGCAAACCGATGTCACGTCTCCATTCAGCCGTACCGCAAGCCCTATTGTGTCAACGATCTATTCAGTGACATTGGATGACGGTTTTAGTTGTACCGCCACTTCTACTACGATTACGATTACCGTTACCGGAGCGGGTATTCTTCCTCCAAGTTCAGTCCATGCGAAAGTCATACGAAATCGTTACTTTACACAGAGCGATCTGGTGAATTTGATTACCTGGACCCCTCCCTTAAGCGGAGAAACGCCGGTCAAATATAAGCTTTTTCGAGATGCTGCACTGACAGATCATATCGCAACCGTTTCTGCAAAGAGCGCTTTGCAATATCATGATCACAATCGGAAAAAAGGTGTGACATATAGTTATTTTATTGTATCGGTTGATCAAGATGGTAATGAATCGATCCCTGCAAGCGTCACCATTAAATCGTAATCAAAATGTTTGAGAGACTTGAACTTGCCGATTTATAATAAATGAAATAGGTTTGGCAGAAAGTGAGTCAGAATGATAAAACCTTTATTTTTCCTTTTTGCGTCGGCAATTTTTCTTTTTTTCAGCATTTTTAATCCAATGCAAGCCCGAGAACAATATGTTGAAGCAAACGTTCGCTACTTCCTTCCGACAAACAGCCTCTTTCAATACATTTACTCAAGCCGTGTCATTTATGGCGCTGAATATGATTGTCAGATATGGAAACCGATTTCTGGATGGGTTGGCGTCGATTATTACACCTCTTCGGGCCATTCCCTAGGCCTCAGCAATCCGACCCATATTTATTTTATTCCTGTGATTTTAGGGCTTAAATATTCTTTCGATTTAAACTGGGGAAGCTTCTATTTTGGAGCTGGGGCCGTAGGCACTTACGTACACATTCGAGATCATTCTGCATTTGTGATTCCCACTTCCTCTAAATGGACTTTCGGCGGTCTAGGGAAAGGGGGTTTCCTAATCGATCTTCCTAAATCGATTTTCTTAGATCTTTTTGCTGTTTGGATGTCCACACATGTCAATTTTTACAATACTGACCATGGCGAAGTCACTCGCCATACGGGCCTCCTTAATAATTGGTCCTTTGGAGGAGGAATAGGATACAAGTTTGGAGCAGCCTGTCCAGCCGAACAGAATTGCGCCTCTCCATAGTAAAATAGAAAAGTGGGGAAAAAATTCTACCGTTTTTTAAAAGAAAAATTTGAGGCAATATTCTTCAAACGCCGCAGCGACCCCGGCTGGATTCTCAATCCAAGGAAAATGTCCCGCGTTTTTTATCTCCTGCATCAGGATATTGCTTCGATAGTATTCCCTTTTTTCTGAGAAGAGCTTCAAAGGAGTCGGTAGGTCTTCAGAACCCGATAAGATGAGCGTCGGGATCTCTTGGGGAATCCATTTCGCTGAGTAGATTGGATCAAAATGCTCTTGAGTCCATTGGATCGCCTGATGATTGTAAGGGAGGTTCTCCAAACTTTTTCGCCCCTTCTCCAGCCCTTCCGATGTAAACATTAGAGGAGTGCCGGCGAGGACGAAGTTCCTCAAAGTCTCGTTGTTTGGCGATTTTTGATACTCGCTCTCTTCCGGGGTGGACGCATGGGCGATTTTTGCAGCGAATTCTTCAATCCAGCTTTTATCTGGCGCGGCGTCCATCAGAACAAGACCTTTTATCTTCTTCTCCAATTCAGGGAGAAATTGAAGGAACATGCCCCCTCTTGAATGCCCGGCCATGATGGCATCCTCAAAAGTATTTGCAGCCTCCAAGAGAGCTTGGGGCCAGTTGCTGATTTTATTTTCTGGCGAGACATTCGATCCATCGCCTGGCAAGTCTAGGCGCCAAACCGTCCCAGGCAAATCGAGGATGCTGAATAAAGGAAACAGACATTCCGAGCCTAAACCTGGGCCTCCTGGGATGAAAATCCAATTAGGGGTTTTTTCCATGCTCCCTACTTTCTGCAAACGAGCGCCCGAAAAAGTCCACACGCAATCACGGTTCATTTCAGAGATTTCCATCCATAAGCCCGATCTCCGGCATCTCCCAATCCTGGGATCGTATACTCCAAGCTATCTTCAAAGGAAACCTTGTAAGGTCTGTTTGGGTGATTTAAGGAAATCGGAAACTCCGTTGAATTTCCGTTAAGTCTCCGGCAAGAAGCTTTTTTCGGGGGGCTTTTTTGGCCCATTTTCCATAGAGAACTCCGGGTGTTTGATTCGAACAAACGACCAATGGATTAACAGTCCACTGCTCTACCACTGAGCTAACCCGGAACAGAAAATGAATGCCTATCATAGATTTTGAAAACATTTTAAAGCAAGAATTTCATCCTTGAGGATGAAGAAGATACCTGGTAGGTTGGAGGCAAAAAAATAGTTTTTATGGATCAGCTGAACGGTACCATCGAAGCGATAGTCTACACCCAGCCAGAAAATGGGTTCACCGTCGCCCGTCTGAAAGAAAATCGAAAAAAAGACTATACGGTGATCGTTGGCTGTCTGCCTGGCTTGCAGCCGGGAGAAAGCGTCGCCTGCCAGGGCGAGTGGAAAAACCATCCTTCGCATGGAAGGCAGTTCGAGGTGGCCGAGTATACGGTCGAGTCGCCCTCTGATGTTGTGGGGATCCAAAAATATCTCGAATCGGGATTGGTCAAAGGGATCGGTCCGGTCTATGCGAAAAAGATCGTGGACCGGTTCGGGACCGATACTTTGGACGTGATCGACAAGACGCCCCGCAGGCTGTTGGAGATCGAGGGCCTTGGAAAAAAGAAAATCGAAAAATTGAAGGAGTGCTGGCAGCAACAGAAGGCGATCCGCGAGGTGATGATCTTTTTGCGGGCGCATGGGGTAAGTCCCGGATTTGCCCAGAGGATTTATAAGGCTTATGGCGACCAGAGCATCGAAAAAGTCAAACAAAACCCCTATCAGCTGGCCAAAGAGGTTTTCGGTGTCGGATTTAAAATTGCGGACGCCGTAGCTCAAAAAATGGGCTTTGCCCTGC
>Ga0206923_1137_pt1 | contig 14691 bp, 8 predicted proteins | sample Alteio_BWOrgHeat_64_FD_152961 | JGI IMG/M metagenome (GOLD analysis project Ga0206923, IMG submission 152961) | Enriched cells from forest soil in Barre Woods Harvard Forest LTER site, Petersham, Massachusetts, United States -... | ecosystem: Environmental > Terrestrial > Soil > Temperate forest > O...
GAAGAAAGTAAGAAAGGGTACACGGGGGATGCCTTGGCTCTCAGAGGCGATGAAAGACGTGATAAGCTGCGATAAGCTGCGGGGATCAGCAAATATGAATTGATCCGCAGATTTCTGAATGGGGAAACCTAACCATTTGAAGAATGGTTGCATAAATGCGCGAACGTGCTGAACTGAAACATCTAAGTAAGCATAGGAAGAGAAAATAATAATGATTTCCTGAGTAGTGGCGAGCGAAAGGGAAGAAGCCCAAACCCATCATGTTACGGCATGGTGGGGGTTGTAGGACCACAACATGAATACTAAACAAAACCGGAACTGCTTGGGAAAGCGGGCCATAGAGCATGAGAGCTGCGTACGGGTAATGAATAGTAGGATAGTGGTATCCTGAGTACCGCGAGGTCGGAGACGCCTTGTGGGAATCTGCCGGCACCATCCGGTAAGGCTAAATACTCCTGAGAGACCGATAGTGAACCAGTACCGTGAGGGAAAGGTGAAAAGAACCCCGAACAGGGGAGTGAAATAGAACCTGAAACCGTGTACTTACAAGCGGTCGGAGCCCCGATTTATCGGGGTGACGGCGTGCCTTTTGCATAATGAGCCTACGAGTTACTCTTCTCTGGCAAGGTTAAGTGTTTAAGACACGGATCCGAAGCGAAAGCGAGTCTGAAAAGGGCGTATAGTCAGAGGAGGTAGACGCGAAACCTTGTGATCTACCCATGGACAGGTTGAAGGTGCCGTAACAGGTACTGGAGGACCGAACCGATAAACGTTGAAAAGTTTCCGGATGATCTGTGGGTAGGGGTGAAAGGCTAATCAAACTGGGAAATAGCTCGTACTCCCCGAAATGTTTTTAGGAACAGCCTGGCGGTTGAGTTAATAAGAGGTAGAGCTACTAATTGGGTGCGGGGGAGTCAAATCCTACCAAATCCAGATAAACTCCGAATGCTTGTTAATATACGCTGGAGTGAGGCTATGGGTGCTAAGGTCCATGGCCGAGAGGGAAAGAACCCAGACCATCAGCTAAGGTCCCCAAATTACTGCTAAGTTGAACTAACGAGGTCCGATTGCACAGACAGCTAGGATGTTGGCTTGGAAGCAGCCATTCATTTAAAGAGTGCGTAACAGCTCACTAGTCGAGCGATCGGGCATGGATAATAAACGGGCATTAAGCAGTATACCGAAGCTATGGATTTCAATGCAAATTGATCTGGTAGGGGAGCATTCTGCATGCGGTGAAGCAGGAAGATAACTGACTGTGGAGCGTGCAGAAAAGCAAATGTAGGCATAAGTAACGATAAGGCGGGAGAGAAACCCGCCCACCGAAAGACTAAGGTTTCCTGATCAACGCTAATCGGATCAGGGTTAGTCGGGGCCTAAGGTGAAGCCGAATGGCGTAGCCGATGGATAACTGGTTAATATTCCAGTACGTTTTATAACTGCGATGCAGTGACGGAGTAGTGAAACTGACGCGAACTGACGGAATAGTTCGTTAAAGGCCGTAGGTATAGAGGACACAGTTAAGTACGTGACCTTTGCTGAAAGCTGATAGTACTCTGAGCCTTCGGGTAAGGAGATAGTTCAGGTAATCAGACTTCCAAGAAAACCTGCTAAGCTTCAGGTTATAAAACCCCGTACCGTAAACCGACACAGGTAGTCGAGGAGAGAATCCTAAGGTGCTCGAGTGAATCATGGCTAAGGAACTCGGCAAAATGGCCCTGTAACTTCGGGAGAAGGGGCGCTGACAGCAATGTCAGCCGCAGTGAAAAGGCCCAGGCGACTGTTTAACAAAAACACATGGCTATGCAAAATCGAAAGATGACGTATATGGCCTGACACCTGCCCGGTGCCGGAAGGTTAAGAGGGGATGTTATCCGCCGTAAGGCGGAGACGCATTGAATCGAAGCCCCGGTAAACGGCGGCCGTAACTATAACGGTCCTAAGGTAGCGAAATTCCTTGTCGGGTAAGTTCCGACCTGCACGAATGGTGTAACGATCTGGGCGCTGTCTCAGCCATGAGCTCGGTGAAATTGTGGTATCGGTGAAGACGCCGGTTACCCGCAACGGGACGGAAAGACCCCATGCACCTTCACTACAACTTAACATTGATATCGGATACAGGATGTGTAGGATAGGTGGGAGACTGTGATCCGGCTTCGCTAGGAGTCGGTTAGTCAACGTTGAAATACCACCCTTTCTGTATTTGGTGTCTAACCCTGCATAGCGGGGGACATTGTTTGGCGGGTAGTTTGACTGGGGTGGTCGCCTCCAAAAAGGTAACGGAGGCTTTCAAAGGTAAGCTCAGTACGCTTGGTAACCGTACGCGGAGTGCAATAGCATAAGCTTGCTTGACTGTGAGGCAGACAAGCCGAGCAGGGTCGAAAGACGGATATAGTGATCCGGTGGTTCTGCATGGAAGGGCCATCGCTCAAAGGATAAAAGGTACGCTGGGGATAACAGGCTGATCTCCCCCAAGAGCTCATATCGACGGGGAGGTTTGGCACCTCGATGTCGGCTCGTCACATCCTGGGGCTGGAGAAGGTCCCAAGGGTTGAGCTGTTCGCTCATTAAAGTGGCACGCGAGCTGGGTTCAGAACGTCGCGAGACAGTTCGGTCCCTATCTGTTGTGGGCGTTGGAAGTTTGAGTGGGGCTGACCTTAGTACGAGAGGACCGGGTTGGACTAACCTCTGGTGAATCTGTTATGGCGCCAGCTGTATTGCAGAGTAGCTACGTTGGGAATAGATAAGCGCTGAAAGCATCTAAGTGCGAAACTAGCCACGAGATGAGACTTCCATTGAGGGTCGTAGCAGACGACTACGTTGATAGGTTACAGGTCTAAAGGTGGTGACATCATAGCCGAGTAATACTAATCGCCCGAAGCTTTCTTCGTGTTGAATACAGGTCGATAGTCCATGGACCATGGTCTATAGACTATTGACCGCAAAACAACAGACAGATAAATCAATACCTGTTGTTTTCTCTTAAAATTACTTCTTTCAATTATGTTTAAGGTCATTAGTCATTTGTCATCGGTCATTAGTACCTGTCAGATGAATAATAGCCAAAATAAAAGATAAGTTGATACAAAAAGTCTTCCGCCGGAAAGTCACTAATGACCAATGACGAATGACCAATCAACAAAAAACATTCAGGTGCCTATATCGGCGGTGTCTACCTCTTCCCATTCCGAACAGAGAAGTCAAGCCCGCCAGAGCCGATGGTACTGCGGTAATACGTGGGAGAGTAGGTCGGTGCCCAATCTTAAAAGAACCTCGTTCACATTTGTGGATGGGGTTTCTTTGTTTATAGGCAATAAGACCATGGTCTATGGACCATAGTCCATGGCCAATTACTTCACTAACCACTGATTCACAAAATAGTGAAACACTATGAATCACTTATATAAGTTAACCAATTGAAATACAGCCGTTTGTTAAAAGTGAGTGAATCACTTTTGAATCACCTTATTCGTCAGTAAGTTTAAGTGCAATTTTGCGGCTATATGCTGATAATCAAATAATTGCAAAAGACCTGTTTTCGGCAGTTTTTACCGCAATGAATCACCAAAAGTGAATCACCTTATTCGTCAGTAAATTTAGCTGTAATTGTTGCGTTAGGTATTGATAATCAACCTAATGTGAATTGACTGATTTTGGCAGGATGGATCACTATTGCCATTAACACAACATTATTCACAACCATCCCCTACATCCCCTGCTGTTTCAAATCATCAGAGGCCGTTTGCTGAAATATACGGCGCACTTCGGCGGCGTCGCCGTTAAGGCCGGGGCGCTGCACCATTAGTATATAGGCTATGCCACGCACAGGGTCTATCCATGCCTGTGTGCCCCAGGCGCCGCCGTGCCCGAATGTACCGGCCGATAGCATGGCGCCAACTCCCTCGTGCGGACGGCGTTGTATAGCCACACCAATGCCCCAGCCATAATCGGCGCTATGGCCGCCTATAAAGCCTGCGGGCAGGTCGCCGGTTTGTATGGTAGTGAGCATCTTCATTGCATCTTCACTCAGGAAGCGTTTGCCGTTATACACGCCGTTGCCCAGCAGCATCTGGCAAAAATGCGCATAGTCCGGCCCGGTAGAGAATAGTCCCCCATTGCCCAGTACGGGGTGTCCGTCCGTCCCTGCATAAATCGGGATCATTGGCGATGGCTCCAGCACACCGGTTGTTTTATTTTTTACATAGCCTACAGCACGCGGCGCGTCGGGTGTCCTGTCGGGGTGAAAGGTAGAGTGCGTCATACCGAGCGGGGTAAGCAGGCGTTGCTGCACAAAGTCTTCGTAGCTCATGCCGCCGGCCACTTCTACAATACGCGCTGCTACGTTTATGGCCGATTGCGTGTATTTCCATTGCGCGCCGGGCTCATACTGCATAGGTACGGCCAGGTATAGCGGCACCAGGTCGGCCAGTGTTTTTGTTTTTAAAATATCAGCATCCGACGCCTCGCCAAGCCCGGATGTATGCGTCATGATTTGTTTAATGGTCAAATCGGCAGGTTTGCCCGATGGAGTTTTTAGGTTGGCAAACTCGGGGATATATTTGGCCACGGGGTCGTTAACGTTCAATTTTCCTTCGTCCTGCAGCATCAGGATAGAAACGGCGGTATAGGGCTTGGTCATGGATGCTACCCAGAACAGGGTATTGGGCTGCATGGCTTGTTTGCCGGCAATATCAGCCAGCCCAACAGCATCAACATGTATAATTTTATCCTTAGTAGTTACCACCGTTACCGCGCCCGACATATTGCCTGAGTCAATAATTTGCTGCATGGCTTCGTGTATGCCTTTAAGTTTGGGGTCAGTGTTTGAGTTTTGGGCTGATGCACCGGCAGTAATAAAGGTCATTAAAACAGCCAGCAGATAAAGCGGATAACGCAGCTTATAATGTTGCAAATTATTCTTCATAACAATTGGTAAAATTAGGTTCAGCCTTGCGCGGCTGTGGTTTATAATTGGATTGAAATAAAGATAGGTATTATATACTATAACCTCAAAATGTGTGATTGGTGATAAAATTGTAGTGGCTTATCGCTTGGTGACTTACCGTTTGGTGGCTTAACGCATGGTTGCTTATCGCTTGGTGGCTTATCGCTTGTTTCCGCTCAGTTGCCGCTAAGGCTGTTATTTTACCTTAGATGCAAAGTAACCAAGACTAGCATAGCGATCTCATGAACACCTTAAAAAAACAAACAACAGTGAATACATCAAGCCGGAAAAAACCTTCCCGCTTATGGCCTTTATGCATGGCTCGCGTTTTCAGGCAGGGCTTTGCGCGCGTTTTTTTTTCTGGCATACGTCCTTCGGCGTGCTGGAGCATGCTTTAAAAGGTTGAAATTGGACCGTATAGTTGACAATTCCTCTATTACTCCAAGAAGTAAGTCATCTATCAAAATCCCTAAACTCAAGTATATAGAATAAGTTCATCGAACTGGTGATAACATACAACAAAGGCGGCGCTCAAAAATCCTGCAATCCTTTAATCCATATATCACAAAACATACAAGTTACAAGCTATTATAATATTTGCGATATTTGAATAACTTTGTGTAATAGGATTTAAAACTTGCTGCTAATGGAATTGATAATTGATTTTGATAAAATTAAGGATCCGGGTAAGAAAGAATGGCTGCTGCATACTTTAAAATTGATGGGGATTGGTTTTCAAGCCACAGAAAAACCACAAACACCGGCACAGTATAATGAAGACCTTGAAGCCGGTGATGCTGAAATTGAACACGGAAATTTTATAACTGCCCAAGATTTAAAGATAGAAGCCCGCAAGTGGTAACTGTATGGAGCAAAAGGGCTAGGGCCGAATTGCAGAAAGCTTATTTATACATCCTGCTGGATTCCCTGCAAAATGCGGAAATGGTAAGAGATGAGATCATTGATCTTACCATCGATTTACCCAATCATCCTGAAAAACATCCTTTGGATAAATTTAAAAAAGATAACGACGGAACATGGCGAGCCTTTGAAAAGCACCATTATCGTATCTCTTACAGGATCACCCCAATGGAAATACGTATCGTTCGTTTGCGTCATACCAGTAAATCTCCATTGAATTTTTAAGGCTTACTTTAGTTGCCAATTTAAAACTTTTCCAAATAACATTGTGACATTACTCTACTTCCGTTTAACTGTTATATTTTGTAAATTCGCCGCTACCCCGTTTCTGTAGGGTTTATCTACTTAAAACAGGGCGTTATTTCGTTTACTTCTCACTTAATACTATACGCAAGATGGCTTTTGATTTAGATATGATCAAAAAGGTTTACGATCGCTACAGCACCCGCGTGGCTGCTGCCCGTACCGCGACCGGTAAACACCTCACTTTAACCGAAAAAATATTATACGCACACCTGAGCGAAGGCGACGCTAAGCAGGCCTACGGCCGCGGGGTTGACTATGTTGACTTCGCCCCCGACCGTGTTGCTATGCAGGATGCTACGGCGCAGATGGCGCTGCTGCAGTTTATGCAGGCTGGCCGTCCGCAGGTTGCGGTGCCCAGCACGGTGCATTGCGATCACCTGATACAGGCCAAGGTTGGCGCGGTGGAGGATCTGCATACCGCGGTTGATGTGAACCGCGAGGTTTATGATTTTTTAGCGTCGGTAAGCGATAAATACGGCATTGGCTTTTGGAAGGCCGGCGCGGGTATTATTCACCAGGTGGTGCTGGAAAATTACGCGTTCCCCGGTGGTATGATGATAGGTACCGATAGCCACACGCCTAACGCGGGTGGTTTGGGTATGGTGGCCATAGGTGTTGGCGGTGCCGATGCCTGCGACGTAATGGCGGGCCTGCCCTGGGAGCTGAAGTTCCCGAAACTGATAGGTGTAAAGCTGACGGGCAAACTGTCGGGCTGGACATCGGCTAAGGACGTAATATTGAAAGTTGCCGGGATATTGACCGTAAAAGGCGGTACCGGTGCTATTGTTGAATATTTTGGCGAAGGCGCGCAGTCGCTGAGCGCTACCGGTAAAGGTACCATTTGTAATATGGGTGCCGAAATTGGCGCTACTACCTCTATTTTTGGTTACGACGAGAAGATGGCTATTTACCTGCGCGGCACCAAACGCGCCGAAATTGCCGATGCTGCTAACGCCGTTAAGGAACACCTCACCGGCGATCCTGAAGTTTACGCATCGCCTGAACAATATTTTGACCAGGTGATAGAAATTAACCTGAGCGAGCTGGAGCCGCATATTAACGGGCCGTTTACGCCCGACCTGGCATGGCCAATATCGAAATTCGCTACGGCAGTTAAGGAGAATGGCTGGCCGCGTGAGCTGGAAGTTGGGCTGATAGGCTCATGTACCAATTCATCATACGAAGATATTACCCGTTCGGCATCTATTGCCAAACAGGCAGTTGATAAGCATTTAAAAACGCGTGCCGAGTTTACCATTACACCGGGTTCAGAAATGGTGCGTTATACAGTTGAGCGCGATGGCTACCTGTCGACCTTTGAGGCGATGGGCGGCGTGGTGCTGGCTAATGCTTGCGGGCCGTGTATTGGCCAGTGGGCAAGGCATACTAACGACCCTACAAGGAAGAACTCGATCATCACTTCATTCAACCGTAACTTTGCCAAAAGGCAGGATGGCAACCCCAATACGCACGCGTTTGTGGCATCGCCCGAGGTGGTGACGGCTATGGCTATCGCGGGTGATCTGACTTTTAATCCGCTTACTGATTATTTAACCAATGATAAAGGCGAACAGGTAAAACTGGATGAGCCGTTAGGTATTGAAATGCCGGTAAAAGGTTATGCCGTTGAGGATGCGGGCTACCAGGCCCCTGCCGAAGATGGCAGCGTGGTAACGGTTAAGGTGGATCCGAAATCGTCGCGCCTGCAATTGCTGGAGCCGTTTACCGCATGGGAGGGTACAGATATTACCGGCTTAAAATTATTAATAAAGGCCAGGGGTAAATGTACTACCGACCATATCTCGATGGCAGGGCCATGGTTAAAGTTCCGCGGGCATTTGGATAATATCAGCAATAATATGCTGATAGGGGCCATTAACTATTTTAACAACACTGCCGACAGCGTTAAAAACGAACTGACCGGCGAGTACGGCCCTGTACCTGCCACCCAGCGCGATTATAAGGCGCATGGCATCGGTTCGATAGTAGTGGGTGATGAGAACTATGGCGAAGGTTCATCGCGCGAGCATGCGGCTATGGAGCCACGCCATTTGGGTGTGCGCGCCATCCTGGTAAAATCGTTCGCCCGTATACACGAAACCAACCTGAAAAAGCAGGGCATGCTGGGCATCACCTTTGCCGATAGCAACGATTACGAAAAGATACAGGAGGACGATACCATTGATATTACCGGCTTAACCACCTTTGCCCCCGGCAAACAGTTAACCGTGGTATTACATCATAAGGATGGTACAACCGAATCATTCCCGGTTAATCATACCTATAACGCGCAGCAGATTGAGTGGTTCAAGGCCGGTGGTGCTTTGAATATCATCAGGAGGCAAATGGCGTAGTGAGATTAAAGCTGAAAGCCAAAAGCTAAAAGTTTTTTATTTTGTAGAGACGCCCCGATTAATCGGGGCGTCTCTTTTTTTGTGGTGATTTTTAATATATTTGGTAAACTGATTTCATTATGCTTAAAAAGATACTTTTTATGGCAGCCCTGTTGCCATGCGCGGCGGGTTACGCCCAAACCAACACAACTACCAACCCTTTATTAATTCATTCTAACCAGCCTATCCATTACGAAAGCATTGACGCGACTGCCATAAAGGAAGCCACAACCGATGTAATAGCTAAATGCGATAAGGAGATAAAGGCCATAACGGCTATCCCCGCAGGTAAACAAACCGTTGCCAATACACTGATGCAGTTTGATGAACTGAGCTATGACCTGAGCGACCTGATCACTAAGATCGGCGTTGTTGCAAGTACCTATGGCGAAGATAAAACCCGCGACGAGGCCAACGCGCAGGAGGAGAAGCTGTCATCTTACGGCTCGGATATATACCTGGATGTAAGTTTGTATAAAGCGCTTAAGGGTTTCGCCGGATCGGCAATTGCAAAAACGCTGCGCCCCGATCAGAAAAAGTTTTTACGCGAAACACTGGTTTCGTTCGAAATAAATGGCACCAAACTGGATGATGCCGGGCGCGCCGCCTTAAAAAAAACCAACGAAAAAATCATCAGCTATGGTACCCAGTTTGACAAGAACATAGCCGAATATAAAGACAGCGCGCGGTTTACTGCCAAAGAAGTACAAGGCGTGCCCGAACCTATAGCCCGGTCATGGAAGCGCGCCGATGGCTCATACATAGTAACGGTTAACGGCCCCAACTACATCAACATACTTAAATATGCCGATGACCCGAATACGCGGCGCATCATGTTGCTCAAATATCAGAACCGGGCCTACCCGGCTAATATTAAAGCGTTGGACAGCTTGTTTTTTTACCGCCAGCAACTGGCAGATGAACTGGGTTTTAAAACTTATGCTGAATATGCGCTGGTGCAAAAAATGGCGGCCAAACCATCAAGCGTATGGCATTTTTTGGATGACCTGCACGATAAGCTAACCCCGCATGTGCCTGAGGCCAACGCCGAGTTAAAAGCCTTTAAGCATAAACTTAATCCTGAACTTCCCGACACCCTTTATGCCTGGGACGGGTCATACTACGGCAAAAAGCTGCTGGATGCCAAATACAAGTTAAATACCGATGAGGTAAAACAATATTTTGAAATGAATAATACCGTTAACGGTATGTTCACCGTATATCAAAAACTGTTTAACATCAATATACGCGAGGTGAAGGGTTTACCGGTTTGGCACCCAAAAGTAAAGAGCTATGAGCTGTATAAGGATGGCAAAAAAATGGGAACCTTCTTCCTTGACCTTTACCCCCGTCCCAATAAATACACCCATTTTGAAACCGCTCCTATCTCCCTGTATCATTTAACAAATGGCAAGGAGATATTGCCGGTAGGTACACTGATTTGTAATTTCCCTGAAGGTACCGCAAATGAGCCTTCATTATTAAACCATAGCGATGTGATCACCATGTTTCATGAGTTTGGGCACCTCATCAATTTCCTTTTATGCCACCCGGTTATATCATCGCAAAACGCCTTTGCGGTTAAGGGAGATTTTGTGGAAGCGCCGTCGCAGTTTTTAGAGAACTTTTGCTGGAATTACGATTGCCTGAAATTATTTGCCCGCCATTATAAAACCGGCAAGGTATTGCCCAAATCGTTATTTGATAAAATGGATAAGGCCCGTATGGTGGGCATAAGCAATGCCGAAATTTTCCAGGTGTATTTAAGCATGCTCGATATGACTTACGAAGACAGGTATTATGATGCAAAGAAAAAAGGCATTAACCAGGTAGCGGTTGATATGTACAGCATGCTGCAAACGCCTTACCCGCAAGGCATTCATTTTATCTGCGCGTTTAACCACTTAAACGGATACGGGGCAAACTACTACGGTTATTTATGGTCGAAGGTGTTTGCGCAGGATATATTTTCGGTATTCGAAAAAAATGGCGTGCTTAACCAAACCGTTGGCATAAAATACCGCAAGGAGATATTAGAAAAAGGTGCCACCGCCGAAGAAAGCGATGAGTTAAAAGCCTTCCTGGGCCGCAAGCCTAATTCGGCAGCGTTTTTGAAATCGATAGGGTTGTAGTTGTTTGAACCGCTGATTTTATTTGATTTAAAGATTTCTTTGATATTAGCCTTCCCCTTTTGGGAAGGCTTTTTAGCTTCCGGACTTTACTGACTTTCCGACTTCCGGACTCTCTTAAGCGTCAACAAATTTTGCGCGTTAACGCTATAGCCTGATATATTATTCTGGTACAGGTTAACCCGTTTATCATAATATAAAACAACAACCGGGGCGTTGGCCATTACAATGTTATCCATTTTGCGGTAAAGGGCGTAGCGCTCCTCATCGCTTTTTACGTGATATGCCTGCTCAAATAGTTTATCAAACTCGCTGTTATTAAACCCGGTATAGTTTGGCCCAAAGGGTATCTTGTTTTTCGAATAAAACAGCGAGCTGTAATTTTCTGCGTCCGGGTAATCGGCTATCCACGCCCCATAAAAAAAGTTAATGCCGTTTTTAGCTATCATCTCGCGCAGGCTGGCGCCCTGGGTAACTTCAATAGTTGTTTTTATGCCCGCGCGTTCCAGTTCGGCTTGTACGTATTCTACCAGGTTATGATAATCAACGGTTGAGGTTAATGTAATAGGCGGCATGTTTTTGCCATCGGGATACCCGGCTTCTGCCAGTAACTGCTGAGACTTTGCGGGATTATAATTATAGCCTTTAATTTCTGTATCACTGAAGCCGGGCATTCCTTTCGGAATAAAGCCCTGGTAACCCGGCGTTCCTAAGCTGTTGCGCAGATATTTGATCAGTTTTTCTTTATCGATGGCATAATTAATGGCCTGCCTTATTTTCAATATCCGCAACGGCGAATGTTTAACGATGGCCAGGTTGGTATCAACCAGCATACCTAAATAAATGGTATTTAAATAGGGGCCGGTGCTTAAAATAAATTTGCCCTTGTATTTTTGGGTGATGTGGCCGTCCTTGGTTAAAATATCGTCGCGGTAGCTGCCATCTATATCATTAAAAAAATCAAGCTTTTTTTTGATGAACTCCATGAACGAGGTTTGCTTATCATCAATAAATGTGGCGCGGACAGCATCCAGGTAAGGCAGTTGTTTGCCATTAGTATCCTTTTCCCAGTACTTTTCGTTTTTTAATAAAACCATTACATCGCCCTCTTTCCAATATTTAAATTTAAAGGGGCCGGTACCCACCGGGTGGCTGCGAAAGTCCTTGCCGTAAAATTCAACCACTTCGCGTGGAACTACCGAACAATACTGCGCGGTTAACATGCTGATAAACGGGGCAAAGGGCTGTTTCAGCGTAATGCGGAAGGTGCTATCGTTCAAAGCTTCAAATGCCTGCTTACCTGCCACCTTATCGCTGAATATCCATGAGCCGGAAGAGGCTACTTTAGGGTCAATAAGGCGGCTAAAGCTGTACACAAAATCGGCAGCGGTTACTGTACGGCCTTTGCCGTTTTTAAAATGCGTGTCATCGTGAAACTGCACATCATTACGTAAATGGAAAGTATAATTTTTGCCGTCGGGCGATATTTCCCAGCTTTTAGCTATGGCGGGTATAGTTTTCAGGCTATCATTTATTTGTACCAGGCCGTTATAGAGTTGGTTATCTATCCAGATGGTATTATGGTTGCGGCAAAAAGCAGGATCGAGTGAGGTTAGACCTTCATCTAAATTGATATTAAAAACGGTTTGTTGCGGTTTTTTTTCAGCCGGGTTGCAGGAGGGTAAAACTGACGTCAGCAGAAATAATATACAGAGGCACGCGGTCAGTTTATTCATCAAAGCTAATATAGCCAATTATTGAAGGATAGCTTTATTGAATTACTGATTTTACAGTGGGATGTTGGTTGTGTGGAAACTTACCAAGTTTTTAAACTTTGTAAGTTTAAATATAAATAATTACTAATTTACCATCACCAAACCAATTATAAACCGCATCATGAAAAAACTCCTTATCACTTTAATTGCAGGCTTTTTATATTGTTCGTTTGCCAACGCGCAGGTAAATGCTAATTCCGGAAAGGGTCCCACATTTCAGACACAGCGCTTCTTAAAGATAAATTTTGTTGCCAAAGACAGTGTTAACCTGCTATTGGATGATGAATTTAATATGATAGAGGATGACTGTGCCCAGGTTACGCGTTATGCAAGGTTAAATATGCCACAACGCAAATACTCAGGCCGGATAAAGGATGTGAGCCGTTTGGATCATTCTTTGGTAATTACCGACGGCACTTACAGCGCCGACGGCCTGAAAGACGGTTATTTCATCACTCACTATTTGAACGGACAATTACAGGCTAAGGGCAACTTTAAAAATAACCAGTATGATGGTAAATGGGAAATGTATTACGATGACGGTAAACCAAGTTATTTTTTGAAGCCAACGGCAAAGACATAAAAATTACCGATGCCTGGGATGCGAAAGGCGCTAAAACCATTGATAATGGCAAAGGCACTTACCGCAGCGACCTGGGGACGATATTCTGGAAGGGCAAATTATTGAACGGCAGGCCAGATGGGACCTGGAGCGCCATGAAAATGAATGATGTTAACAACGAAATTAGCAGCGAAAAGTTTAAAGACGGCGCATTTCAAAAAGGCAGCGGTCCGCTTGGGGCTTATACTGATGATTCCAGATTGGAGTTGGTTGCAATTGATATGCTGCCTTTTACGCGTGCCGAACTATTACGAATATCAAGCGTGCCCTGTAACGGCACTAAACGCAGGCAAATAGTAAATGCACAATACGGTAATGGCGGGTTTAGCGTATTTAATGAAGCGATAAAACGTGCTATTGAGCCATACCTGCGGACGGTTGACATTAAAGATTATGATAACCATTTTACCATCCAGGGACAGATTGATGAAAAAGGGTTTATGATAGATATGACCAGCGACGATTCGTTTAATCAAAAAATAGCTGAGGGGCTAATATCAAGCCTAAGGAGGCTGCCCGCTTTGAACCCGGCTACAGCAGATGGTAAAACGGTGAAGCAAAAATTTACGATAACGTTTACCTTTCAACAGGGGATTTATCGCTTTAGTTACCGCTTTTTACCAGTGCAATAGCATGGTAAGTTTACGATCGTTTATTACCTGATATACGGATCAACATCAATAACCCATACATCATCAGTTGTTGGGGTAGTGACTCCTGTAGACCCGCCAACGAGGTAGATCTTAGACCCCAGGTTAAACGCTGTAACACCTGTGGTAAATCCAAATTTTTGTTTTGAAACAACTTGCCATGTTTTTTTGACAAGGTCAAATTTGTATAAACTTCCGGCATCACCAAAACTCATGTAAATAGCATTGTTATAAAAAATAGATTTGGTAAACGCCGGCGAGTTTAATGATGCAGAAATATTGTCAGAAGCGTTTATGGTATTACTATTAATAACATTACCTATTTCGCCGTTATTACCAGCCAATAGCAGATCATTCGTAGCTACACACCAGTTATAATAATTTGTTGCCGGGCTGCCGATACTAATACTTGATTTTGTAATTTGATTTGTCGAAGGGTCGTATTTATAAAGCGCGTAATAGCCGGTTAGCAGATCAATGTTATAACTGAATATGTACCCTGCATTGCTATAAACCGTGGCATACGAAGTATTAAACGCAGATGCGCCAGTTAATTTTGTTTTAACTGTCCAGGTATTGGTTGCCGGGTCGTATTCATTTAAATCTGCCCCCGGGCTTGAGTATTGAAAAAGCCCTCCTCCTGCATAAGCCTTATTTCCTATTACAAAACTAAAAGCGCCTTGTCGGCCTGTATATTGTGGAGTCATAAACGGCATGTCAGCTTTTTTAGTCCAACTATCCGCCTGCGCATTATATTGCCATAGATCGCTGTAATCAACATAAGTTGAGCTTTCACCAGTACCTACATAGGCAGTATTATTTATGGTAAACGCAATAGCGTTTGCCCTTTTTCCGCCTCCAAATGCATTTAATTTTTTCCAGGTATATTTATTTTGTAATACATAAAATGTATCGCGTAAGGTGGCGGTATTATTATGAGTCGAAACAGA
>Ga0206923_1111_pt1 | contig 14658 bp, 15 predicted proteins | sample Alteio_BWOrgHeat_64_FD_152961 | JGI IMG/M metagenome (GOLD analysis project Ga0206923, IMG submission 152961) | Enriched cells from forest soil in Barre Woods Harvard Forest LTER site, Petersham, Massachusetts, United States -... | ecosystem: Environmental > Terrestrial > Soil > Temperate forest >...
AGTCCGACCCGATCGATCCATTGAGCGATTTCAGCATGCGCGTCTCCGATGCCGTAGAGGTCCGCGTAAAATTCGAGGTTCTCGCGCGCCGTCAGATTTGGATAGAGGAAGCTTTGATGAGTGACGATCGCAAGCCGTCGCCGCGTGGAGGATTCGAGGGTGCGGCTAGGCAGGCCGAACAGCAGCGCCTCGCCGGCGGTCGGAGTCGAGAGTCCCGCGAGGAGCCGTACCAACGTCGATTTACCGGCGCCGTTGCGCCCGATGATCATCGCGGCGCATCCGGGCGCGACCGCGAGGTTGACGCCGCGCAGGATGGGAACGCCAGCGAAAGTCTTGTCGAGCCCGCGCGCTTCGATCAGCGCCGCGTCCATTATTCGCCTCGCGACGCGGAGCGCACGGCGACGGCATTGAGGTCGGTGCCGCATTCCGCGCAAAAGTTGTAGCCCGTCGCGACGCGCACGCCACATTGGGGGCAAAAGTTGACTACCGGCTGTCCCGCGCCGACGGCGCGGGACAGCCGGCGTGCGGGCTGCGGCCATGGCGACGACCCCGGGAACGGGGTCGTCGCCACGGCCACAGGAGCGCGGCGCGGCGCGCGCGCGGCGAGGCGCATCGCGCTGGCGCGCGTGGCGCCGCGCGCGCTCTCGATCGCGGTCATCGCGGCGAGCGCACGATCTTCAAGCGTGCGTTTGAGTTCGCGGTAATCGAGATCGTCGAGTTTGCCCATCTCGCGGTCGAACTCGAGTTCGCGCAAGCCCTGGACCGCGAGTCCGCGATCGTGCTCGAGGGTTTCGAGTTCAAGCTCGCGCCGGCTGGAGCGGCGACGCCGCGGAAAGCCGCCGCTCAGCGGCGCAGCGACAAAGAGCGCGACGGCCGCGACGATCAGAATCGCCGCCAGGTAGTTCGCCACGGTCAGATCCGATCGCTCAGCTCGCGCGCGAGCCGGCGACGCAGTTCGGGATCGAAGTTGTTGGGATCATCGACCACGACCGGAGTGTCGCCTTTACTGTCGGGCGCGGGCGCTTTCGAGCGCCAGCGGCCGACGGTAAGGGCGACCAGCGCACCGCCGGCGGCGATCGCGGCGAACGGCATGATCCAAGCTAGCAGGTTGAAGCCCTGGGTAGTCGGCGCCGATAGGATCTTCTCCCCGTACTTGCCGCGGAAGTATGCGATCACCTGCGTGCCGCTCATACCGCGCCCGAGCATCTTGCCGATCTGTTCGCGCACCGGCACCGAGAATTCACAATTCGGATGATTGCAGTTGGCGACCGTCAACCCGCAGCCGCATTGGCAGGTCAGACCTTCCGAAACTTCCTGCACGCTGACGGTCGGCGCGGCCGCGAGCACGATCGGCAGGGCTAGCGCGCAGGCCAGCGCGACGATTATCAGGGCCGCGGTGCTTGTGCGGAGTTTGAGCAAGCGGGCCATGCGTCAATCACCACCGGGGACGGCCTGCGCGTCGTCGTCGTAGAGCGCTGGTGCCCGCACGGCGGCGGCTATCAGCGCGCGTTCGCGGACGTTGGGCCACATCACGATCACGGTGCCGAGCGCCATTATGAGACCGCCCGCCCAGAGCCAGAAAACCAGCGGGGTCAGGAACACCTGGAAGGTCGCGAGACCGCTCTGATCGTCGATGCCGGCGAGGACCACGTAGAGGTCGGCGGCAGGGGTCGAGCGGATAGCGACTGCGGTGGCCGGTTGCTGGAGACGCTTGTAGAAGAGCTTGGCCGGCTCCATCATCGCGATCGGTTGACCGTTGCGGCGCACCTCGACGCGGGCCCGAATGCTCTCGAGGTGCGAAGTTTCGGTCGTTTCGAGGCCGAGATATTCCAGATCAAAGGCACCCACCTGTAAGGTGTCGCCCTCCTTTACGCTGCGCTTGACCTCGGTCTTGAAGAAGGCCGAGGCGACGATGCCGACGAACGCCAGCACGACGCCGAGATGGATCACGTAGCCGCCATAACGGCGATTGTTCTTGGCGACCAGATTTACCATCGCCGCCGGCGCCGACTCCCCTACCATGTGGCGGCGGGCGCTGACGCCGCGGCGGAACTCGACGACGATCGTGCCGACCACGAAGGCCGCTAACGAAAGGGCCGCGAGCACGTACCATTCGCGCAGACCCGCGAAAAACGCACAGACGCCGGTGGTGACCCCGAACAAGGCCGGGGCGGCGAAGGTCTTGGCGAGGCTATCGAACGACGATCGGCGCCACGCGATCAGAGGCCCCACGCCCATCAGAAAGATCAGCGCGAGTGCGAGCGGCGCGTTGACCTTATCAAAGAACGGCGGCCCGACTGTAATCTTGACGCCGCGCACCGCCTCCGACAGCACCGGAAAGAGCGTGCCCCAGAAGACCGCGAAGGCGATCCCGACGAGCATCAGATTGTTGAAGAGAAAGGCGGCCTCGCGCGACAGGTACGACTCGAATTCTGCCGACGTCCGCAATTGCTTCACGCGCGACAACAGCAATGCGGTGTAGAGCAACGTGACCGTTATCAGGAAGGTGAGAAAATACGGCCCGAGGCCCGACTGGGTAAAAGAATGCACCGAAGAAATGACGCCGCTGCGCGTGATGAAGGTGCCAAACAGGGTCAGCCCGAAGGCCATCCCGATGAGCACCAAATTCCACACCTTCAGCATGTCCTTGCGTTCCTGGATCATGACGGAGTGGAGATACGCGGTCATCACGAGCCACGGCATGAAGGCGGCATTTTCGACCGGATCCCACGCCCAATAGCCGCCCCATCCGAGGACTTCGTAGGCCCATCGCGCACCGAACATGTTGCCCAGGGTGAGGAAGAACCACGAAAAGATTGCCCAGCGGCGCGTGCTGCGAATCCAGCTATCGTCGAGGCGGCCAACGATGAGCGCCGCAGCGCCAAAGGCGAACGGCACGCTGGCGCTGACGTAACCGGTATAAAGCGACGGCGGATGTATCGCCATCCAGTAGTTTTGCAAAAGCGGATTAAGGTCCTGGCCATCGTTCGGAATGGTCGCGAGCAGCTCGAATGGCCGCGTGACGAAATTGAGCATGCCCAGAAAGAAGATCGCGAGACCGGCGAGGACCGCGAGCGCGTAAGGTGTGATTTCCGGATTACGCCGGCGATTCTGAAAGGCGACAATCGAGGTGAAAATCGTCAGCAGCCAGGTCCAGAACAGCAGCGATCCCTGCTGACCGCCCCACAGCGCCGTAATCTTGTACACCGTCGGCAGCGAATAACTGGTGTACGACGCGACGTATTCGAGCGAAAAATCGCTGTGCAGCAAGCTGGTCAATAGCGCGCCGACCGCGACCGTGACCATCGAACACATCGCCCACAGCGCGTGCCGCGCGCTGGTCGTGAGCGCCGGGATCGAGGCGCTCGCACCGACGACGTTGGCGATTATCGAGTAGGCCGCCAGCACCAGGGCCAGTGCCAACGCTAATTGACCGATCAACGCCATCGTTATCCTCTATCGCTCCTGCTATTGCGCGGCTGCGGGCTGCTTGGGGACGTATTTCGAAGGACAACTGGTCAGAACCTGACGCGCCTGAATCGTGCCGGCGGGGTCCAGTGCGCCCTCGACGATAACATCGCGATTAGCCGCGAACATGTCGGGCTTGGGCTCGCCGCGACTGATGACGTGGAAGACCGCCGCGCCGGTGATGGTCGCAGAAACCGCCTTCAGGCCCCCCTCACCGTTCGATGCCGCGGCGGTCGCCTGATCGGCAGACGGACCGGGTGGCGGCGGCTCGGCGATGCCAAATGAAAGGGTCAAGGTTACGGGATTCCACGCAATAGAGCCCGGCACCACGCGGCCGGCGACGCGCAACATCTGACCGGCGAGCTCGCCCTGGCGAGCCTTCACTTCATCCACGGTCAGATAATATTCGGCGGTATTTCTGACCGCCGTCACGATCAGGTAGCCAATCGCGGCAACGATCAGGCCCGCACCGATCGCAAAACGTAGTCTCTTCGGCATAGAGCCCCTTGTCAGGCGTTCGCCATACTATCCAGATCCGCGCCATACGGCGGCAACGGGACGCCCCCATTCTTGTCAGCCTGAGGCCGGATCGGCAAGCTCGGCGCCTTGAAGCACGATAGGCGCAGCTATTTAGTCATTCGTCGCTATCGCCAACCGCGCCCACGCGAGGGCCGAACGCAACGCCGCGCTTGCTCCCCCGTACAAACGCGATCAACTCGTCAACCTCGGCCGGATGCGGTCCTGCGGTTTCGAGGCGCGTCAGCGCCAACTTCAGGTTCTGCCGCACTCCGAAGAGCCCATTGAAGGCGTCGCGCAAAGCCCTGATGGTCTTGGCATCGAACCCGGCCCGGCGCAGTCCGACGACATTGATCCCGCGCAATGTATGGGTCAGGTCCATGATGCAGAACGGAGGCACGTCGCGGCTGGTGCGGCTCAGCCCGCGCATCATCGCCAGACGCCCGATGCGGGTGTACTGATGAACCACGCAGTTGCCCGAGACCAGCGCTCGATCACCAACCTCAACCCATCCCGCGAGCAGCGCCCCGCCCGCGATAATCGCGGAGTTGCCGACGCGGCAATCATGCGCGGCATGCGAGTTCTGCATAAAGAAATTGCCGTCGCCAATAATAGTGACCTCGCCGTGCTCGCTGCCGCGATGGATAGTGACGCCCTCGCGAAACACGTTGCGATTCCCGATCGCGACCCGCCGCGGCCCGCCGGTGTATCCCAGGTCTTGCGGCTCGTCGCCGATGACCACATTGGGATGGAGGACGTTGCCCTGCCCGATTTCGGTATCGCCGAGGATCGTAACGTGACCGATCAGGCGGGTCCCCGAACCAATCCGGATGCGCCCGTCGAGCATACAGAACGGGCCTATCGTAACTCCGTCGGCCAGCTCGACTTCGCCGGTGATCGCCGCACTCGGATGGACAGTCGCACCCGGATGTATAACTACGCCGGAACGAGGATGCGCATCGGAATCGGCGGCGGCGGGTTTACTCATGTGGGTCGAGCGCCCGTCGGTCCGATCGCTCAATGAAGAATCTTCTTTTTGTCTTTGAGGTCGTCGGGATGCTCCCGGTCCTCGACGACAGCACCCGGCACGCGGTAATCCTCGCCCGCCCAGGTGCCGAGATCGACCATGCGGCATCGCTCCGAACAAAACGGGCGAAAACGATTCGCCGGCGTCGCATCGACCGGTTTCTTGCAGATAGGACAGCGCATCGTTCTGCAACCAGAATTGAAAGTGCCAGATCGATCGCGTGCGCGCAACGGCGCAATCAATAGACCTCGCCGCTGCATTTGTCGGTGCCGCCGGTCGGAATGAAATCGGCCGAGCGACTGTCGTAGCTGAACAGCTTGCTGTAGCAGAACGGTCGCTGGTCGGGGCCACGGTAGGTGAAATTGACGTTCACGATCATGCGGGCGCGCGCGGCGCGGACCTGGTTGAAGAGATCAATCGGAACGAAGCGAAAGATTCGATGGGGCACGGTCGGAGAGACGATTCCGATATTCTGGATCTCGCTCACCCGGCTGGTCTGCGGCAAAGGCTTGCCGTCGATAGTGACGCCGATTTGAGCGACTCCGCCGGTGGCCTGGACCTGGCCAAAGTTGCGGCAATCGACGACCACCCGCGCGAATTGGCTATCGGTCCCATCGACGGTGACCTGCTCGACGCCCATGTACGGGCGCTCCGCAACAGAAAAGAGCAGGTTGGTGACTTGCGCAGTGCGCCACGTCGCAAAGGCGCTGAAGCCGGTCGCGACTACCATCATCAGGGTCATGAAATCGGTAAACCGAAGAATCTGCGTGAGGCGGCGAAAGGCCCAGCGTTCGCCCGGTGAAACCTGGGCCGCCGGATCGGAATCGTCGGTTGATGCCGCTTTGTCGTTCCCCTCGACATGCACGGGGGCGATATCGCTCGAGTCCTCACGCCGTCGCTCTGAATCGTCGTTCATCCAGGGGCCCTCCTCCCCGCGCTCCGTCAGATCGAAGAATAGAGTAATCGCTCGCACGAATAGTCGCGACTAACGTCGCGGCGAAAGTCAGAAGCGCTTCGGTGTCCCGCATCGCTGGTGGTCGTAGTCCCTCGCTAATACTGCGGTACAGGATAGACGCAAAAATATCCCAATTGACGAACTAGACCAGTAGTGCTAGCTCGCACCCATTAGGAATGACTATGTCATGCCACAGCTTTACTTATACTCGCGGCCGCCTTTCGTTTGCGGCCCACCTAACCGATTCGGGGAAAATTGATGATGGTCAGGGGGAAACGGATTTCACAACATTCATGTGACGGACTGTTGCGCGTCGGATTGACAGTGATCGCGATCGCTCTCGTTGGCATCCTGGGGGCGCGTCCCGCCGGAGCGACGCTGAGTTGCGATGCGGCGACAATTCAGGGCGTCTCACCCAATAATACAACGATCATCTCCGCCACGCCGGTCGCCACACCCGTGCCTTATTGCGACATCAGGGGAAGCATCGCGACCAGCTCCAGCGGGCAAAATAACACGGTACTTTTCGCGTTGGGATTGCCGGATGACTGGCGCGGGGACTTCGTGTTCATCGGCAACGGCGGTTTCGGTGGAAGCATCCAGGCGGTCAACGAGGGTGAATACGTGCCCTCGATCGCGGATGGGCTGGCGACGGCGGCGACCGATACCGGCCATGAATCGCCGTTCGGGCCTGCACTCGGCACGCTCGACGGCAGCTTCGGCTTGAATGCCGGTCAGCCCGCGCTAGCGGCGCGCGAGGATTTCGCCTATCGAGCGGTGCATCTGAGCACGGTCTCGAGTGAGGCTATCACCGGCGCCTATTACAACAGTCCGATGTTCTCGTACTTCGACGGCTGTTCGACCGGCGGACGGCAGGCGCTGGTCGAGGCCGAGAAGTTCCCCACCGACTTCAATGGAATCCTCGCCGGCGATCCTGCTATCGGCAATCCCATCGCGGGCTTTAACTGGAACGATCAGGCGCTACTCAAATACTCCCAGGCGTACCTGTCGCCAGCCGATATCACCACAATCGATCAAGCGGTGCTGGCCGAGTGCGACGGCCTTGACGGTAAAGTTGACGGGCTGATCCAGGATCCCCGCAAATGCAATTTCAATCCGACGAAACTCTTATGCAAGGTCGGCACGCAGACCGGTTGTCTGAATCTGCACCAGGTGCAGACTCTCCAGACCATCTACGCAGGAGCTGGAACCAACGGCCTTGCCGCGGTGCTCGTTGGACGCGGCAACGCCTCGTTGTATCCCGGTTATATGGCGAGCGATCCGGATGGCCCTGATGGTTGGGACGAATGGATCACCGGCTTCGTCGAGCCGCAATTCAGTGTCGCCGATCCGTGGGGAGTGGTCCCGCTCTCGCTCGAAATAGCGCCCTTCCAATGGTCGTTTCAGGATCAGTTCATGAAGTATTTCGTGTTCAACGATCCGAATTACAACTCACTGAGCTTCGGCTTTACTAATTCCGGGAATGTCGCTGCACTCAATGCGAGCGTTACCCAATTTCAAGCCAACGGCGAGAACGCCAACCTCGCGCCCTTCTTCAAGGCGGGCGGCAAGCTGATCATGTATCACGGCTGGAGCGATCCGGCCCTCACGCCGCTCGTCAGCGTCGATTTCTACAATGCGGTTGCGCAACAACTGGACGGCGGCTCTCTCCCGAAGCTGCAGAATAACGCGCGGCTCTTCATGGTCCCCGGCATGCATCATTGCGCAGGCGGACCCGGCCCGAACGTGTTCGATGCCTTGACGCCGCTCGCCGAATGGGTGCAATTCGGTATCGCCCCGACCCAGATAATCGCGGCTCACTACACCGACAACAATCAGTCGTTGCCGATCGATCGCACGATGCCGCTGTGTCCGTATCCGCAGCAGGCGAAATATACTCACGGTCCGGTTGACGATGCGACCAGTTGGGTCTGCAGGAATCCCTGAGCGCGACTTACCCTTCCGCGTTCCTGCAGCGCTCGACCTCGTGCAGGAGCGAAAGTTGCTATCATCGATAAGCGAACGCGCCGGCGGCCACTGCCGGCGCGTTTCGCGTACAAGCTCGCCGCAGCGTCGCCGATATGCGCCCACCGCCCGCTTCGCCGCAAAACCCTCAGTCCGCGCGAGCTTGGGCGACGCTCAAAACGGCCGCGCCCTTCAGTTCGTCATGCTTGAGCATCGTCAAAGCGCGGTTGGCGTCGGCGAGATCCATCGCGACGGTATGCGTCCGAATCGGGATTTCTCCCGCTAGCTTCAGGAACTCGTCACCGTCGGCCCGCGTATTCGCCGTCACGCTGCGCAGTTCTTTTTCGTTGAACAAATGACGTTCGTAATCGAGCGTCGGAATCGGCGACAAGTAAATTCCCGCGACTGCGAGGATGCCGCCCCGGTCGAGCGCCGCAAGTGCCGGCAGCACCAGGTTGCCCGCCGGCGCAAAGAGAATCGCCGCATCCAGCGGCGCCGGCGGTGGTTCGTCGGCCTCTCCAATCCACGCCGCACCGAGTTCTTGCGCCAGTTCCCGATGTACCCCGCCGCGACTCATCACGAAGACCCGGCAGCCCCAATACTTAAGCACCTGGATCGCGAGATGGGCCGAGCCGCCGAAGCCGTAAAGCCCGACGGTCGCACCCGGGCGAACCTCCGCGCGCTTGATTGCGCGATAACCGATGATCCCCGCGCACAGCAGCGGCGCAATTTCCGCGTCGGGCACGTTGGGCGGAACAGCGTAGGCGAAGTCCTCGCGCACGGTGGCGAATTCCGCGTAGCCGCCATCGTGATCCCAACCCGTAAAGCGCGCGTTCGGGCATAGGTTTTCGCGCCCGCGACGGCACCACGCACAGACGCCGCAGGTCTCCCGCAGCCACGCGATACCGACTCGCGCCCCCAAACCAAAGCGGCTGCATCCGAGCCCGGCCTGTTCGACTACCCCGACCACCTCATGCCCGGGAACGATGCGCGGATGTTTCGGCGCCAGGTCGCCCTCGGCCACGTGGAGATCGGTGCGGCAGACGCCGCAGGCAGTCACGCGAATCAGGATTTCACCGGGTTTGGGTACCGGTTTTTCGAGATCGTCGAGCGTCAGCGGATTGCTCTCGATCGCTGCCGGCGTATTTACGACCATCGCACGCATGATTGGTCATTGTAGCTCAATACGGACGATCGAGGGCATTTCATCGCGCATGCGGATCAATTTTTCGCGCAACGCAATAGGCAAACTATTCAAATTGACGACGTTACCTTTTGCGCGGAGCCTTGCGCCCATCCAATCCGTTAGGGGAGACGACATGAGAAACTTGAGGTCCGCTTTACTGGTTGCACTGGCAATTGTTGCCTTCAGCGCCGCGCGCGCATCCGCGCTAACGATCGATGTCTGCGCCGACGCCGCGACCGACGCCAAATTCGATTCGACCAGTACTTTCTTCACCGCTACCGCGCCGATTTATCCCGCGGGAACGATTCCCGTGAGCAGTAGCCCGGTCGATTGCACCAAAGTAACCGCGAGGTCGATCGGGACTTTCTTCACCGTCGGCGCCCTGGTTGCGGGTCTTCCCGCCTCGGGCCCGGCCGACGTCGGGATGGTCACCTGGCATTTCCGCCTCGGCAACAAGGCCTTTGACACCGCTGGACCCGTGGAAGGAGTGGCGCCGGGCCAGACCTACCCGCAAACCGTGATCGGCTCGACCTTCGTCCCGATCCTCATTAATAGCCGCGCGACCGTAAAAGCCCTCGATCCTTCCGGCTTCGTGTTTGAAATAAAGACCACCGGATTCTGATCGCCTGCACTCGCGGCAACGTCCGCCACCATCCACGGACGTTGCCGCATCCTGCCAACCCTCTCGCTGAGCTCTCGGCATCTGCGCTTGCGCCAAGGGCTTGAATTGCCGCCCAAACCGCGTCAGTTTCAATATGCAACCATTTAGCGCTGCCCGGGAAGCCGGGTTGCCTCTATGGATTTGATCGCCTATAAGGGGCGTTGGATCACAATGGCGCAAGCGGATTTTATTACCTCGCGGCCCGACTCGATCGGCGACATTCTCTATCGCGTGGAGGCCGGCGCCCGGCTCAGCGAGGCGGATGCCATCGCCTTGATCGAATGTTCCGACAGCGATCTTCCGCGCGTGATGTCCGCGGCTGCCTCGATGCGCGACCGCGCCAAGGGCCGCGACGTCACCTACTCGCGCAAAGTCTTTCTGCCCGTCACCAACATCTGCCGCGATCGCTGCACCTATTGCACCTTCCGCAAGGACCCCGGCGATCCCGGCGCGTGGACCATGACGCTCAGCGAGATCGCCGAATGGTCGCGGCGCGGACGCGAACTCGGCTGCATCGAAGCCTTGATGTGTCTCGGCGATAAGCCCGAGCTTGCCTTTAAGGAGTATCGCGCAACGCTCGCCGCGCTGGGTGCCCGCAGCACCATCGAGTACGTCGCCCGCGCATGCGAGACCGCGCTCGCCGAGGGACTGCTGCCGCACACCAACGCCGGCATCATGTCGCGCGACGAGATGGCGATGTTGCGGCCGCTCAACGCGAGTATGGGCCTCATGCTCGAAAGCATCTCGCCGCGGCTGCGCCAAAGTGGCGGCGTCCATCAATGGGCGCCCAACAAGGATCCTGCCGTGCGGCTGCGCATGATCGACGAAGCCGGCGAACTGCGCATCCCCTTCACCAGCGGCATCCTGATCGGTATCGGCGATACTCCGGCGGAGCGCGCGCAGAGCCTGATCGCAATTCGCGCCAGCCACGAACGCCACGGCCACATCCAGGAAGTGATCATCCAGAACTTCCGCGCCAAGCCCGGTATCGGGATGGAAGACGCGCCCGAACCCGAGGCCCTCGAAATGGCCCGCGCCATCGCCACCGCGCGCCTGGTCCTCGGCCCCACGATGAACGTGCAGGCGCCGCCCAATCTGTCGCCGCACGAAATCGAGCTCTTTCTTAATTCAGGTATCAATGACTGGGGCGGCATCTCGCCGCTCAGCCGCGACTACGTCAATCCCGAGGCGCCGTGGCCGCACCTCGAACAATTGGCGCAACGATGTGCGCGTGCCGGCTTTCATCTAAATCAGCGGCTCGCGATTTACCCCGAATACATCAACGACGAGTGGGTCGATCCGGCTATCAGGCCGGCCATCGATCAGCTCAATGATCGAGTTGGAGCGGAGGTTTGATCGTGAATCTCGATCAAATTCGCGGTTTTGTGGACGATATCGAGGCGACCCCGCTGAACGTGCTGATGGCTCATGCCTCGGCCGACATGCGCGCCATGTTGCTCAAGAGTCTCAACGGCCGGGAACTAACTACCGACGAGGGCCTCGCGATTTATACCGCGACCGGCGACGATCTGCGCGCCGTCATCAAGGCGGCCGACCTCGCGCGCGCCGAAGACGTCGGCGAGGAAGTCACCTACGTCGTCAATCGCAACATCAACTTCACCAACATCTGCTTCGTCGGCTGCCAGTTCTGCGGCTTCAAGCGCCAGAAATGGGAGTCCGATGCCTACGACCATTCCGACGACACCATCGTCGCGAAGGTCGCCGACGCCGTCGCGCGTGGAGCCACCGAAGTCTGCATGCAGGGCGGCATCAATCCCGACATGCCGGCCTTCAAGTATCGCGATCTGCTGATTGCGATTAAGTCCGCCTTTCCGGATATCCACATCCATGCGTTCTCCCCGATGGAAATAATGTACGGCGCGCGCCGTACCCGCATGGAGTATTCCGAGTACATCGCGATGTTGCGCGACGCCGGCCTCGGATCGATTCCCGGCACCGCCGCCGAAATCCTCGACGACAGCATCCGCGAGGTGCTGAGCCACAAGAAGGTCGATGTCGCTGCCTGGGTCGATATCGTCACTAGCGCACATGCACTCGGTGTCCGCACTACCTCGACCATCATGTACGGGCATCTGGAAAGCCCGCGCCACGTCGTCAATCATCTCGATTTGCTGCGCACGATTCAGAAGCGCACACACGGCTTCACCGAGTTCGTGCCCCTGCGCTTCATCCACGAAAATACCGTGCTCTTCCGCCGCGGCCTCGTGAAGCCGCAGGAAAGCGGCATCCTCGACCTTCAGATGTATGCGTTCGCGCGCCTGTTCCTGCGCGGCTTCATCGACAATATCCAGACCTCGTGGGTCAAACTGGGCGTGGACCTGGCAGCGGTCACCCTCAAAGCAGGATGCAACGACTTCTCCGGCACCCTGATGGAGGAGAGCATCACCGCTCAGGCCGGAGGCACTGCCGGCGAATTCGTCGCCGTTGACCTGATCGAAGAAAAGGCGCGCGAGGCCGGGCGCGTTGCGGTTGAACGCAGCACTTTGTACAAAAAACTCTACGGCAGGAAGGCTCCCAATGGCGCGCGGCCGATCATCCACTCCGCTCAAGCCCTCGATCACCACGCTGGCGGGGGGGGTGGGTGCGGCTAAGTTCCTCCGCGGCCTGATCAAGCGCGTCGATCCGCGCCAGGTGACCGTCGTCGTCAATACCGGCGACGACGAGCACTTCTATGGCCTCCACGTCTCGCCCGACGTTGACACCGTCATCTACACCCTCGCCGGCGTCATCAATCGCGAGCATGGCTGGGGTCTCGAAGGCGAAAGCTTCAACGCGCTCGACGCGCTTGGCCGCCTCTACGGCAAACCCTGGTTCAACCTTGGCGATCGCGACTTCGCGACTCATCTCTATCGCACCGAGCGGCTCCATTCCGGCGCTCTCCTGAGCGATGTCACTGCGGAACTCGCGCAGCGCTTCGGCGTGAAGTCGCGAATCCTGCCGATGAGCGACGACCGCGTGCATACCTTCGTCAAGCTCAAGGGGCGTCCTGCTGCCCTCCCCTTTCAGGAATACTTTGTCCGCGGACGCGCGCGCGGTGCGGTCGAGAATATCGAGCTTCGCGGCAGCGCCAAGGCGAAACCGACGCGCGCCGTCCTCGACGCTATCAAGCACGCGGACGCCGTCGTCATCGCACCGTCGAATCCCTTCGTCTCGATCGGTCCCATTCTCGCGCTCGCCGGCATGCGCAAGGCGCTCGCCGCGGTGCGCCCTCGGGTCGCCGCCATCAGCCCCATCGTCGGCGGCAAGACCATCAAGGGCCCCGCCGACAAGATGATGCGCGGGCTCGGCCACGAGATTTCACCGCTCGGCATCGCGCGCCTCTATCGCGATGTCGCCAGCCTGATGGTCATCGACGTCATCGACCATCGCTACCTCGAACCGATTCGCGCGCTCGGCATGAACGCAATCGCCACCGACACCGTTATGACCACGCCCGATCATGCCGCCCGCCTGGCAGACGTGGTGACACGCGCGCTTGAGGTGTAGGCTTTATCCTTCATGGCCTCACTTACGCTTACCGCTATCGAAGGCATCCCGATGATCATGCCGGGCGATAACCTCGCCGAACTGATCGCACACGCGCTTGCGCGGATGGACTTGAAGCTGCGCGACGGCGACATCCTCTCGGTTTGTCAGAAGATCGTCTCCAAGGCCGAGGGCCGTCTGGTCAGCCTCAAGGATGTCGAGCCGTCACCGATGGCGCTGAAGTTCGCCGAGCGCTGGGACAAGGATCCGCGTTCGGTCGAGCTGGTCCTGCGTCAGACCAGCCGCATCGTGCGGATGGACAATGCGGTCCTGATCGTCGAAACCGGGCCCGGATGGGTCTGCGCCAATGCCGGTATCGACGAGTCCAATAGCCTCGAGGACGACCGCGCCATCCTCCTGCCCGAGGATCCCGATGCCTCTGCGGTGCGGCTGCGCGCCGACCTCAAACGCCTGACCGGCGCCACTATCGCCGTCCTCGTCACCGATACTTTCGGCCGCCCCTGGCGCGATGGCCTGACCGAGGTCTGTCTCGGTATCGCCGGCCTCGATCCGATGCTCGATCTGCGCGGCACCACCGACCTCGGCGGCCGCGAACTCCATCACACCGTCATCGCGATTGGCGACGAGCTCGCCTGCGCCGCGGGCCTCCTGATGCCCAAAGCTGGCGCAACTCCGGCCGTGCTGATTCGCGGCTACCACTACCAGCCCGCCGACGGCAGCGCCAAGGCGCTCATCCGTCCGGCGGCGTCGGACCTCTTCCGCTAGGCGGCCCGGGTGAAGAATCCTCAAACCGCCGGCGCCATCTCGGATTCCTCGGTCGAGCAGAACCAGGCTCAGGACATCGCGCTCCCCGTGCGCAAGGATCTCCTCGCCACCGAGGCCAAACTTTCGCAACTGCTCGACTCCAACGAAGCCCTCATCGGCGAAATCTGCCACTACCTCGTCGATGCGGGCGGCAAGCGCCTGCGTCCGCTTTTCATCCTGCTGGTCTATCGCGCATGCGGCGGCGTTAGCGCCAAAGTCGAGGATGCGATCGACGCCGCCATCGCCCTTGAGTTGATTCATTCCGCGACTCTCCTCCACGACGACATCATCGACGGCGGACTCCTGCGTCGCGGCAAACCCTCCGCCTTCGCCCGCTATGGCTTCGCGCCCTCGCTGGTCGCCGGTGATTTTCTCTTCTGCCGCGCCTTCGAACTGTGCGGCCGTTTCGAGGAACGTCTCGTGCGCACCGCCGCGCAAGCCTGCATTCAGCTCACCGAGGGCGAGGTGATGGAGGGCCGCATGCGTCACAACGCCGCCGCCACTATCGACGACTACATCGCCGTAATCACACGCAAAACCGCCTCGCTCTTCGCCGCCGGCGGTAAGGT
>Ga0206923_1138_pt1 | contig 14529 bp, 15 predicted proteins | sample Alteio_BWOrgHeat_64_FD_152961 | JGI IMG/M metagenome (GOLD analysis project Ga0206923, IMG submission 152961) | Enriched cells from forest soil in Barre Woods Harvard Forest LTER site, Petersham, Massachusetts, United States -... | ecosystem: Environmental > Terrestrial > Soil > Temperate forest >...
GGGGTTTTTTTAAGTGGCGGGATAGATTCAAGCCTGATTACCTTACTGGCAAATCAACAAAAACAACAGCAATTAAAAACTATCTCTATCTTCTTTGATGAAAAGGAATATGATGAACGCACCTATCAGCAACAGATCCTCAATAAAATACAGGGCGATAAATTTTCACATTTGGTAAAAAAACAGGATTTTGAAAAATCCTTCTCTGATATATTGAATTCAATGGATATGCCAACCACGGATGGCATCAATACCTGGTTCATTAGCAAATATGCCCATCAAGATGGTTTAAAAGCGGTTTTATCGGGAATTGGAGCCGATGAATTATTTGGAGGCTATCCTTCTTTTAACAGGATAAAATATATTAAATATTTAAGGGCTGTTCCATCTGCGTTATTGAAAGCTGCCAATGGGGTTACGCCTAACCGGTATAAAAAAATTGCTTACTTATTATATGATCATCCGCTGGCTGATTATCTTTTTTTGAGAGGCTTATTTACACCTGCTGAAATAGCTGCAATATTAAATTGTCACGCAAAGGAAGTTACCGATGTATTGTTTTCACCCCTGCTTTTTTCAAATCCGGCGCTAAACAAGCAGGAGAAGGCTGCCTGGTTTGAAACTAATTTATATATGCAAAATCAGCTATTACGGGATACCGATGTAATGAGTATGAACCATGGCCTGGAAGTAAGGGTGCCCTTTTTAGATGAAGATTTTCAGCTATTAACAAATAGTATTTCGCCCGGAATAAGGTTTAATAAAAATCAACCTAAAAAACTATTAATTGATAGTTTTAAGGAAATTCTACCAGCATCCGTTTGGAACCGGCCTAAAATGGGCTTTAGTTTTCCACTACAGCAATGGATGGGCCAAAACCAGGAAATATGCAACGAAAACTTATATAAAAGTAAAAAAGCGCAACAAATAATTAAAGAATTTAAAAATAATGAAGTTCATTGGTCAAAAGCTTTTGCACTTTATCAAATACAAATGCATGCCTAAAAGGATATTACTTTTTACCCTGCAAACATTTAGCACCACCGGCGGGATACAGAAAATGACCCGTACACTTGCCCATTCATTGCATCAGGTTTCTTTGCGTAAAGGATGGGATTTTAAATTGTGGTCGGTTTATGATGCAGATAATGATTTGATGCCCCAGTATTTACCGCCTCAAAATTTTAAAGGATTTAACATAAAACGCGCTTCATTTACAGCAAAAGCAATAAAAGCAGCACCAAAATCTAATATAATAATCATAAGCCATATTAATATGGCCGTTATTGGGTTAGCTATTAAAACAATAAACCCCAAATGCAAGGTTTGGCTTATTGCTCATGGCATAGAGGTATGGCGCCCGTTATCATTGTTAAAAAAGCTGTTTTTAAAACGATGCGATAAAATAATTTGTGTAAGCAACTTTACCAAACAGGAAATGATAAGATGGCATGAAATTAATGCCGATAAATGCGAAGTGTTTAACAACGCCGTAGATTCATTTATGAAACTACCGGCAAGCTTTACAAAGCCCAAAAACTTATTAGACCGATATCATTTAACTACTGATAATGTTGTGTTATTCACCTTAACCAGGTTAGCCGCGACAGAACAATATAAAGGCTATGAGCAGGTAATAAAAGTTATAGCTAAACTAAGAATAGAAATACCATCATTAAAATACATACTTTCCGGCCAATATGATAATACTGAGGAAGCCAGGATTAAACAGTTAATCAATGAGCATAAGGTTGAACACCAGGTTATTTTGACCGGGTTTATTAATGACAAGGAACTTCCGGACCATTTTGTATTAGCCGACCTTTTTACTTTGCCCAGCAAAAAAGAAGGATTTGGAATTGTTTTTATAGAAGCATTAGCCTGTGGATTACCTGTTATTTGCGGTAATGTGGATGGCAGTCTTGATGCGATAAGAAACGGTGAATTAGGAAAAGCGGTTAATCCTGACGACCTGACTGAACTTGAAGCTGCTTTGAAAAATTATTTAAAAACTCCATTAACGGACGATATGCGCCACAACTTGCAACAACGATGCTTACATTATTTTAATGAAGGCTCTTACATTAACAAATTGCAATTATTATTAAATGACGAACCAGCCTGATCAGGAAAATTGGGATATTGAGATCACACCTAAAAACAACCTTTTTAGTTTAGGTTTAAGGGATGTATGGCAATATCGCGATCTGCTGCTATTATTGGTAAAACGCGATTTTATATCGTTTTACAAACAAACCATATTAGGCCCAATATGGTTTTTTGTACAGCCTGTAATTACCACGATAATGTATACGGTAGTATTTGGAAATTTAGCCGGCATACCTACCGATGGCATACCCAAGCCATTATTTTATTTGGCCGGCATTACCATATGGAATTATTTTGCTGATTGCTTAACTAAAACATCAACGGTTTTTAAAGATAATGCCGCTATGCTGGGCAAGGTTTATTTTCCGCGTTTAATAATGCCGTTAAGTATTGTACTTTCAAATCTTGTAAGGTTTGGGTTACAGTTTATATTGTTTTTATCAATACTGCTTTTTTTAAATGTTAGAGGAGTATCAATAACACCTAATGCAATTGCTTTGCTTTTTCCGTTATTAATAGCGTTGGTGGCAGCTCAGGGATTAGGGTTAGGTATGATCATATCTGCCGTAACCACAAAATATAGGGACCTGGCGTTCGTAGTAGCTTTTGGTGTTCCTTTACTTATGTATGCAACTACTGTTGTTTATCCTTTATCAATAGCAGAATTGAAATTTCCTACTTATAGTTGGCTAATAAAATGTAATCCAATTACCGCAGTTATTGAAACTTTCAGATATGGTTTTTTAGGAAAAGGAGATTTTAGCTGGAGCTTAATCATATATAGTTTCATAATAACGATAGTTATCTTTTTAACAGGAACAATAATATTTAACCGTGTTGAAAAAACATTTGTTGATACCGTATAATGGCTAAAGCAATAAAGGCAGAAAATCTTTCAAAAGCTTATCAACTGGGAACCTTTGGTACAGGCACTATTTCGCGCGATCTGGAACGTTTTTGGGCACGCTTACGAGGCAAAGAAGACCCGTTTTTAAAAATAGGCGAAATAAATGATCGTACCCAAAAAGGGAACAGTGATATCATATGGAGCCTAAAAGATATAAATTTTGAGATTGAACAAGGGGACGCCGTTGGTATTATAGGCCGAAACGGTGCCGGAAAAAGAACACTGTTAAAAATTTTGAGCAGAGTAACCTCCCCTACTACAGGTTCAATAAAAATTAAGGGCAGGGTAGCCAGTTTATTAGAGGTTGGTACCGGTTTTCATCCGGAATTAAGTGGCCGTGAAAACATTTATCTTAACGGAACAATATTGGGCATGCGCAAAGCAGAGATCAAACGTAAGTTTGATGAAATGGTTGATTTTGCGGGCGTTGAACGTTATATTGATACCCCAGTAAAAAGGTATTCTTCGGGGATGTACGTGCGTTTGGCTTTTGCTGTGGCAGCATATTTGGAATCAGAAATTTTGGTTGTTGATGAGGTTTTAGCCGTAGGCGATGCTGAATTTCAAAAAAAATGCCTGGGCAAAATGAATGATGTAAGTAAAGGCGAAGGCAGGACCGTTTTATTTGTGAGCCATAACATGGGCAGCATCAGGCAATTATGTACCAGTGCAATGTTATTAAATAATGGCATTTTAGTTAGCAGGGGCACTGTTAATGAAACATTACAACTTTACCTTAAAACCAATATTACAAATGTTGCCCTTAAAACACTAAAAAGCCATGGCACATTAATTAATAATATCCATTTTATGGAATTTTCAATAAACGGTATTGTTAATACTGAGGCTATATTTTCGCCGGCAGAAACGTTGTTTTTAAAGTTAAAATATACTTGTTTAATTCCTGTGCCTAAGTTCAGGTCATCAATAAATTTTTATAACGATTCGCAATTGATATTTAGCATACACAACAAGTCATGGCCAACAGCATTAGAAGCAAATGATTATGAGGACATCTTTATAATAAATGGCAATTTTTTAAGGCCGGGAAACTATACCATAGGTATTGGCGGCCATAATGGCGACCCGCTTAGCAGCGGTAATGAATGGATACATATACAGGATGCATATTCATTTACTATTATGAATGAATGGAGCGAAATGAACGATTTCTCGGCCAAGGGTTTTATAAATTTACCACCCGCTAAATAAAGAGGTATCTACGATGAAGATTTTCATTTTAAAAACACCTCACCTGCTTCAGCCTGCAACGCAACTACATCGATATCCTGTGCATAATAAAGATTATGGCATTGAACAGGATTTTTTTATCTGGCTGAAAAAACAACAACATTTACTCACACAAAACCCGGATGAAGCTAACTGGCACTATTTACCCGTTTACTGGACCCGATGGCACATTAATCATAAATTTGGCGAAGACCCTGAAAGCCTGCAAATACTGCAGCAAGAAGTTAACAAGGTGATGCTTGACCCCGACAAAACATTCACAATTGTTCAGTTTGATGGCGGTACTTTATTAAACCTGGGAAAGACCATTGAATTTACTGCCGGAAAAACTACCAATAGCGGCATTGATGTACCTATGTTATGCAGTCCGCATCGCAAACCTCTGATAAGGCCCGAAAAAAAATACCTGGCTTCGTTTAACGGCTCGTTTTCAACGCACCCCGTACGCCGCGAAATGCAGCTAAAATATGCCGGTAACAAAGATATTTTGGTAGATGGTTTATTACCGACCAGGTTTTATAAGAGATGGTTTTGGGGGCTTGATTTTAATTTAAATATGATGGCTGCGTATGTAGCTTTATGCCCGCGGGGAACAGATGCTACTTCTTTTCGTTTTTTTGAAGCTATGCAGTTCGGTGTAGCTCCATGCCTGATTAGCGATCAGGATGTAAGGCCTTTTAAAAAGTTCATCCGATGGGATGAAATGAGTTATTATGTATCGTCCGTTGATGAATTGGACCACTTACTTAAAAACCTGGATAAAAAAGAGGCCCTTGAAAAGGGCAAAAAAGCCTATAAATACTGGAAAAATGAATTGTATTATCAGCGATGGTGCAAGTATGTAATTAAAGAGCTTGAGCAAATTTCCTAAATACAACTTTCACGGCGTATTAACATATCCGGCTAATTATAAAAAGTAAGAATTTGAGGAAACTTATTATAAAAATTGTAAATAATAATATCCTTTGGCCTATTATAAAACCATTTGCAAAATTAGGTTTTTTCGCCTATCGCAGCCGAAAAAAAGAGACGGTTGAAATTACTCCTGAAAATTTTCCTTACTTGCAGCTATTCAAAAAAAAGGAAGTACTGCACGGCCCTTTTCAGGGCTTGAAATACCCGGCAATGGCATCAATAGGAAGTGCCTTATATCCTAAGTTGTTGGGCTGTTATGAAAGAGAATTACATGGCATAATAGCTAATATTCTGTTAAAGGAATATACCGAGGTGCTGGATATTGGGTGCGCAGAAGGATATTATGCTATTGGTTTAGGGTTGAAATTCAATAACACTAAGATATATGCTTATGATACCGATGAAACAGCAAGGGATTTATGTAATCAAATGGCAAAGCTTAATGATATTGAAAGTAAAGTAATAGTTAAGCAAACTTGTACCGCCGAAGAATTAGAGAAATTTAGATTTAATGGCAAGGCACTTATAATTTGTGATTGCGAAGGATATGAACATTATTTATTTAATAATAAAAATATTAAAAACCTATCTGGTTGCGATGTACTGATTGAAACTCATGATTTTATTAATATAAATATATCAGAATACCTGATCAGTTTATTTACTGAAACTCATAATGTTAAAAGCATCAAAAGCATAGATGATATTGAGAAAGTAAAAACATACGCTTATAAGGAAACAAATGGCTTGAGCCTGGATGATAAAAAACATTTATTTAGTGAGGGGCGACCTGCGATTATGGAATGGTTGTTTTGTACACCTAAAAATTCTGCAATTAAGATCAACGGCAAAGGATAGATAACTTGAGTTTAGTTTATTAAAAAGTTAGATTATATACCAGGTCTGGATGGCATTCGTGCCCTGGCGGCTTTTTTAGTTATTTCCGCGCATTGGCCCGAGAATATGCTTTCCTTAAAATTTGGCTGGATGGGAGTAAATATATTTTTTGTTTTGTCAGGCTTTCTGATCACACGCATCTTGCTTAATGAAAAACAAAAAACATTTAGAAGCTATATCCTCAGTTTTTATTATAAGCGGACCTTACGCATATTTCCATTATACTACGCTTATTTGTTGGGGGCATTTTTACTAATAACTCTTTGTACATTCTGGTTACCCGGCCTGCTAAAATATGATGAATGGAAAGCCTCTTACCAGTCTGTAATTCACAATTTTCCATATTATTTAACTTATACCTATAATTTAAAAACCAATCTCAGGTACTTTCTGCATTCACCCGGGTATTCAAGTTCTTTTTTCGGACACTTATGGTCATTATCGCTGGAAGAACAATTTTATGTGGGATTTCCTTTTCTGGTCTACTTTGCATCACTTAAAACACTAAAAATAACAACTATTGCAGTGATTATAATTTGCCCTGTTTTGCGGCTATGGGGGGCGCTGTATGGTGTTAATACAGTTACCGATCATTATTGGTTTGGTGAGCTGTTTTACACCAATACTTTTTGCCAGGCCGATGCATTATTTACCGGGGCCGCATTAGCTATTTTTAACTTAAAGCAGATTAAGCCGTACCGTACATTTTTTATCACAGCTTCAATTTGGTTGCTAACAGGTATGCTCTGTTTCATCTTGCTGCGTAAAACGGGTTATTATTTAATACCATTTAAAAGCTTAGGCTATGATTTTCCCGGATTTTGGTTCGATGAAAAAACAGCATTCTGGTTTATCAATATCAGGCCATTTTATCAGTACACTACTATTAACCTTTTGGCTGCAACATTAATATTACCTGCAGTTAATGGACAACCTTTATTTCCATTTATTTTTTTAAAAAACTGGGTAGTGTATCTGGGTAAAATTTCATATGGAATATATATTTTCCATTTTCCGATATTGGGATTATGTATGCTGATAGCAAATATATATTTAGGAGGCTGGCACAATATAGTCCAAACACCTTTTACCCAAATATGCTGTTTTATACTTTATATTATTATTGTAGTAAGCGTAGCGCACTTAAGCTATCAGTATTTTGAAAAGAGGATTTTAAAATATAAATATCGTTTTAATCATACAGCAAATTAACGTGTCCAATATCTCCTTTTTTATACCCGCTTATAATTGCGTTAAAACCATTACTGAATCGGTAGATTCAATTATGGAAACCAATTTTTTACCGGGTGATGAATTATTAATAGTAAATGATTGTTCAACCGACGATACTGCCGGGGTATTATCGGTTCTTAAAAATAAATATCCTGTTATACAAATTATTACACATAAAAGAAACAAAGGCGGGGCGGCCGCAAGAAATACAGCGGTAGAAAACTCAACTAGCGAATTATTGTTTTGTCTTGATTCGGATAATGTTTTGGCGCCACATAGTATTTTACGGTTAAAAAATTATTTACTACAATCAAATGCTGATCTGGCATCGTTTCAATATCAGCATTTTTTTACACAGGACAAGCATAAACCTGATTATATATGGTCATTACCTGATGGCGAATTTGATATGGATTTGTATTTAAAAGGTGGTAATACACCCGGACAACACGGAAATTACCTTTTCACCAAAACAAGCTGGTTTAACGCTAAAGGTTATGCTGAAGGTTCGGGTGCCCTTGATACCTGGACATTTGGGTTAAGGCAAGCCATCTCTGGCGCACGGGCTATAATTTTAAAGGATACGTATTATTATCATCGTTTAGATCATCAAAATTCCTATTGGATGCGTGATACCGAAGCCAATTTATGGTCAGCCTCTGTAAAGGCAACATATGCTCTATTCCCATTTTTTGACAGGATAGATGAAAAGTTTTTGAATTACATGTTAGGACGAGGTAAGTATACATGGTTTCATACGCGCAATAAAAAACCATTAAAGCTGGTAAAACAAGGATCAAAGGATGCTTTTTATAAAAAGCTGCACCAAAAAATAATTAAACGCATTTATCCCAAAACCTCGCTGGTTAAAAGAGGCATAAATAAAACTAAAAGGATCTTAAGAATTGATAGCCGTTAAACTGGAAGGCCGGCTTGGTAACCAGCTTTTTCAATATGCTTTTATTTATAGTGCTGCAAAAAAAATAAACACTAGCTTTTATTTGGACCAAAGCATAGATCATCTAAAACTGTCAAAATATTTTGAAATTGAAAAGGGTTTTTGCCCTTTTCTGGATGATCATATTTTTTCTATTAAAGGGTATAAAAACCTTTTCAGCCATTATTTACGTAGGTACTATTATTATTTTTTAAAACAAATATTATCACTAAAAGAAGTTGCCTTTTCAAATAACCTATTGCCCGCAGTACAATCGCATATGATAAAAAACGGATGTATTTATACCGGATTTTTTCAATCAGAAGAGTATTTTAGTTTTTATAAAGACGATATAAAAAAACAGTTTATAATCAGAGAAAATCACAGAAGGGCATTTGACGCGTTATTTAGTACTTTACCCTTTGCTCCACGCTATATAGTAATACATATACGCAGAGGCGATTACCTGAGCCACAATTATGCTCTGCCGAGTAGTTATTATCATAATGCCATAAAAAGAATACATAACGATGAAAATTACTATATTTTCATTTCTGATGATGTAGCGTTTGTCGAGGCCGAATTTGCCTATTTATCCAACATATACATATCAGCAAGTGATGAAATAATAGACTTCCAGTTTCTGATAAATGCCGACATATGTATTTTATCAAACAGCTCGTTTAGTTGGTGGGGAGCATTTTTAAATAATAAACTCAATAAAATTGTATATGCACCTAAAAATTGGTTGGGCTTTAAAGAAGATAAAGAACAGCCCGTTAGGGTTACCCAAAAAGAATGGAATCTATTAAAAATAAAGTAGTACCGCCTGTACTTTTTTTAATCTTTAACAGGCCCTATTTAACTGAAAAGATTTTTGAGGTTATTAAAAAAGTAAAACCAAAAGAATTATTTATAGCAGCCGATGGCCCCAGAAAGACCCATTACAACGATGAAGAATTGTGTAAACAAGCCAGGGCAATAGCCACTGATGTTGACTGGGATTGTAAATTGCATACTTTATTCAGGGATGAGAACCTTGGCTCAGGTATAGCCGTTCACCAGGCAATTAACTGGTTTTTTGAGCACGCAGACAGAGGCATAATTTTAGAAGATGATTGCCTGCCCGATGAAACTTTTTTTGACTTTTGTCAAATTCTTTTAGATGCATACGCCGACAGAGAAGATATAATGTCGATATCCGGAACTAATTTATTACCAAATGGCTGGAAAAGTGATACTCAATCTTATCACTTCGGGCATGGAGGTATATGGGGATGGGCAACATGGAAAAGAGCCTGGAATAAATTTACCTTTGATATACCTGCTTGGCAATCCGCATTAAACAAGAAAAAAATAAGAAAATCAATGAGCAATAGAAATTGGTTTAACTATTTTTCGGACATGTTTGATGATGCTTCTCAGCAAAGAAATGACATCTGGGATTTACAATGGTTTTATTGCATTCTCAATAATAATGCAATGGCTATTAACCCATCTGTTAACCTTGTAAAAAATATTGGTTTTGGTCCCGGGGCAACCCATACTAGTGATGCGGATTCACCTTATGCAAAATTGGAGATACATCATATGAAATTTCCTGTTAAACACCCGCAAAAAACTGGCATTGATAGGGAATACTTAAAAAAATCTTATCATTATATATCAAATTATAATAAAACCTTTATTGATAAATTAAAGCAACATGTAAGGCCATTTCTGAAATATTTTAAGCTAAACACCATACGTTAATGCTAATTAAATTTTACAAGAAATTACGGATAACTAAATACAAATTTCTTTCCGGTGCAAAAAAGGTTAGCGGTAAAGCAAATTTTATACAACCTGTTTTGTTGGCAGGCAAAGGAACGATAGTATTTGGCCAGGATGTGTATCTTGGAACGGAGCAATCACCATTCTTTTATTCTGGTTATTGCTTTTTAGATGCCAGAAATAATGATGCAATAATTAGTATGGGTGATAGGGTTTGGTCAAACAATAATCTTACAATATTGAGTTTGGAAGCAGGGGTATTTATAGGTAATGATACTATTATAGGAAGCAATGTTGAGATTTACGATAGTGATTTCCATAATACAGATCCTGAGCTTAGAAAAAAACCCGGTGCAGCTAATAGTAAACGTGTTGAAATAGGCGAAAATGTTTGGATAGGCTCTAATGTAAAAATTTTAAAAGGTGTTCAAATTGGGGCCAATTCAATAATTGCAAATAATTCAATAGTAACCAAAAATGTTCCCAAAAATTCAATATGGGGGGGCGTACCTGCAAAATTTCTAAAAAACTTATAATGATCAATTTTATTAAAAATATTGCGAGGCTGCTTTTTCCTGAATATTATGAAAGAAAGAGAATAAAGCTTATGAATGCAATACTTGGTAAAGATGTTGTAATTTACAAGCAAGGTATCATTAATAACGCCAATTTGAAAACCTCAGTAACTATTGGTGAAGGAAGTCACCTTTCGGGCATATTACTTACGGCACAAAATAAGGGAAACATCCATATTGGTAACTATTGCTTTATAGGTGATGGGACACGCCTTTATTCGGTAGCTAGTATAATAATAGGTAACTATGTACAAATAGCCCATAACGTAAATATTTTTGATAATAATATTCATTCGCTTGATCCCATAGAAAGACAAAAAGAATTTGTTATAAATACAACCCGGGGATTTACAGAAATTCATGATTTAAAAGCCCAAAATGTGATTATTAATAACAATGTTTGGATAGGCGCTGGCAGTTCAATATTAAAAGGCGTTACTATAGGTGAAAATACTATAATAGGAACCGGTAGTGTTGTAACTAAAAGTCTTCCCGCAAATGTTGTTGCTGGGGGCAATCCGGCTAAAATTATAAAGCAACTCCCTTAGATAATATGAATAACTTACCTTATTTAAATCTTGGTTGTGGCGGACATTTTGACAACAGATGGGTAAACGTTGATTTTAGCAAAACCGGAGAAAATGTAATAGCACATAATTTACTTAATGGTATTCCTTTCGATAGCAACACGTTCGAAGTGGTTTATCATTCACATGTTTTAGAGCATTTTCCAAAAAAAGAAGCCAAACAATTTATTGAGGAATGCTACAGAGTTTTAAAACCCGGAGGTATATTGCGTATTGCTGTACCTGACCTGGAAACCATTGCCAAAAACTATCTCCGTTTAATAGAAAGTGGCAAAGCCGATCCTGCTAATAAAAAAATACGAGCTGATTATGATTGGACAATGATTGAAATGTACGACCAGGTAGTTAGAAATAGTAACGGAGGTGAGATGGTTAATTATTTATCAGATAAAGAATTACTGAATGAAGATTTTGTTATTACACGGATAGGCTATGAGGGGCAAGTACTACGGCAATTGCTTTTAAATACTTCTCCCAGCCAATCCCCCAAAAAATCATTTTTTCAAATGTTGTCTAATAACTTAAAGAGGGTAATGTCCCCACGTAGCTATAAAACATTAATTTTAAAAACTTTGCTCAAGCGAGACTATCAATTGCTTCAGTTTGCAAAATTTAAGTTATCAGGCGAAATTCATCAATGGATGTATGACTTCTACTCGCTAAGGGAGCTATTAAGACAGACAGGGTTTAATATGATAGCGCAAAAGGAATATAATACCAGCAATATACCCAATTGGGCATCTTTTAAATTGGATGAAAAAAATGATAAAGCACGCAAACCCGATTCACTTTTTGTAGAAGCTATAAAATAACAATGCTTAATTTTTGCACACTTTTTAATACAAGCTATCTGGCAAAAGGCCTGGCATTATACCATTCGTTAACTCAAACCTGTCCGGCATTTCATCTTTATATTTTTGCTTTTGATGATATCACATATAATATATTAACACAAAAAAAGCTTGAAAATGCTACTATCATATCACTCAATCAATTCGACAATGAACATCTTATAGCTGTAAAGCCTGAACGCAGCATGCCCGAATATTGCTGGACATGCACACCATTCACTATAAAACATTGCATTGAAACTTATAGCCTAAAGCATTGCACGTATGTTGACGCAGATACTTTCTTTTATTCCGATCCAGCAAAACTGATCGAAGATATGGGAGATAATTCTGTACTGATCACCCCTCATTATTATTATCCGTTATACGACCAAAGCGCCATGTCAGGAATATATTGTGTTCAGTATACTACATTTAAACAAACTGAGGCGGGCATGAAAGTTTTAAACTGGTGGGCACAAGCCTGTATAAAATGGTGTTATGCACGTTATGAAGACGGGAAAATGGGTGACCAAAAATATCTTGATTCATGGCCTTACATGTTCGAGGGTGTTCAGATATGCCGGAATATTGGCGCAGGCCTTGCTCCATGGAACTCGTTAAACTATACTTATAAATACACAGATAAAAAAGTTATCGTCAATGATACTGAACTTATATTTTATCATTTTCACGACCTGAAATATTTATCTGATAACTTATGGTATCTGGGAGGTTATAACTTACCTGAATTTATAACCCGTTATATCTATAAGGAATATATCCAGATCCTGATTGATATAAACAACGATCTGAACAATGAATTTGGTAAGGTAGATGCATTAGGAACTACAGCCATTGAAAAGTTTAACATGCTATCCACCAGGTACAAATTGAGTATTTATTGGCTTAATATTAAAAGGTCTTTCAGACAGTTTATTGGTGATTTGTTATTTGTGGAAAAGAGAAAATTCTATAAAAATAATTTTATAAAAATTAATTGATGGCACATCTTATTGATCTTGCTACATATACTGACGCAAGGGGAAATTTAACCGTTATCGAAAAAAGCATCCCGTTTGATATTAAACGCATCTTTTATATCTATGGTGTAGATCAATCTGTAAGAGGTGGTCACAGACACAAAACTACCATACAAGCTGCAATTTGCCTGCAAGGCAGTTGCTGCATATACAATAATGACAATAAAAGTGAAACTATTTTTTTGCTCAATACCCCATCAAAATGCCTCATATTAAATCCTGAAGATTGGCACCAGATGTATAATTTCACGGCTGATGCTATACTGATGGTGCTGGCCTCTACTTTGTTTGATCAGCAAGATTATATTTATGATAAATATGGCCAGGATAATTGAATACGAGTCTTTAGAAAAAACTAACGCTTTTTTTAATGATAACCTGCTTACTGCTTTTAACGAGGTATTACAAAAAGGATGGTATATTTTAGGGAACCAGGTAGCCGGTTTTGAAAAGGATTTTGCTAATTATTGCGGTACAAAATATTGTATTGGTGTTGCATCAGGGTTAGATGCGATTATGCTTACTTTAAAAGCGCTTGATCTGCCCAAAAACAGCGAGGTGCTGGTACCGGCAAACACTTATATTGCATCCATACTGGGTATCATTAATGCCGGTTATAAGCCGGTTTTAGTTGAGCCGGATATAATTACCTATAACATTGATCCATTAAAAATTAAAGAAAAAATAACCACACATACTAAAGCCATATTAGTAGTACATCTATATGGCAAGATGTGCGATATGACACGGATAAATCTGATAGCTGAAGAATACGGCCTCAAAGTTATTGAGGATTGCGCACAAGCACACGGAGCGCGCCATCATGAAAAAAAGGCAGGTAGTTGGGGCGATGCAGGGGCATTCAGTTTTTATCCTACAAAAAATCTGGGGGCATTAGGCGATGCAGGAGCGATTACAACTAATGACGGTGATTTAGCCGACAAATTGTTGTATTTAAGAAATTATGGTTCGAAAGAAAAATACCGTAATAAATACATTGGCTTTAATTCGAGACTTGATGAATTGCAAGCCGCCTTTTTATCAAAAAAACTCCCTATGCTTGATGCTATGAACACACACAAACGAACCCTGGCACAAGTATATTTTGATGCAATTGATCAACGATTTATAAAGCCATCGCTCCAGATAGAAAACTATGATGTTTTTCATATCTTCAATATTCGTTGTACAAAAAGGGATGAATTAAAAGCATTTTTATTGAAAAAAGGCATCAAAACCGAAATACATTATCCCATACCGCCACACAAACAGGAAGGCTATAAACGGATATTGAAAGGCAAAAATTTTCCGTTATCTGAAGAAATTCATCGCACAACACTCAGTTTGCCTATTGCCCGTTTCCATACTGTAGATGATGTAAATTATATTGCCGGATGTATTAACGGATTCAATTCGTAATGATCGCTTTATCCTACATCATAACCACCCGTAACCGCTTATCATTTTTAAAA
>Ga0206923_1139_pt1 | contig 14330 bp, 9 predicted proteins | sample Alteio_BWOrgHeat_64_FD_152961 | JGI IMG/M metagenome (GOLD analysis project Ga0206923, IMG submission 152961) | Enriched cells from forest soil in Barre Woods Harvard Forest LTER site, Petersham, Massachusetts, United States -... | ecosystem: Environmental > Terrestrial > Soil > Temperate forest > O...
CGCTACCGGAAAAGGCCTCCGTCATTCTTGCCCGAGACGGCGATCTGCCCGGTAGCAAGGCTGATACCCAGATCATGCGGGCCATCAGTAAACTTGCACGCCGCGGCCATCAGGTCTCCATCGCCACGCCACCCGAAGGCAAGGATTTTAACGATCTGCTCCGTGACCTCGGAGCGGATGCCGTGCGCGCGTCGATTGCTGGCGCCATTATTTTTCAGGCCGACACTCTCGATACGCGCACGGTTCTTATCGGCTCGGATGTCGAGATCGCCAATCGCATACATCAAGATTTGGCCGGGCAACATGGTGAGATTGTCCATGCCGAAGGCGAATTCTGGCTTTATGGCGATACCCATTGGGAAATCATCCCCGAACATGAACTGCGCCTGGCCGCGCATATTTATGACGGCGCTTATTACGAAACGCCGAAAGGTGAGCCTTCGCGCGTCAAACTCGGCAAGGGCCGGGTCGATTCCATTCTGCACGAACTGGCGACTCTGCTCACGGATACGGAGTTTTTTGCATCGTCGCCTGTCGGTATCAATTGCGCCTCCGGTTTTATCCGGTTCGCATCCGATGGAACTCCCGACATCGAACCCCACCAGCGCGAGCATCGCGCGCGGCATACCTTGCCGGGACATTGGCCATGTCCCCCGGAAGCGTTGGAAAAGAAAGACACTTTCTTATCACGCTTGCTGGACGGTGTCTTCGAGGGCGATGCCGACGCCAGCGATAAAAACCTGTTGTTGGCCGAGGTGTGCGGTTCCGCTGCCTTGGGTTATGCGACAAAAGTTCGGCAACCACGCGCCGCGATCCTGAAAGGCGAAAAAGCCGAGAACGGCAAAAGCCAAATTCTCGATCTTGCGCGCGGGCTTCTACCGGCATCGGCGATCTGTTCGATTTCGGCTGCCCGCATGGGCGACGAACGGCACGTCATCGGTCTTGTTAGCAAATTGCTGAATGCCAGCGATGAATTATCATCGGCGGCAGCCATTGCTTCCGATACATTTAAGGCCATCATTACCGGCGAACCGGTCGACGGGCGCGACGTCTACAAAAGCCGTATCGACTTCCGCGCCATAGCGCAGCATATCTTCGCCACCAACACGCTCCCGCCGTTTCAGGGCGGCATGGATCGCGGCGTTCAGCGCCGGGTGATGGTGGTCACCTTCAACCGCATCATTCCGATGGAAGAGCGCATCGAGGCGATAGGCCGCCGCATCGCCGAAGAGGAGGCCGATTTATTGCTGGCCTGGGCCGTCGACGGCGCATCGAGACTTATCCGCCAGCGCAACTTCACCATCCCGCCATCGAGCCGCATAGCATTGACCGATTGGATATTGGGTGCCGATCCGGTTCTAGCATGGCTCGACGAATGCGTCGAAATCAAGCCAGCATTTGACGGTCATTTCGTGATTACGACCCGCGAGGCTTATGAGAAATTTCGTGAGTGGGCGATTGCTGAAGGCTTCAAGAACGACAAACTGCCCGCGATCAACGGATTTGTGCAGCGCGTACAGGCTAATGCAACCGGCATCGAATACAAGCGCACCAGGGACGGGCGCATGTTCATCGGCATGGTCATCCGTAGCACCGCCGTTACTTCTCCACCACCTCCTTCCGCGTTTTCTTGTCTTGCAGGACGGAGAAAGCGTCCTGTAGCTGCTGGCACTCCTGCAAATAGGCTTCGACCGGTTTGAGTTCCCTCAAAAAGTAAGCGACGGTTTTATAAACTTCCGGATTAAGATTTGTCATGGTTTTACCTTTCTGTGGATGTTGAGATGCCGGAAATGTTTGCCGCGGCCGAAGAAGCATTACGGGTGCAAAGAAGTGAACTGGAGGATCAGTTCGACGCGCATTGTACCGCGCTTGATGAAAGCGCGACGAGGATCAGGGCGCTTTTATTTGAAGAGTTTGAAGACGATCTGATCCGCGCGGCGGAGATCGTTTCGCTCGTCCTCGGTCGTATTCATGCCCTCAATCTCGTGGTCGATCTCGGGGATACCAGCCATGTTGACGAGGTATGCAAAATCAAAATCCCTTCGCTGTTTGAAAACTGTGACTTGATAATCAAACCTTATCGGTTCCATCGCGACGGAAGCCTGACGCACGAAGCATGGCGGAACGATGCCGACGCGATCACGTTACATCGACAGTTACAGCCGTTTGCAGATATATGCCACCGACTGCGCCACCTAGAGGTCGACCTGGAATTCGAACGAGATCACGTATGGTCAATGCCAACCGACCGGCGGGGGGTTTAATTCCAAAACCAATTCAAGGATGCGACCGGTTTGGGGTTTTACGCATCCGTGGCCAAAAGTAGAAAGGGGGAGTCTAATCATGATGGGACGCAAACCATTGCCGACACATATCAAACTGGTCAAAGGCACCGCGCGGCCACACCGTTTGAATCCAAACGAGCCGAAGCCACCGCTTGCCATGCCGGAACCGCCACCGCATCTTGAAGAGCGGGAGAAGGCCAAGTTCACAGCGATGGCAGAGATGCTGGTGCGCCGTGGCGTCATGACTGAACTTGATGCGGGAGCACTCGCCCGTTATGCAACTGCGTGGTGCCGCTGGGTCGATGCTGAAGCCGAAATCAAAAAACGTGGCCTCGTGGTGAAGACCAACGCCGATTTCGTCATTCAAAACCCATTTCTGGGAGTGGCCAACAGGTGCATGAACCAGATGGCACAGATCGAAGGCGAATTTGGGTTAACGCCGTCGTCACGCACGCGCATCCGCATGGAAGAACTAAGCGACGAAGTCGATCCTTTTGAAGAGTATCTCAGGGGCGGTAAGCAACTCGATCTCTGGCGACCGGATAAAACGTAATCTATTCCTCTATGTTCGGACAATCACGTCAACGAACAACGGAGGACGCAATGACCAGTACCAGTCAGGCTAAAAAACGTCAGAAAAAATCTTTTAACGCGATAGTAGATGGTGTGCAGGCGCTTTATCCGGAACCATTGCCGCAAGCAGAAGCGGAAGAAGCCGCGCACAATCTAATTAGGTTTTGCCGGCTCCTTGTTAAAGTTAAGCAAGAGCAATTAAGAAAAGAACAAAAACAACCGAAGAGCGAGGGAGGTTCTCCTTAACTTTTATCGACAATCGTTTCATACATTCCGCTCAGTTTGTACTGGCGCGGCGTTATCGGCAGGCTGGCAATGTAGTTTGCCAGACAGCCTCGATGCGCATCAGAGTGTTGGCCCCGCGGGCGTCATGGTGAATTTGGGATTGAATGCGTCGACAAGGATGATGCCGATATCGTGCCGTTAACGTGCCGATAAATCCTGCTGAAAAATCAATCTATTTTACAGGCTAACGCCCCGGAATCGACCAAAAACTTGCATTTTTGCCATAACCGTCTATAGTGGAACACAATTCCAATATAGACGGTACGGGGCATGATGATCAAACGCACTCTGGCTGCGACAATCAGGAAAACGGCCAAGACCTTTCCGGTTCTGCTCGTGACGGGGCCGCGGCAGGTTGGTAAAACCACGCTGCTGGAGGCCTGTGCCAGCAAGAAACGGCATTACGTGTCGTTGGACGATCTGGATCAGCGGGAGATCGCCCAGAAAGACCCGGCGCTATTTCTTCAAACGCACAAGCCGCCCGTCACCATCGACGAAGTGCAGTACGCGCCACAATTGTTCAGCGCCATCAAGATAATGGTCGACAGGGAAGGCAAGCCAGGGATGTTCTGGCTGACCGGGTCGCAAAAATTTCATCTGATGCGGAATGTATCCGAAACCCTGGCCGGACGCGTCGCCATTCTCGATTTGCTGGGATTATCGAATGCCGAACTTGACGGACGTGCTGCCGCATCCCGACCCTTTCTGCCCACACGACAATGGATCAATGCCGCTCGCAGCCGTGCGCAGAAACCCATGACCCTGAAAGAGGTTTACAAACGAATCTGGCTCGGCTCGTTTCCGAAGATCGCAACCGATCATAAGACGCCGCGGGACATTTTTTATAAATCCTACCTTCAAACCTATATCCAGCGGGATGTCCGCGACATGACGCGGATCGGCGATGAAAATGCGTTTCTGATGTTTGTGCGCGCGGCTGCCGCCCGTACCGGACAGTTGTTGAATTACAATGATCTGGCGCGGGATGTCGGCGTTGACAACAAAACCGCCAAATCATGGCTTTCCATTCTGGAGGCTTCAGGGCTGATTTATTTACTCATGCCCTATCATACAAATGTCACCAAACGGCTGGTAAAGACTCCCAAATTATACTTCCTTGATACCGGATTGTGCACCTATCTGACGCAGTGGTCGTCGCCTGAAGCGCTGGAGGCCGGTGCCATGTCAGGTTCTATTCTTGAAACTTTTATGCTGGCTGAAATCCTGAAAAGCTATTGGCATAACGGCGAGAGCGCTCTTTTCTATTTTTATCGCGACAAAGACCAGCAGGAAATCGATCTGGTTATCGACCGGGACGGCATGCTTTATCCGGTCGAATTCAAAAAGACGGCGACGCCGAGCGCATCGGCAGCGAGCAATTTTTCAACGCTTGAGCGCCTAAAAAAGCCTGTAGGTCATGGGGCTGTTGTCTGTTTGCGCGAAAGCGATGTGCCGCTGTCACGCAATGTTGATGCCATTCCGGTTGGGTATTTGTAGAATGAGGCAACCACGCCGCAGTTGCCTCACTCCGATTGAGTCAAGTGTTAGGCGACCAACTTAGAAGAAGAACTGCATTCTGGCATCGCGAGAAGATTGTCGTTCCACTTGCCGTCTGCTTTGGTACGGAGAAAAGGAACCTTTCCCGCTTCCCGAACCACCTCAATAGGGATCTTCTTTCCCGTGGTTCGGTCGACCGTATAAAAAGAATCCTGTCTCGTCTCGATCCTCCGGATGGCTTCCTCACGCGTCATGCGCCAATCAGCATTATTATTGCCGATGTGGGTAATATGTTCGTGGGGACTCTGGCGGTGAGGCTTGTTGATTGCGTTTACTTCGTATTCACTCATGGCTAATGCCCTCCTTGGGCAAGGTTAAAGCTGCGCCGGAAACAAGCGCAGCCGATTGACTTGAAGGAGGGGACCCGGTACACTGAAATTGCTGTAAATCAGCGGGGTCGGGTTTCCTGTCCCCTGTAAAGCCAGTCGCGCAAACGACTGGCTTTATTTTTTAGGGTTGGCGATCGATTTTCTCGGTTGCGTAAACCCCTTTCTTTTTCGGAACAGAAAAAAGAAGCTTATCTTTTCCCATGCGGTAAAGTCTGGCTCCCACCGTGGAGCGCTTTTGAACGACCTTATGATCCCTGAACAGGCCGACGAGAACTTCATCGATGTTGGCGATACCATCGTAACGATTTTTGATGACGGAAAGAATTTGCTCTTCGAGTACATCGAGCTTGGAAACCTGCAGTTCTGCCCTCAATTCTTCGGGCAAGTCCTGCAAATCCCCTATTCTTTTGCCAACAGTTCTTAGTTTTTCCTGTTCCATTTTTTGAATGAACCATAAAAAACGTAACTCGTCAATCTCCCCGATCATATCTCGTTATTAAAATGACAGAAAAACGATATTCAAATGATGTTCACATGTTAATATGTTGTCTTTCAAATATTATAACCTATTGATTTTCAATTATCTTTTTGTTAATCAAGCAAGAAAAGCGATGCTGCAATTTCGTTCTATGGCCATCAATTTAGATTACAAAATGTTTTATTTGTGTTGATTTGATTCATAAAAACTATGAATCAAACCGCCTTTTTTTGTGCGTTACAGGTGGCCGATTCGATGATGGCTATTTCGTCAGGGGTGAGGCCGTAGAGCCGATAAACTTCTTTGTCGATCTGACGTTCCAGAGCAGTTACATCGGATTGAGGATTCTGCTCCATTTTGTCGAGTGTGGCCGCTACTGTAGATGCAAGTTTTTCTCTATTCTGTGCCTTTGGCATCGGAAATTTTTCCATAAATTGGGCAATGAATCTTAGGCGTCCACCATTCCACGGATCGCCTAAAGGCTGAAATTTATGGCGCGCATACCAATCAAAAACCTTGCTGTTTAATATGCCGAGGATGGAAAGATCGTTTGTCGGAATAATATACATTGTATTCCCAACAAAACACCCGCTTCGATCATAGGAAGCCCTCATATGCTTGGCAATGTCAGCATAGATAATCTTATGGGCATTGAATTGAGAAATGTAATCGTCGCCAGGATTGTTGTCTAACTCAAGCCAATGATGCTGCTTAGTGCCAGGCTTATCTTTTGTTCCTTCACACTGGCCTCGTTGTCGCAATGCGTTTTCATATTTACTGAGGTGCTTATAAACAGACGGATAATCTTTTATGACGCGCTCTCCGCACTTATATTTTATAACAATTACAAAAAAATCTTGTATGCCGTATTTCCATCTTTGAACGTCTCTTCCACGGAGCCACGGCACGATAATCTTTTCGCAGGCTGGGTCTTCGGCAATCAGCCGCATACGGGTTTCGGAATCAATTACGAACGCTTCATTCAGCCCTGTCTTGATGCCGTAATAAAATTTACCGTCTATAAACTTGCCTAAAGGTATGCCACCACCATCAATTTTCTGAAGCAGCAATCTGTCATTGCTGTCACCAAAGTTCCAACCAGATGGGGATAGGTCGCCTATAGCTATCGACTGCGAAACCTTTGTGATGTATGTCGCTAAATCTTGAAGGTCTTCCTTATGTTTGATACAGGCGAAACTCGTTTCTGCTGCCGGCAAAGCCCTTTGCATCAGTAAAATGGACGGGTCTGTTCCTGCGTCAAAAACTGGAAGCTCTCCAAAATCGAGGATTCTGACCAACCTTGTGCTTGTTGTCAGAAATTCACGGAGATTTTTTCCATACCCAGATTTAAAAAATTTGTTCGGGGCTATGAAACACAAATGCCCGCTCTGGTTTAATAAATTTATGCCCTGTTCATAAAACAAACAATAAATGTCGCCACGAGAAGCAAAGACACGAAAGCTGTCCCTCCACATTTTCTGTTCTGACGTTCCGGAGAACTTCTCAATTGAAACATAAGGTGGATTGGCGATAACAATATCGAAACCGCCGTTCTCTCCAGCAAAAACTTCGCTGAAATGGAGCTTCCACAGAAAATAAGGTTTGACGTTGGCGCGATGGAGCTTACGGATTTTTTCTAGTAACGGCGCGGCTTTGCTTTGATGAAGTTCTTTTAAGCTTGTTTCCACAAGCTGTATTTCAAGCTCTTCAATTTGAGTCTTCAACCGTTTTTTCTCTGCCGGGTTGGCAATCTGGAAAAAGCGAATATGCAAGTCACGCAGCTTGTCGGCTAATCCCGCCGCGCTCGCCTGTAAGGCCAGAAGCGGCGCAGGTGTTTCCGTCTTTTCCGGTGCGTTCAGCGCATCGATTTCTTTTTGCTTTTGCTGAATGGCTCTTTCCAGCGCCTTCTTGTCTTTCGGATTCGTCACACCGGTCGAGCGCGTCAGCAGCGTCATCCACTGCGCTTGCAAATTATGCATATCTTCTTCAAGTTGCTGCCTGCGCCGAACGTTATTGTCGTGTTTTTGCAGCAGGGTGTCGTCGAAAAGCTTGATGCCTTCATAGGTCTGCAACAGGCTGTTGCCCTGCATGATCTTATAATCGAGGTTTGGTAGCGCCTGTATCTCGCGGAAGTCATCCTCATCCACGACGAGGGAAAGCCACAACCGCAATTTGGCTATTTCTATCGCGCCAGGATCGAGATCGACGCCATAAAGGCAATCTTGAATGGTCTGGCGCTTTAATTCATAAGGCTTGGCGTCTTTTTTCAGATGTAGCGCAAGGACTTTTCGCGCGCGAACAATTTCGGTCATCATGCCAACGGGGAACGCGCCTGAACCTATCGCCGGATCGCATACCTTCACTGTCGCCAGCGCATGATCGACCATCGCCAAATTACTGCGAATGGTGCTACCAAGGAAACAGTCCTTATAGGTCTGTGTCGGCGCGGTCAGAACTTTCGCGTCGTATTCAAGCATCAGGTCGCCATAGCGGATAAAATCCTCAAGCTCCCCCTTATCCAACGCTGGACATTTCGACGACAGGCACGCGATCAGGCTTTCCTGACACATATAATGGACAATCTCACGGGGCGTGTAATAGGTGCCCTTAGCTTTGCGGTCTTTGACTTCCAGCAGGTTCTCGAAGACTTTGCCCAGCATTTCAGGGTCAATGGCAACTTCGCGTTCCAGTGGCTCGTCTTCTGCCACTGTGAAGTTGTAGCGGTCGAACACATCAAGAATGCCGTTGCCGTCATCTCCGAATAGAGACTGGCCAAGTTTGTGAAACAAGGAGTTGGGCAGGTCGATATCCCATTTGCTCCATTCGTAGTCATGGTACGGCTCGAACAAACCACCGTTCAGGAATGGGATGCGGCAATTAAACATGCTGTAATAATGATCAACATCGGAGCGATCATGATTCAGCGCCTCATAAAAAAGATGTTTCAGATAGCTATCGAAAAAGTTTTTCTTCTCCGACTCGGCCTGGTTATACAAATCGCGCAGGAATGTGCGGGAGCCTTCGCCCCATTTGGCGTTGCGCGGTACGCCAAGCCAGCCCTTTTTCTGTAGGAAGTACAGAAATACAATCTGCCCCAACAGGCGTTTGGCAAAATCAGCCGCTTCGATATCTTTCTCAATAAAATGTGCCTGTATGTCGGGATGCCCTTTGATATAGCCCTCTATCGTTTCGTTCACCCGATTGAAAAGCTCGCGGTACTCCTTGAAAAATTCATCCGTGACGGTTTCAATGTTAAAGGCGCTTTCAAGAACCTTCAGCGTTGGCTTCTCATCGGTCGTCAGAAATTTATGCAATTGGCGCTTAACAGTGTGCGTCCGCTCTCCTTTTCCCACCAGAAACGAGAAGCGCCGGGCAGGAGAAAAATCCGCCGTGGTCTTTGCCTTGCCCCGCATATTCAGGGTGATCCCGGCTTCCCGTCGCACGAGGGAAAAGCGCCACGCCATTTCATCCGGCGCCACGAATGCAACAAGAGCGGCCTCTTTTTGCCGGACGCTCAAATGACGAGCGACGAAATTGCGTTGCAGGGTTCTGGCGCGATCAAGCGATGTGTTTTTTGCCAGCGTCACCGCCAAAATGTCTATCTCATTCCGCTCGGCGTCCACAAACTTGCCGATGCGGAACACTGACTTAATGCTGTCTTTGAAGTTGTCAGGGACTTGGCCGCTCGTGTTTCGATCCTCGTAGCTCTTGGTCAGCTCATGAATAAATTTCCTGAAACGATCATGGCTGTAGGATTGGTTGAACGTTTCTTCAATCAGTTTTCTTGCGGCTTCCTCATGCATGGCTATTCCGCTTTCTGATACAGAGACAGGACAACCTCGCGTCTGCCGCCACGATCTTCCTGCCGTCTGCCGGAATCTTCTTTCAGGAAAACTGGATCGATGCCTGAGCGAATGATGGCCAGCATTTCAAGAACATCCTGTCCGGCGTCCTCGATCTTCTTGACGATTGCCGAAGCGGTCTTCTTAGGAAGAACGCCAATATCCAGCGCAGTCATGACATCTTTCAGATAATCCACGTCACTATCCGTCATGCGCGCGTCCTTGCGGACAACTTTAATAAACTCACGCAGTCTGGTCAGCGCGCTGCGGTTGCCGCGCTTTTCCGTCTCTTCATCGTCGAGCGGATTTGTGACCGATGCAAAACCGTCCTTGTTGTGTTCAAAGAAGGTATAAAAAGTGCCTTGATCATCCTCGGATAAAACGCATTTGCGACTGTCCGGGCTGCATTCAAGCCTTTTTGCCGCCCGGATGAAGTCGATTTCTTCTGTTCCTGCAGCATCACTCAGCAGAAACTTCGTCAGATACCCTTTGCGGAAATAGGTAAGCACCTGCGATTTGCTCCCCTTCACTCCGGTGCGGCTGGAACGCGCCTTACGTGGTAACGCGCGGATTTTCTCGAATAAGGCGGGTTGCTCGTCGCGGATGGCCTGGATGATACGCAGATATTTCAGTTCGCTGTTCTCCGCATCCTCTTCATCCTCAAGAACCGTTTTCGATCTCAAAATCTGGAATAGCCCACGTGGGCCGACATCCTCTGATTCCGTCAGTAATTTTGCGTCCGCGCCCAGCATCTCGATAAAGCTTTCGATCTTGGCGACAGCAGCTTCCTGCAAGCCAAGCTGATCGTTGATTTCTTTGGTCGGGAAAAAATTGAACGTGTATATTTTGTCAAATGCCGTGCCGACGCGGTTAATGCGGCCAACCCGTTGCATAAGGCGCGTGGGGTTCCAGGGAATGTCATAATTTATGATTACGTTCGACCGATGCAGGTTAACGCCCTCAGCCAGCACTTCGGTTGTTACCAGAATATCGAAGTCATCCTTAGCATTTCGCGCCTTTGCATCGAAATTGTCGATTACCAAACTACGATCCGCTGCCGAACTATGCCCAGAGAATACCAATACGCGGTGAGCCGTCTCGGCTTCGAGTTTTTCCTTGAGGTATTTAGCGGTCACCTCCGCTTCGGTAAAAAGAACAATCTTCGTTTTCTGGAGCGTTTTTCGGGTTTTTAGCTGGTGCAGAAATTCCAGCACCTTGGGATCACGTTGTATTCCATTCCAAAGGTCAATAATGGACTTGATGACATGGAAATCAGCTTCAAGATCAACCTTCAACCGCTCGTCGAACGTCTCTGCATCGCGTTTCTCGGCTTTGCCGCTTTCCAGAAGATTTTCGATAGCCTCGTCGTTATCCAGTTCAAGTGCATCAAAAATCTTTTGAACATGGTGCTTGCTGAAATACACAGAACCCTTCTCATAGGCTTTCAAGAACATTTCGTGTGAGCGCAAAAACCGATCCAGAGTCGAGCGAAACGCTGCAATGCTGCTGTCCATGCGCTTGATAAGCAACGTCTTCATGAAGCTTTTCATGTTCCGTTGTCCTGTCATCTCGTCTGCGCGGAGAGGTTCTTTCGAATAAAGCAATGGGGTGTATCGAGCAAACGTCAACATTTTCATTAGACGCAGAGTCTCGCTGAAGACCGTTTCTTCTTTTTCGTTCAGCTTATAAAACAACGGTTCCGGCTTCTCGACTTCCGGAAATTTCAGTCCTTGCTGCTCGATGTCATCCTTAAAGAAGCGCGTAACTTCGGCCCGTGTCCTGCGCACCATCAAATGTTTGAGGACATTCTCGCGAACAGATCGGGCATTTTCCTTAACGGCCTTTATGTAATTTTCGTAATCCGTTTTCCGGTCATGCTTCTTTGCTTTGTTTTCAAGCTGTGCAAAAAAGTTTTGTAAATTCCGAACGTTGGGTATCGTGCTGTCATTGGGCTTTTGAAAAAGCTTAATAAGGGAAAGAATGTCCGAAGGACGATTATTATAAGGTGTAGCCGTTACCAACACGACCTGTTTGCCAAAACAAACCTGTGCAAGTTTTGCGTAAGTTTCAGTGTCGTCCGAGCGGAAGCGATGTGCCTCATCAATGAAAACCGTTTTATACCCTTCTGTGCCATCCTGAAGAACCTTGTCCAGTTGACCGATTGACTCAAAACGCGCGCTGACATCGAAGGCATAGAAGACGTTAGGCCACGAGCCCTGATTGTTCCGATCCAGAACATGCGGGGGAGCAAGAACCAGAATGCGCCCATCGCTCCGCAATCTTTGTGCAAGCATGGCCGAGATAAACGTTTTGCCAAGCCCGACGACGTCCGAGAGAAAAACACCGCCATATTTTCGGATAATCTGTCGAGCGCTGGTGACTGCCTCTTCTTGATAGGCCAATTTCATAAAATCCGTCGGGGAAAATGCGTCTTCATTGGAAAATTGATTAATCTCATCCTGAAAATACTCATATAGGCACTTAAGGTAGAGATCGTAAGGGTTGATCGAATCGTTCAACCAGGTTTTGGATTGAACCGTCTGGACATAGCGGTCGCTGACGTCAACCGACTGCTCCCAGAGTTCGTTGAATTTCTTTATCGCAAAATCATAATCCGGCGCATCTTTAAGCTCGACGTTGAGTTCCAGATTTCCTTTCAGGCCGGATACAGAAAAATTACTGGAGCCGGTGACGACACGACCCTTGTCACGAGAACCCTTTTCATGGGTCATAATGTACATTTTCGCGTGCAGGTTCGCCGTGGGGAATGCTCGTATTTCAAGTTTCTTGTGTGCGATCCAATCGATAAACGCCCGAATACCACCCTCGATTTTTCTTGTTTCCTCGACTTCGTTGAGTTCAGAAACAACAGTCTGCGCATAAACGTCCTTGGTTTCCGCATGACTCAAGTTCAATTCCTGCTGTAACTTGCCTTGTTGAATGAGGTCAAAAGTTTCTTTGTTCGTGCTTAAACCGATAAGCACCCTGATTTTCTGTGTTTTATCGAGCGACGGCTTGAGAAGGTGAAAGCCGCTACTGTAAAAATAGCCCACAAGACAATCAAAATTCGTCGTGTCGCGCCCGATGAGCGTGGTGAACCGCTCCACAAGAGACTGTCCATTTTCATTAGTTATGAAGCGTGTATCAGAAGTCATTTCTTTAATTTGCCTTTCCGAAATATCTCACCCCGTGTCATCGCCTCGATCTCGTCTCGACGGAAACGCCATGTTCCGCCGACTTTGAACGCGGGGATTTCTTGCCGAGAAAGAAGGGTATAGATCGAACGTTCAGTAACCTTGAGGTAGCTTGCGACTTCCTCAACGGTCATTATATCGGATGCGAGCGTCTTTTGGGGTTTTGCCATGCCGCGTAAAATATTCAAAAATTTTCATTTCGGCAACAGATTAAAATTAATGCCTAGCGGCGGCCATTCGCACCATAACGTGCCTTAAAAATCGTCATTCACCCCTATCGGCAATGCCGAAATAAGCGCGCAGCAATTCCTGAATCTCATGCTGGTTGAGAGCCGTCATATCGATTTCGGTGAGGCTGATTTATAATCGGCACCGATTTTCAGCGTTTTTTATTGGCAAAAACGGGAATGTCTTTTTCGCCTGACCGAAGGAAATCCAGAAAATCGACATCTTGATATTCGCATGTCCTGCATACGCTCAAAAGAGTCAAATATTCCTCCGTTCCTTTTTTTGTCGATGGCCCAGATATGACATTTCTCAAAAGCGCAAATGACTTGATGGCATGTTCTGCATTGTTATTGTTCCAAGGAACACCGTCGTAGAGCAAGAACGTGAAAAGCTTATCACGGTTTTTAATGAACCGTTGTTTGTATTTACCTGCTATCTCGCTTTTCAAAGACAGCCCATCCAGATATTTGTAAAATCGCTCAACATCGATTAGATGTTTTCTCAGAAAGTATTTTTTCAATCCCCGGCGATCAACGGTTTCGATGATGGGCTGTAATAAGGCGGCAAATTTGGCGACAATCTCTTTCAACTCCTCATCAAAAGGATTTTTAAACACTTCATCGTTCAAATCCCGCATCAGGTGGATGAGGCATTTTTGCTGCGGGCATTCGATCGAGTCATAAGCTGCGTAATAATCGGAAACAAGGACTCCCTTGTAATTTGCCAGCAATTTCTGAATCATTTCTCCTTCGCGAGTTTCAGAAAGAATATAAACCACCTCGCGCATATTTGTCAGAACCCATACATAAGCGCGCTTACCTTTAATATTGGCCTTTGTTTCATCGACGTGGATGAGGTCGCCGCTTATGATTCTATTTAATATTTGGTCTCTGGTTTCTCGATAATAATTGGCGGCTCTGACCTTCATATAGCCCATATTCGTTCTCTGCAAATCGAAGCCAAGCAGTTTATTCATAATATGAAGCACCGCAGCCTGCGATGCGTACAGGGCGATAATGCTATAGATAAAATAAGAGAGAACGCCCCACCCATATTTTCTGGTGGCGTGACCGAATCTGCTGTCAAAGCCATATTCGTGCCCACAACTGAGGCAGCGATAGGTTTGAAACATATATTTCACCAGTTTGCGTCTTAGGCTGTTCTTTCCGTAAATAAGATCATAGGCCGTTCTGGATATCAGCGAACTTCGTTTGCGCCCCTTTTTTGCACATTTGGGGCATTGATTGGCGCGTTCCAGAACGACGGTTTTTTTTGTCAGGCATCGAGAATCCTGTTCTGATCCACTATGGGAGCTACGAAACAACATTTCTGAAAAAGATGTGTGAGCGGCATGGTGCGCCACCCGAAGATTCCATTGCCGCTAAAGCCTTAAAATCAGCCATTAACCTGCTATCGGTGATTTATGCGCGAATATATTTCCCCGGATATTCCAATGGGCTCAAAGAAATTGCGGGTCATCTTGGCTTCCGCTGGCATGATCCAACTGCTTCCGGTCTTTACTCCTTGGTATGGCGTTATCAATGGGAACAATCGCACAA
>Ga0206923_1140_pt1 | contig 14248 bp, 14 predicted proteins | sample Alteio_BWOrgHeat_64_FD_152961 | JGI IMG/M metagenome (GOLD analysis project Ga0206923, IMG submission 152961) | Enriched cells from forest soil in Barre Woods Harvard Forest LTER site, Petersham, Massachusetts, United States -... | ecosystem: Environmental > Terrestrial > Soil > Temperate forest >...
GGCAAAGTGGTAATCGTTATCAAATTTTTGCTTGCCATTCTCTTCGCTTATCTGTTTAACACGACCGCCTATTAATATGCCTGCTTCAGGGGCCAGTATTAAGCGCGCACGTTTGCCATCACTATACTCTTTGCTTCGGAACTCGAATGATAACGGGATCCTGAAGTAGCTTGACGAAAAGCGGTTTTTGCTGAAATGGATAGTATCGGTAACATAGGTTAAAACAGGCGCGTCGCGCTGTATGGTTATATCCTTACGCAGGCGTATCAGCGTCCAGTCAAACCCACCTGATAAATAGACCTTAAAATTGGAGGTAAAGCGGTACCCAAATTGTATCACATCGAAACCTACGTTGCTTGATTTCCATGAACGATAGCTTAAAAAATCATTCTTAGGCGATAGTGTAAAACTCCCATTATCAATCAGAGTGGTCAAACCCAGGTCAAACCTCGAAAAAGTTAGCCCAAAGTTAAAGCCCGACTTTTGGCGGTTCTGGTGTATACTATCCCTGCGCGATCTGAAATCGCCCATGCTAACTTTTACTTTAGTTTTTTTGGTTATAGTAGTAGTCGAATCTCCGGCTGTGGTAGTAGTTGTAGTAACCGTTGTTTTGGTTTGTGCAACACCGGGTATCGTGGCGCTGCATAGTAATATTGCAATTAGTAAACGTTTCATGTTATGGTATATTTAGATGATATCCTATTATTGTTTTTTTACTTTAATTATCCCCAGGTTTACCCCTGTTATGCTTGATTCGGTATCGTCGTCGTCGTTATCGGTAAACTCTATCAGCTTATCCTGGCGCTTATCAACTTTGGCTACCAAAACATTTATTAAACCGCCCAGGCTATGAATGCCATGTTTTTTTACAACAGCGACGTCCTGTTTCGATATTGCAGCTATTACAGGTTTAGCTACCGGGGGCTGCTGTTCCAAATCCAATGGCTTTGCTGCCAGTTGGGTTTGTTTTCCCGGAACAAAGTTTTGTGTAATGTTGTGGCTTTCGGTCTTTATTGGTTCAGCATCTTTAACAGTATTATCCGTTACAATAACATTTTCAGGTACGACTGCACTTGCTGGCGATGTGCCTGCAGGTGCGTTATGGGCCTTAGTTGAGGCAACCCTATTGCTGTGTTGTACTACAATAACGGGCGCTGTATGCACCTTACCGGGTGTGGTAGTCATCACATGCCCAACATTATTTGACACCAGTTTAGCAGCATGACCATGTTGAACTGCGGTATCGCCCTTTTGCTTTAAAAACAATACCCCTGCTGTAAGCAGCACCAAAATTGTTGCAGCTATGCTTAACCATGGCATTATGGCGCGTTTAGTTTTTTTACGGTCAAGCTCACCGGCAATATTATCCCATACCATGGGCGCGGGTCCTACATTAAAGTCTTCAAACTTTGATTTAAAAACTTTATCAAACTCCTTATCCTGCATATCCATATTTTTTATCCTCCATTTTTGTAACCCTGTCTTTTAATATAGTACGTGCCCTTGACAGTTGCGATTTCGAGGCTCCCTCTGTTATACCCACTATACCGGCAATTTCTTTATGCGAGTAGCCTTCAATGGCATACAGGTTAAACACCATGCGGTACCCGGGCGAAAGCTGCTGTATCATATTCATCAGGTCTTTCACGCTCATATTTTCCAATGCAGCCGGATTGACAGATGGTTCGTCACTTATTTCAGCCATATCTATTATCTGTATCATTTTATGATGCTTGCGGTAATACTCTATTGCGGTATGTACCATTATACGTCGCACCCATCCTTCAAAGGCACCATCGCCCCGGTAATCATCCAGCTTATTAAATAGCTTAATGAATCCGTTTTGCAGCATATCCTCGGCTTCCATCCTGTCGGTGGCGTAACGCATGCAAACTCCCAGCATTTTAGATGCTAACTGTTTATACAACAGTTCCTGCGCCTTGCGTTCGCCGACTTTGCAGCGGGTTATTAATTCATCAATTGTGTAAGCAGGTTCCAAAAACATTATTTAAAGGTATGATGATAGTTAGTGCTAAATGGTTGCATGGGGTTACAAATTATTTTTACTTACTTAGTAAATATAGTTGTTACTAATTGTGTGATAAGGGCATTAGTATAATTTGACTATAGTTTAGTATTTTTGGTTGAGCAAGAATTAATTTTACTATGCCAAAAATATTTGAGTATCTGGGTATTATACTTTTCTTTTATTCTAATGAACATGAGCCAATTCATGTGCATGCTAATTATGGTGAGTTTGAAAGCAAGGCGGAATTTTACATTATAAATGGCAAAATATCTGAAATAAGAATTAAATTAGTAAAAGATAAAAAGCCTTTAAAAGGTAGTAAACTAAAAGATTTTGAAGAATTTTTAGAAGTTTACGCCGGCAAAATCGTTGAAAAATGGGTTGATTATTTTGTTTATCACAAAGACATAGAATTTGAAAAAATAAGTAAACTAAAATGAAGATTATTAAGGACTATAATGAAAATGAGCTAATCGATGTAATAGAAATTACAGCGGCTAATTATATTGAAGATTATAGCATTAAAATTTATTTTAATGACGGCAGTGATAAACTGGTTGATTTTAAGCCATTTTTAACAAAGTCACTACATCCTTCTATATCAAAGTATTTGGATATTGCATTATTTAGCCGATTTGAAATAATTAATGGAAATTTGAATTGGAACGATTATGATTTGATATTTCCGATTCATGATCTGTATGAAGGAGTAATCCGTTAATTACTTCCTCATCCTAAAATACTTATAAACCTTCACCGCCGACATCAGCATCAACGAAAAGGCAATAATCCCCACCACGCCAAATATCCAGTTCAAAGAATTTTTAAGCACCACCAAAAATACAATGGCGAATAACAGCAGGGTTGCCAGCTCATTCCAAAGGCGAAGTTGGGTCGATGTCCATTTATAAATGCCATTGCGCATCTGCTTCATTTTATTTTGGCAAATAAAATGGTAAACTATTAAGCCAATTACAAAGGTAAGCTTGATATGCATCCACCCCTGCTGCAGCCAGGAAGGCGATAAGCAAAGCATGGTTATACCGGCAATCAAAACCAGGTACATGGACGGAGTAGCTATTATCCACCACAACTTGCTCTCCATAATTTCAAACTGTTTGTAAAGTATGGTGCGGTCGGGTTCAGGTTTTTGCTGTGCTTCTGTATGGTAAATAAACAAGCGCACCATATAAAACAGCCCCGCCATCCAGCAGACTACAAATATGATGTGTATGGCTAATATATATTGATACATAACCCCCTAACCCCCTAAAGGGGGAACTGAATGTCTATTTTATTAATTTAAAACCCACCGCGCTAATCACTCCCCCTTCAGGGGGTCGGGGGGTATTGCTTTATCACCTCCACCGCATACTTCACGTTATCAAACGGTATATCGGGCATAATGCCGTGGCCTAAGTTAAATATAAATCCGTTTTCGCCTTTCATGCGATCAAACAGACGATATATCCTGTCTTTAATAACTTTCTTATCGGCATACAAAATATGCGGATCCAAATTGCCTTGCACAGCAATGCCCTGCGGCAGGCGTTTTTTAATATCCAGCAAATCAACGTTCCAGTCGATGGAAATTACATCAGGCTTAGCCTCGGCCATTAACGGCGCGAAAACCGAGCTGCCTTTGCAAAATGATATTACCGGTATGTCTTTCCTATTTAGCTTACTTATGATCTCCGCAATATAACGATGCGAAAACTCTTTATAATCGTCCCACGCCAAAGCCTGTGCCCAGCTATCAAATATTTGCACCGCGTTTACCCCGGCAGCTATTTGCAGGTTCAGGTAATCGGCTGTAACAGCAGCAATTTTTGATAATAGTTGATGCGCCATTTCGGGCTCATTATGTAACATCAGTTTGGTCAGCTTAAAATCTTTTGATGATCCGCCCTCAACCAAATAGCTCATCACCGTAAAAGGCGCGCCAGCGAAACCTATTAATGGAATGCTCCCATTTAAGCGTTGCTGAACTACTTTTATCGCATCGGCCACATATTGCAGTTTATGCACCACTTGGGTATCCAACCTATCAATATCCTTTTGCGTACGCACCGGGTTGGCAAATTTAGGGCCAACATTTTGCGCAAAGCTCAGATCACCACCCATAGCTTCGCCGGTAACCAGTATATCCGAAAATAAAATGGCGGCATCAATATCCAACAGATCAACCGGCAGCATGGTAACATCAGCGGCTATTTCGGGCGTTTTGCACATTTCCAAAAAGGAGTATTTGTTTTTTATCTCCCAATATTCAGGCATGAACCTGCCGGCCTGGCGCATCATCCATACAGGCGGGCGTTTAGTTTTTTCAGAAAATGCGGCTTTTATTAGTAGTGAATCTCTCATATTTTTTTTGGTAGAGACGCAATATTTTGCGTCTCCGGAATGATTATAGCTAAGAGACGCAAAGCATTGCGTCTCTACAGGTTTATTTTTTATCTAATTCTTCATGAAGGCGTTTTATTACTTCCTTCATTTTTGCTGTAATTTTTTCTTCATGTTTTTCGGCCAACTGTAAATAGGCTTTGGCCTTTTCAAAATTGTTCTGCCTTATGCTGATGTTGGCCACATGCACCAGCGCGGCAACATGATCGTTGGCTGAGCGTAAGGGGTATTGGGCAGCTATTTCATAATGTTTTTCGGCTTCGTTAAAATCCTGCTTTTGCAAACATATCCCACCAAATATAAACTCATAAAAACCCCTGCGCTTTTTGCTTAACCATGCCGGGTTAGGTACCTGCAATAATAAAGCCTCGGCCTTATCATAATTTTTTTGATGAAAAGCTTTGGCTGCCAATATAATAGTGCCCTCTTTAAAATAACCCCATATCAACAGCGCAATAAACATCGCTACAACGGCTGCAATTTCATAAACCCGCATATTAACCGCCACTGCCAGCATAATAACAAATGCGCCTATAACCAATATGCGTGCCCGGGTAGTAAACATTAATTAATGCTGATGATCAGTAAATTTATAGCCAACGCCGCGTATAGAGTGAAAATAAACCGGGTTTTTAGGATCAGGTTCAAAATACTTGCGGAAGGTGAGAATAAAGTTATCAATGGTTCGGGTTGAAGGGTATACATCATAGTTCCATACGGTTTCCAATATCTGCTCGCGCGATACAGCGTCATTACGGCGCTCTATCAACAGCTTTAATAACATGGTTTCTTTTTTAGTTAACGGGGTAATGCTGCCATCGCCGTTAACCAGCTCGAACGAATTAAAGTGAATGGTTTTATCGCCAATTGTATAGCTGTTAAACTCTTTTAATTCATCACCTTTCAGGCTTCGTTTTACCAGGTTATTTACCCTTAATATCAATTCTTCCAGATTAAAAGGTTTGGTCAGGTAATCGTCAGCGCCTTTTTTTAACCCGGCTATTTTATCCTCGTTGGTATTTTTAGCGGTTAAAAACATAATGGGTACTTCCGAGTTCTCTAAACGGATGGTTTCGGCTACAACAAAGCCGTCAATTTCGGGCATCATTACATCCAGTATAACCAGGTTAAAGCGTTCCTCTTTAAATATTTGCAGTGCTTTTTTACCATTGTTGGCGGTTGATACCTTGTAACCTTCCAGTTCAAGGTTAAGTTTGATGGCTTCTAAAAGATGTTCTTCATCTTCGGCTAATAAAATTCTTTTTCTGCTTGGCATTTAATTATGATTTTATGGTAATCAAAAAACAACCTCAAATATGCTTCCTTCAGGGCGATTGTCTTTGACCCTGATGCTTGCCTCGTGCTTATCCAGTACTTGTTTTACAATATATAAGCCAAGGCCGGTACCTTTTGTATTGCGGGTATCCTCGCTGCCCACCCGGTAAAATTTATCGAAAATACGGCTTTTTTCTTCATCAGCTATCCCAATACCATGATCGGCAACCTGTAAATGTATTTTGCCTTCTTTAGAAAACAATTTTACATCAACCGCCTCGCAGGGGCGCGAATATTTAACCGCGTTCTCAATTAAATTGGTCACTACCGATGTAAGCGCGAACTTATCGCCGGTCATTTCAATTTTCGATTCAATTTCGGCATTGATGATCTGCTGGTTGCCATCGCATTTGGTTATCTGCAAGCGGTTAACAATACTATCAACCAAAACTGATAAATTGAAGTTAGCTTTCGGAAAAGTGTACGAGCTGTTATCAATTTTTGATGCCAGCAGCATATTCTCAACCATATCATCCAGGCGCTCAATATCCAGTAAGGATTTATTAATAAAATCCAATATCTGCGCTTTGGTAAGGTCGCGTTTTTGTATCGTTTGTAATAATAGTTTGATGGATGCCAGCGGCGATTTTAGCTCATGGGTTACCGATAGTAAGAAATTCTTTTTTTGCTCCTGCAATCTAAGCTCGCGGCTTACTGATTTATGCAGATAATAAGCGCCACCAAAAACTACGGATATAAATACCAGCCCTTCGCCCATTATCATTCCTATTTTGCCGGGCTGCAATTTTACCAGCATATAGCCCCACCAAACCAGTTCGACTATGGCGTAGGTAATTAATGCGTAAAATATGATAAATGAACGTTTCATTTTTTCAGTTTGCAGTAAGCGGTTGGCAGTGGGCAGAGTTTGTGCAAACTGCCAACTGTAAACTGCCCACTATTTTTTAAATACAAAATCAAGGCTATCAAATATAGCTCTTTTTGCTTTTTCCAGGTCAACCTTGTTATGGGCCGATGATATGAACCCTACCTCATACCCCGAAGGTCCCAGGTAAACGCCGCGGTTTATCAATTCGCGGTGCATTATTTTAAATTTCTCCATGCTTGCAGGGTCGATCTCTTCGGCGTTGCTGATGGTTTGCTGGTCGGTAAACGCGAACCAGAAAATAGATCCAATACTAAACACCTTAAATTTATAACTGCGCGCGGTAGCAAAACGTTGGATAGCTTCGGTAAATTCTTCCGTCTTTTTATGCAGGTCCTTATAAAAACCCATGCGCAATAACTCGCTTAACTGGGCAATGCCCGCCGCCATAGCCACTGGATTTCCCGAAAGGGTACCCGCCTGGTAAACCCCGCCATCAGGCGAGATATGTGCCATAATTTCTGCTGACGCACCGTACATACCCACCGGTAAACCTCCTCCTATAATTTTACCGTAGGTGATAATATCCGGCTTAATTTGGTAATGCCCGGCCGCGCCCTCAAAACCAACACGGAAACCTGATATAACCTCATCAAATATCAGCAGCGTTCCGTTGGCTGTGCAAATATCACGCAGCGATTGTAGGTATTCTTGGGTTTGCAACAACAGGCCATTGTTTGCTGGGATTGGCTCAATAATAACCGCGGCTATCTGTCCCTTAAATTCATCGAATGCTTTTTGTAGCGCTTCGGTATCATTTAGGCCGATAACGATAGTCTCATCAGCAAAAGCTTTGGGCACACCTGCTGATGAAGTCTCGCCAAAAGTAACCAGGCCCGAGCCTGCTTTTACCAGCAATGAATCTGAATGGCCGTGATAGCAGCCCTCGAACTTTAATATTTTATCGCGCCCCGTATAACCGCGAGCCAACCTGATGGCCGACATCACCGCCTCGGTACCTGAGCTTACAAAGCGCAGTTTTTCAATAAATTTATTGTTTTTGAGGATGAGCTCGGCCAGTTCATTTTCCAAAGCGGTAGGCGCGCCAAACGACATGCCATTTTGCATTACCTCGATAACTTTCTCTTTAACCTTTGGATGATTATGCCCTAAGATCAATGGGCCCCATGAACAGCAAAAATCAATAAATTCGTTATCGTCTGCATCCCATATACGGCAGCCATCACCCTTCTTTATAAACAGCGGCGTACCATATACCGATTTAAACGCCCTTACCGGCGAGTTTACCCCACCCGGAAAATACGTTTTAGCCTTAGCATATAACTCGGCAGATTTTTCCCTGCTGATATCAGGCTTACCTGTAGTATTTAAAGGCAAATCCTCCTCACCCGAAAACATTTTTTTTATTGAATCAAGCATTATTTTTTAGCATAAAGCTTAAAGCGTAAAGCTTAAAGCTTGTTATTATATATTAATCTGTTTATCCCAATTTAAGCTTTTTGCTTTGGTCTTTTCGCTTTCAGCTTAAATCCATTTATTCTCCAGCACTTCTTTAGCATGATACGTCAGTATCGCCGTTGCGCCAGCCCTGCGGATGCTGGTTAGCACTTCGCTAACGGCACGCTGTTCATTAAGCCATCCTTTTTGTACTGCGGCTTTTAGCATGGCATATTCGCCGCTTACATTGTAGGCCGCTACTGGCAACTCGGTATCATCTTTTATTAATTTTATGACATCCAGGTAAGCCAATGCCGGTTTTACCATTAAAAAATCAGCACCTTCGGCTTCATCCAAACGGGCTTCAATTAAAGCTTCACGCTGGTTGGCCGGGTTCATCTGGTAGGTTTTTTTATCGCCGAACTTTGGCGCCGAATTCAACGCGTCCCTGAACGGCCCGTAAAACGCGCTGGCGTACTTTGCCGAATACGACATTATAGAAACACCGGTAAAGCCATTATCATCCAGTGTTTCGCGTATATAACCTACCCTGCCATCCATCATATCGCTTGGGGCAATAATATCTGCACCGCATTGGGCATGGGCGAGGGCCATTTTGCCTAATATTTCTAAAGTTTCATCGTTTAATATCTCGCCATTCTCTACAATGCCATCATGGCCGTCGCTGCTGTATGGGTCCATGGCAACATCGGTAACTACGCACGCCTCGGGAAAATTCTTTTTCACCTCGCGAATAGCGCGCAGGTACAGGCTTTCTTCTCTATGGCTTTCGGTAGCGTATTTGTCTTTCAGTTCTTCGCTGATATTCGGGAACAGGTCGAAACTATTCAAGCCCAGCTTTAAACAGCTTTCAATTTCGCGCAGCAAATTATCAATCGAATAGCGGTAAATACCCGGCATCGAAGTTACTTCGGTTTTTTGATTCACGCCATCCACAATAAACAGCGGGAATATCAAATTAGCCGCACTCAAATGCGTTTCCTGCACCATCTGGCGTATAACTTCACTTTTACGGTTTCTTCTTGGTCGTTGTAACATTTGTTGGTCCATGGTCCATGGTCGATAGTCCATGGCTGTTTATACTATTTTAAAGTCTATGGACTACCGACCATCGACTATGGACTGTCCTACAATCCAAACACCGCCTCAGCCAGCCCGACTTCGTCGGGCGAGAAAGGCAATATATAATTATTAACCCCCATTTCTTCCAACTTTTTGCCGGTTGATTTACCTATGGCAATCACTTTTTGATAAGGGTCCAGTAAATTATTTACAAAATAAGCATCCACGTTCGACGGGCTGGTAAATACCATTACTTCGGCGTTCGATTCCTGCACGTCTTCTTCCAGCACGGTTTCATATACCGGCAAGTCAATTATTTTGGTATCGGCCGAAAGCCCTTTCTGTATGCTTTTTAATGATTCTTCGGCCACCGGAAATAATACAGTAGTGCCATTGGCCTGCGCAGCAAATTCGGCTGCTACCTCCATAGGGTCAATACCCACGCCCGTATAATCGCTGAAATGCCCCTTGCGGCGCAGCATTTCTTCCGACCCGGCACCCATTACTCCAAACTTTACATCTTTAGGCAGCATAGGTTCCAGGTGAAAAAAGTATTCAACCGCGTTTTTGCTGGAAAAAAATATGCAGTCGATATGTTTCAATATATACGGATCGAGTTTGGTAATAACCGGAACAGTACGTATCAACGAGCGGGCATCAATTAATATATTATGCTTCTCCAGCGCCTTTTTAAAATAACTTTGCTCGGATAGTTCGCGCGATATAAAAACGCTTTCGGGAAGTTTACGGGTTTTATCAAAATAGCTTACTACCTTCTCGGCCAGCCCGGTGGCATCTGCCGATTGTAAAAACAACCGGTCAGGAAACTCATCGCCCTCATCTGCTTTCGAGGTAAATACCTGGAACGTCCCCTCATCACGGCGGCAATAGCAGCCTAACGGCAAGTGGCAACCTCCGCCAAAAAGCTTTAATACCGTGCGTTCAACTGCCAATTCTTCGGCAACGTGAGGGTGGTTTAATATTTGTAAAGCTTCAAACAGCTCCGTATCGCTTTCGCGTATTTGTATAGCTAAAACTCCCTGCGCAGGCGCGGGGATAATTTCGTTGGGGGTTAGTTCTTCTACATGGAACTCGCTCAAGTCAATACCTAAGCGGCTCACGCCGGCTTTGGCTATCATAATGGCATCGTACTCTTCGTCGCGCAGTTTGTTGATGCGGGTGGGCACGTTGCCACGCAGGTCCTCAATCTCCAGATCGGGGCGATAGGCCAATAGCTGTGCCTTGCGGCGGTTGCTCGAAGTACCTACAATGGCGCCAAATTTTACCGATAGTTTTTGATGAACATCCACGCAGTCCTTCAAGATCAACAGCAGCTCAGACGGATCTTCCCGTTCTGAAACTGCCGCGATGATGAGTCCCGGAGGGTTGTCGGTGGGCAGGTCCTTGTGACTGTGTACAGCCAGGTCAATGGTGCCTGCCAATAGTTCTTCTTCCAGCTCTTTTGTAAAGAAGCCTTTGCCTTCTAATTTATCAAAACTTAAATTCAGTATGCGGTCGCCCTGTGTTTTTATGATCTTCAGTTCGGCAGTAATGCCTGCTTTTGCCAGGCTATCCTTAACAAAATTTGCCTGCCATAGCGCCAGTTCGCTCCCGCGTGTACCTATAATTAATGTTCGTTTCAAAGGAAATATTAGTTTGCTCCCGCAAATTTAATTTTTTAAACAGTTCATCAGCAGCTTTTGTTGCGGATATGACTTTTTGATGTGAATTTAAATTGTGAGTCGAATACTACAATAACATCCCTTAGAAAAGACAGTTCAGGGTTAAGGGTTAATCTTAATTAACTACTCTGCTTTCTACTACGCGAACGGTAGGTGTGTAATAAATTCTGTAGTTTCTTTTTTGTTATATCCAATTCTTCAATGCTCAATTGCACGTTTCCATCGGGGTATAGATATTCTAAATATGTGGTAGTTGTTCTACCGGAAGATCTGCTTATTACTTTTTCATCTTCAATATTTTCCCACTCAGTAAAACCCGTTAATTGTATTTCGATACCCTTGTTATTCAATATTATTTGCGGCAGCTTATTTAAAAATTTTTTATATTCCGAATAACTAAACCATACTCCGACTATAGACAATAATGCACCTGCTATATAATTTTTTTCGATTAGAAAATATATACCAACAACCCCACATAGCATAATTAGCACCATACGGACCAATATCGCCCCACGTGAATAGTAAATCACAGTTTCTGCCGGCACTGTATAATCATCTTCATAAATATCTTTTTGATCAAATTTATTTTGTAATGCTACCCATTTCTCTTTATCTGCTGAAGTCCATATCTCTGTTTTATTCCAAAAACTGCCCTCTGGCCATATCAATTTAGCTTCTATGGCTTTAGTTTCCAGGTCATGCACATTGCGTACGTTTTCAAAAGCCCACAGTTTCCATTTGCTTATTCTGAAACTCCAATATAGCCATCCCGCCAAAAAACCTACCAGCACACTAATACCCACCACCCAACCCGGAATAATGCTTTGCGTATTTAAATAATAACTTAAGCCGATTATTCCGAACATGATTACATAAACAGGATAGTTGATCATGCGTTGTCCTCGTTTAATGGCATCCTCAACGCTTACATTTTCGTACATGTGATAAAATTTTATACTAGTTAAATGTACATAACTGACCCTAAAAAGCAAATAGCTTATAATTAGCGCCTTTCAGGCTATACTTGGTAACTTTGTATAGCTGCTATGGCAAATACTTAGTTGCCTGAAACTTTATATCGTTTTTGTGACATTTTGAACAGTTGTTAAATTACTATATATTTGCAGCATCTTTTAGTGTGCAGTAATGCATACTTTGTGATAAGGTTTAGGTTTAAAACCTCCAATCAGCGAGTGAGCGGAGGTTTTATATTTTTATTATATTAGCTATAACTTTATAGTTTAAACCTTATTCCAATCATATCAAATTTTTCCTGTTGCTATTATATGTTGTTTGCCAAAAGCATTTGATCAATTGGATTCAGCCGTCCATATATTTCGGGCGGGTCGCGGATATTGTCTAATCGTACCAACAACAAAAAAGGCCCCAAGCAGGGGCCCTTTACTAAGATTTTAATAATAAATTACTGTTTTGTAGCACTACCTGTAGTAAGATCGACCAGGTAGGTGGTGCCGTTAATAACAACGTTAGCCTGGTTATTGGCAATAAAGGTAATAGTACCTGTAAAGCTAAACGAACCTTTGGCACTGCTGCCACTTAAGGTATAGGTAGCACTGCCTGAAGCAACACCACCGGTTTTACTAACCATAAGGTTGCTTACTGTAATATCAACGTTGCTGTTGCCGGTAGCCATATTGCCTGTTTTACGGGTAAAACTGCCGGTACGTTTATACTCGCCGTTCAGGGTATAAGCTGTAGCGCTGGGCGACAACCCGCCAACGGTAAAGGTAGAAGTGCCGGTGTCATTACTGGTTAAATTTGGCCCACTAAATGAGCCTGTGCTTGTTGCCGAGCTGGTTACGTTATCGGGTGTGTTATTTACACAATTAAGCGTATAAGTATAGTTAAACGAATAACTATAAGTAGTTGTAGCACCTTGCGGATTTTGGCGGGTAAAGCTATAAGTTTTTGTACCACCGCAGCCGGGGTTAGCATTAAAAGTAACCTGGGCATTTAGCGCAACATCGGCCGAGGCGCTGGCCATACCTCCCGAATTGGAAGAAAGTGAATTAGCCATTATGGTTGCAGCATCATCAGTGCTAACATCAGCGCTTGCAACAGGGGCAACATTGTCGTTCTTTGAACATGAACCCACAGCCAGCATCACAATCAGTGCGGGTATTCCGATAAATTTAATTGTTTTCATAGTAGTTTGTTTTTAGTACGTATTACCTAAAACAAAAACCATGCTAACCATAATAAGTATTAAAATTTTAACACTTAATATAGCGAAAACCTTAAGGAGTGTTTACAAAAAAAGACTATGTAGTATTTATCGGGATGACGTGGGGTAGGTATATTTGGGGGGCCTAATTACTATTGATCAAAATATCCTTAGCCATTACCATGGGTACGCTGATGTATTTTTTTTCCATGTAGTTGATCACCTTTTCCAGCACCTCGCGCGATTGCTGATCCATGCCCTGCAGTTCTTCGGCAAAAACCGAGTTAATGGCGGTGTTACGAATTTCCTTTATTTTTTCGGGCACTTCGCGCATAGCCAACTCAATGCGGCGTTGTTTCAGCATGGTTAAAAACTCGGTTGTGTTTTGCTCAATAATAGCTTCGGCATGGGTAAGCTCCTGGTAACGCTCCTGCAAATTACGTTTGGCAACCTCGTTTAACGAGCATACTTCGATAAAATTAACCGGGAACTGCTCTAAAACTTCGGGCGCGGTATCATTAGGTATAGCCAGGTCAACAATGGTTTTCTTGGTAGTTTCGCCGTTTAGCAGCGATGTATAAATGGCAGGGGTAATTATCGGGTCGGTTGCTGATGTACAGGTAATAATAACATCAAAGCCTTTATTATAATCTTTTAAAGCATCCAGTGTAAAGGCTTCGCCATTAAGATCGGCAGCCAGTTTTTGCGCCTTTTCAAGGGTGCGGTTAAATACCGCGAAGTTTGAAAATTTATGTTTTTGAAGATATTTGGAGATATTCTGGTTGGTTTCGCCTGCGCCGATGATAAGGATGCGCGCATTGATACAAAGCTTAAGGTCTTTTAGCTTGCGGTAGGCCAGTGATACTACCGATATGGGGTTCCTGGAGATATTGGTATGTGTGTAAACCTCCTTAGCTGTTTTTACCACACAGGCCATGAACATTCGCAGGCCATCGCCGGTAAGGCCGGCCTCGCGGCAGTCCTCATAGGCCTTTCGCAGTTGGGCCAGTATTTCCTTTTCGCCAACTATCAGGCTCTCCAGCGAACATGAAGTGCGCAGCAAATGGTTAAGCGCTTCCTGGTCCTCATATATTGAAGCGGCCTCAACAAAAGCGCCCATATAATGCGAGCACAGGCCGATATTTAACTTTTCGATGAATTTTTTGGCAAATGCCTTATCAACAACCTGCGGGGTTATCATCACAAACTCCACACGGTTACAGGTAGCCAGGTAAAATATTTCG
>Ga0206923_1141_pt1 | contig 14183 bp, 12 predicted proteins | sample Alteio_BWOrgHeat_64_FD_152961 | JGI IMG/M metagenome (GOLD analysis project Ga0206923, IMG submission 152961) | Enriched cells from forest soil in Barre Woods Harvard Forest LTER site, Petersham, Massachusetts, United States -... | ecosystem: Environmental > Terrestrial > Soil > Temperate forest >...
CTTGCCAGCAGGTTTAGGGTTCGGCTATGTTCACGTGGTTATGGCTACGACGATTTTAGTGGGTGCCCAGTGGGGCGATGAGGGCAAGGGTAAGATCATCGACGTGCTTACCGAGCAGGCCGACGTGGTGGTGCGCTATCAGGGGGGCAACAACGCGGGCCACACGGTCGAGGTCGGCGACCAGAAATACGTGTTGCACCTGATCCCGTCGGGAATTCTCCACCCTGGCAAGATCAGCGTGATCGGCAACGGTGTCGTGGTTGATCCCGTGGCGTTGCTTGAGGAAATCGAGCACCTGCGCGGACGCGGCGTGACCATCGACGGCAACCTGTATGTCAGCGAGACGGCGCACCTTGTATTTCCATACCACAAGCTGCTGGACGAGATTCGCGAGGAACAAAAGGGCAAGCGCAAGATTGGCACCACAAAACGCGGCATCGGCCCAGCCTATGCCGACAAGGTTGCGCGCACAGGCCTGCGACTGGTCGATTTACTTTCGCCTGAACGTTTCTCGGAGAAATTGCGTCGAAAGGTTCGGGAAAACAACGAGATCTTCAAAACGTTTGGCGCTAAGGCGCTGAGCTTTGCGAAGATCAACGCTGAATATCTGGAATGTGGACGCAAACTACGGTCGTTCATCACTGATACGGTGACGTTATTGAATCGAGCGGTGCGTGATGGACGCAATATCCTTTTTGAAGGAGCACAAGGGACACTGCTCGACATCGATTTCGGAACGTATCCGTTTGTGACCAGTTCGAACGCCACAGCGGGCGGCGCGTGCGTCGGTACCGGCGTTCCGCCGCACAAGGTTGATCGCGTGGTCGGGGTGACGAAGGCCTATACAACACGGGTGGGCGAGGGGCCGTTCCCGACGGAGCTGCTTGATGAGCAGGGCGAACAATTGCGCGAAACAGGCCGCGAATTTGGCGCCACCACAGGCCGGCCGCGACGTTGCGGTTGGTTCGATGCGGTGGCGACAAGGTATTCGGTCATGGTGAATGGCATCGACGAATTGGCGGTAACGAAACTCGATGTGCTCGACGCATTACCAAAAATCAAAGTGTGCGTCGCATACAAGGTGGGCGGCAAAGTGTATGACACCGTGCCGAATGACATCGACGTGTTGCAGCGGTGTACGCCCGTGTATCAGGAGTTTGAAGGGTGGCAAAGTTCTACGAAGCTCGCGCAAGACTTCGACCAACTGCCCAAGCGCGCCCGCGTCTACTTGCAGAAGCTCGCACAACTTAGTGGCGCGAAGCTCAGCATCGTGTCCGTAGGGGCAAGAAGAGAGGAAACCATGTTCTTGTAGGGCAAGCGCCCCGCTTGCCGTCGTTTCGATTCGACGACAGCAGCCGGAGCGGCTGCCCTACAACAGAAAAACATGTCTGCACATCTCAAAAATCTTCCCCGTCATGTCGCCGTCATCATGGACGGCAACGGGCGGTGGGCACGGGAGCGTGGGTTGCCCCACATCGAAGGGCATCGTCGCGGTGCGGAGAGCGTCCGCGAGATCGTACGCGTGTCGGGCGAACTGGGAATCGACTATCTGACGCTGTACGCGTTTTCGACCGAGAACTGGAACCGTCCGAGGGCCGAAGTGACGGGGTTGATGCGGCTGCTGGAATTCTACCTGAAACAGGAGATCGCCGAGTTGAACAAGAGCAATGTCCGGCTCACGGCCATCGGACGAATCCATGAACTACCGGACAGCGCGCAGCGACAATTGCAAAAGTCCATTGATGCCCTGAAGAAAAACACCGGCTTGACGCTTGTGCTCGCCCTGAGTTACGGCGCGCGCGCGGAGATGGTCGATGCGGTGCGGTCGATCTGCCGCGAGGTGAAAGCCGGGCGGCTGGATGTGGAAGGCATCGACGAGAAAGTCATTTCCCAACACCTGTACACGCGTTCGATACCCGACCCTGATTTGCTGATTCGCACCAGCGGCGAAATGCGGGTGAGCAACTTTCTATTGTGGCAGATTTCCTACGCCGAGATGTACGTCACGGAAACGCTCTGGCCCGACTTTCGCAAAGACGCGTACATGAAAGCGCTGGAAGACTATAGCGGAAGACACCGTCGTTTCGGTCGCATCAGCCCGAGCGGGAACACGTGAGCACAACGCCTGGTGATTCTGGTGTCGTAACGTCTGTCCCACCGAGCGTGGCGGCCACCACGTTGCCTCCGTCACGCAGCGGATTTCTGTGGCGCTTGATCAGTTCGGTTGTGCTGTGGGGCATCATGCTCGCGGTGATCTTCTGGCTGCCGCCAACAGGACTCTACGTTTTCCTGAACGTCGTAGTGGCGCGCGCGGCCTGGGAATTCTACAAGATTTGTGAGGCCAAGGGTCTGCGCTCATACAAGGTGTGGGGTGTCATCGGCACGTTGGCATTGATCTCTGGTAGCTGGTTCTTTTACCGGCAACCGGAGCGGCTGCAACTGTCGTATGATTTCGACGTGCTGATCCTGCTGGTATTCGCGCTCGGAATATTCGTCCGTCAGTTCCCCCAGAAATTGAACCCGCAAGGCATCGAGACGATGGCCGTGACGTTGTTTGGGCTGATTTACGTGGCATGGCTGGCCAACTTCGTGACACGCGTCAATTTCGTCACGGCCAACGGTCGCTACTGGGTCATGTTTCTCGTGGTGGTAACGAAATTCACAGACATCGGCGCGTACCTGATTGGATCGTCGGTTGGCCGGCACAAAATGACTCCCCGCATCAGTCCCAAGAAAACCTGGGAGGGGACCTTTGGCGGGATTCTGTTTGCGGTGGGTGGCTCGTGGTTATGTCTCCGATACATCCCACAATTGTCCCACGACGGTCTGAACCTTATTCATGTGGTCGTGCTCGGATTGTTGCTCGGCGGCGCCGCCGTCATCGGCGATCTCGCCGAATCCCTCGTCAAGCGCGAAGCCGGCGTCAAAGATTCCAGCACGATCCTCCCCGGCCACGGCGGCTGTCTCGACATGATCGACAGCCTTCTTTTCACCGCGCCGTTGTTGTATGTGTATATGAGACTGGTGTTGCGATGACCAAACCGAAAAACATAGTCCTCCTGGGCTGCACCGGATCCATTGGCGTTTCCACGCAGAAGGTGGCGGCGGATTTGCCGGAGCAGATTCGGATTGTCGGAATGGCGTCGCGAGAGAATGTGGACGGGATGGTGGAGGCGATCCGGCAATTCAAGCCGCTGGCTGTGGGGATGACGAATCCGGAGAAGGCGGAGGAACTACAGGAACGACTCGGCGCGCTGGGACGGCGCGCCCTACCGGTGCATTCCGGCGAGAAGGGATTGATTGAACTGGCGACGATGCCGGAGGCGGACATCGTGCTGGTGGCAATCGTCGGCACGGCAGGGCTGGAACCGGCTCTGGCAGCGATTCGGGCAGGTAAGGATCTGGCGGTGGCGTCGAAAGAGATTCTCGTGATGGCGGGTGAGTTGGTGATGAGCGAGGCGCGCAAACATGGGGTCAGAGTGTTGCCCGTGGACAGCGAACACAGCGCGATTTTTCAGTGCCTCGAGGGGCGCGAACCGCGCGATGTGAAGCGATTGATTCTTACGGCGTCGGGTGGGCCGTTTCGACAGACGCCACGCGAGCAGTTCGCGAAAATCACGGTCGCGCAGGCGCTCAAGCATCCGAGTTGGAACATGGGCCAAAAGATCACGATTGATTCGGCGACACTGTTCAACAAGGGGCTGGAGATGATCGAAGCACGGTGGCTGTTCGATATCGGGGTGGATCGCGTGGACGTGGTGATTCATCCGCAGAGCGTGGTGCACTCGATGGTGGAATTTGTGGACGGGTCGATCCTGGCGCAATTGAGCGTGCCCGACATGCGCTACCCGATCCAGTATGCGCTGACCGGGCCGCAGCGACTGCCAAATTCCATGCCTCCCACGGATTTTGCGAAGATCGGGACGTTGACGTTCGAAGACCCTGATCGCGAGAAGTTTCCATCATTGCGCCTGGCGCATGAAGCGGGGCGAGTGGGCGGGACGATGCCTGCCGTATTCAACGCCGCGAATGAGGTTGCGGTAGCCCAATTCGTGGACGGCAAGATTGGTTTCCTTAAGATTTTCGAGATGGTAGAAGAAGTAATGCAGGCACACACCGCCGTGTGGGTTGCATCGCCGACGCTGGGTGTTATACTGGAGGCAGACTTGTGGGCCAGAAAGGAAGCGGAACGCGTTGCCTGATGACATGATACATGCCTTGAAAGATTGGGTTTATCCAGGAATCCTGGTTCTGTTCCTGTTTGGACTGACCATTTTTATCCATGAACTGGGCCACTTCCTCGTCGCGAAGCGGCGAAAACTGAAGATCGAAAGGTTTTCCATCGGGTTTGGACCGAAGATGTGGGGCTACAAGAAGGACGGGATCGACTACCGCGTTTCATGGTTTCCATTTGGCGGTTACGTCGCGCTGCCCCAGATGTCGCCGATGGAGACAGTTGAGGGGGAGACCGAGTCGAAGGCCAGCGAATTGCCTCCTGCCAGCCCGCTATCGAAGATCCTGGTCGCTCTGGCCGGGCCAACCATGAACGTCGTGCTGGCAGCTGTCATCGCTTGTATCATCTGGCAGGTCGGTCTCGCGGTCCCAGTCAATCCGCCGATCGTGGGATGGGTGGAACCGGGCAGTCGTGAAGAACAACTGGGCATCCACGCCGGCGATCGCATTGTCAAAATAGATGGACACGAAGTGAAGAATTGGTTTGATATCCAACGCTTGGTCGCACTCAGCCTCGATACCACCGTTCCTGTTTTCATCGAGCAACATGGTGTGCCGAAGGAATTTCTCCTGGAGACGGAGTTTAATCACGATTTCGGCCTAAAAACGATCAACCTCTATCCCGAAGGGCATCCGTTCGTGAAGAGTGTCATCCCCAACTCCCCGGCGGAAGCGGCTGGCGTGCTTTCGGGGGACGAATTCCTGGCCGTCGATGGCCTGCCAATTTCGACCCGTCAGGAATTGATCGATTTCATCAGCAAGAAGCCAAAGCAACCGGTCAATCTGCGAATCATGCGTGAGGGCAAGGCAATGGTGATCACGGTTACTCCGCGCCTCGAGCCGGACAAGAATGTGGGGCGCATCGGTGTCGAATTGGAGGACCGGGTGGATTTCGAGGTGGTTCGGCCCGGTCCCACGCCGAAAACGCAGTTCTTAGAGGTCGCGCAGATGTTTGGCGATACATACTATGCGCTGTTTCACTACAAACAGACGGGCGTCGGCATCAGCAGTTTCAGTGGGCCGGTCGGCATCGCCGGTGGCTGGTGGTACGAAATTCGGAATGGCGGAATCACGCGCGGTCTCAAGTTTGCCGTCCTCATCAACCTGGCGCTCGCCATGTTCAACATCCTTCCCATTCCGTTACTCGACGGCGGACATATTCTCTTCGCGGTTTATGAGGCCATATTTCGTCGCCCGCTGCCCGCCCGCCTCATACACGCGGTTTCAACCGCGTGCGCGGTATTGCTCATCAGCTTCATGCTTTGTGTCACGGTCTTCGACTTCAAGCGATTTTTTGGCTTCCACTTAGCATCGGCAGGGAAGCCGGTACAAACCAACGAAACGATTCCTGCTACCCAACCATGAACTACTGTAACAACCCGTTTTTCTGGCAACGGCGCATCACGCGCGAAGTAAAAGTCGGTGATGTTGGCGTTGGCGGTGACAATCCCATTCGCGTTCAGACGATGTTGATTTCCGACACGATGAAGACGGAGGCCTGCATCAATGAGGCGATTCCCATCATCGAGGCAGGCTGCGAGATTTTGCGCATCACCGCGCCGAGCATCAATGACTCAAAGAACCTCAAAAACATCGTCGGCGAGCTTCGGAAACGAGGCTACAACACTCCCATCGTGGCCGACATTCATTTTGTTCCCGCCGCCGCCATGGAGGCGGCGCTCTGGTGCGAGAAGATCCGCATCAACCCCGGCAATTACGCCGACCGCAAGAAATTCGCTACTCGCGAGTACAGCGACGACCAATACGCCGACGAACTGGAGCGGTTGGAGAAGGCATTCGCACCGCTGGTGCTCAAGTGCAAGGAGTTGGGGCGCGCCATGCGCATCGGCACGAACCACGGTTCGTTGTCCGACCGCATCATGAACCGGTACGGCGACACGCCGCTGGGCATGGTCGAGAGCGCGCTGGAATTTGTCCGTGTCTGCCGCAAGCACAATTACCACGGCATCATCCTCTCCATGAAAGCTAGCAATCCGAAGGTGATGGTCGAGGCCTATCGTCTGCTGGTAGCCCGACTCAACGAGGAAGGCGCGGACTGGAATTACCCGTTGCACCTCGGCGTCACCGAAGCCGGGGAAGGGGAAGACGGTCGTATCAAATCGGCCATTGGTATGGGCGCGTTGCTGGAAGACGGCATTGGCGATACAGTGCGCGTTTCGCTCACCGAAGACAGTGTTCACGAGATTCCTGTCTGTAAGGAACTCGTGAAGAAATACAACGTACTCTGGGAGCAGCAGCGAACGGGGAGACTGGTGGCACAAGCGTCCCTGCTTGTGACCGAAAAGCGCGACCCGTTCACGTACACGCGACGCCCGACGCCCGAGTATTTCATCGGAGACCTGCGATTACGTCTCGGAAAGGATCATCCTCAGCGTGTCGAACTGCCGGTGCCGCTGACGGTACGCATCGGCGACATCCAGCGTATCACGACCGCCGAGCCGGATACGTTTGCGGAGATTCTTCAATTCCACGTCAAAACCATGGCCGACATCGGCAAGATCGCCGCATTGAAGCCCGAATTACGCAAGCGGCATATTCACACGCCGATCGCAGTGAAGTTCGATAGTGCTGAGGTGAACTTGCCGGTGACTGATGTCGCGGAAAAAATCAATGTTCCGTACAACGGTAAGGAGGACATTACGGCACTACTGACAGAGGCCGCCAGGCTGACCGTGCAATTTGACATCGAAGGCGATTCGCCCGAACAGTTCGCTAACAACTGCGCCACATTGGTGGGCGTGCTCAAGACGTTTCCCAAGAATCAGGTGATTCTTGCCGTCAGCCATGCGGACGGACTCGACCTGATCGCGGCGTATCGGGCGTTGGCGGCGACGCTCGACAACCACGGACTGACCTTGCCGATTCTCATTCACGACCGGGTCAGCTCCAAGCGCGCGCATCACGTTCAGCAAAGCGCCCTCATCGCCGCCAGCACGCACATCGGCGGGTTGCTGTGCGATGGCATCGGCGATGCCGTGGAGGTGACGGGCGAGGACGATCTGCTCAAATCGATCAAGCTGGCGTACAATATTTTGCAGGCGGCGGGCGCGCGGACGTTCAAGACCGATTATGTGGCGTGCCCGAGTTGTGGCCGTACACTGTTCGACCTACAGATGGTGACGGCCCGCATCAAGTCACGCACCGCGCATTTGAAGGGCGTCAAAATCGCCGTGATGGGTTGCATCGTGAACGGCCCGGGCGAGATGGCCGATGCGGACTTCGGCTACGTAGGCACGGCACCGGGTAAGATTTCTCTATGGGTGGGCAAGACGCAGGTAAAACAGCACATTCCGGAAGATCAGGCCGTGGACGAGTTGATTGCCCTTATCAAAGAGCATGGGAAATGGATTGATGCGCCAGCCAACGTGGAGGCAACGGAAGCGGCACTCGCCGCATCGTAAGGCGAAAGGGACGATAATATGAAAAAACTCATGACAGGTACGATCCTGGGATTTCTTGTGTTTGGGGCAAGCGCATTTGCGGCTGTGGAGTGGCAGACCAGTTACGACATGGCATTGGCGAAGGCCAAGAAGGACAAGAAACTCGTGATGGTTGATTTGTACACCGATTGGTGTGGCTGGTGCAAGAAGCTCGACAAGGACACCTACACTGACAAGGATGTGGAAGCCAAGCTGGCCAAGGATTTTGTCGCGGTGAAACTAAATCCGGAAAAGAGTGCGGACATCGCGAAGCTTTCCCAGCGTTTCGGGACGAGAGGCTACCCCCACATCGTCTTCGTCAACACAGATGGCAATATGGTGTCAGAGATCGGCGGGTACCTGCCGCCCAAAGACTTTCTCAAGGAATTGGAAAGCGTCAGTGAAAAAGCGACGAAGAAGTGAGGGACGGCCGACCACAACCTTGGCGTATCCAATCCTCCGAGATCCTCGCTGATTGCCGCATCTTCAAAGTACGCAAGGACGTGACTGTCAGCCCCCGCACCGGCCAGCCGCACGAGATGTTTGTGCTCGAACAGCCGAACTGGGTCAACGTCATCCCCCTCACAGCAGACGAGCAGGTCATCATGGTCGAGCAGTGGCGTCACGGCACGCGATCGATCCACCTGGAGACACCGGGTGGCCTGATGGACGACGGTGAAACGCCGGAACAATCCGCCCGTCGCGAGTTGCTGGAAGAGACCGGCTATGAAGCAGGCGAGGTCATCAAACTGGGAACGGTTCATCCCAATCCCGCGATTCAAACCAATTTGCAGCACTACCTGCTCGCGAAAGATTGCCGCAAAACCACCGAGTTGAAACTCGACCACGCCGAAGACATCAACGTGAAGTTGGTCCCGCTAGTGGACGTGCCACGGATGATCGAAACAGGCGGGATCACCCACGGAATTGTCATCGGCGGGTTTTACTGGTTGAACCTCTACCGTCAAAAGCATGGCTGAGCTTGTCGCCAAATTGAACGAAATCCTCGCCGATGAATGGGCGTGTGTCCGCACCCTGCGCCGGGCCGAGGCGCTGTGCGATGATACCGGTCAGCGCGAGGTCATCAAACGCGTGCGCAAAGATTGCAGTGTGAACTGTGTGAGTCTGGCCAACGCAGTGCGCGGACTGGGCGGACGCCCGACGGACATTCCCGGCGCGCGTTTCTCCTTGAAGCTGTCCGACGAGTCCTTGGCCGACAGTCTCAATCTGGCGCAGTCAACCCAGGAGCATCTCCTGGCGGAGATTGACGCGGTGATTGACGAGCCTGAAATCAAACCCTACCGCGAATCAATCTCCCTTGTTCGCCAACTCCAAGCCGAAGACATCCGCTGGCTGAAATCGGCGAAGATACAGTAGCGTTTCTTCAATACACGATCGCGGCGTAGACGGGGTAGTCTTTGAGGCGTTCGCGGCCTTTGAGGAAGCTCAGCTCGATCAGGAAATCGATCTCGGTGATGTTGGCGCCGAGTTGCTTGACCAATGTTGCGGCGGCCATCGCCGTGCCGCCCGTGGCCAGCAAATCATCCACGATAATGACATTGTCCCCTTTTTTGAGGGAATCAATGTGCATTTCGCTGGTTTCGCTGCCGTATTCAAGTGTGTAGCTGGTCACGACTGTTTTATAGGGAAGCTTGCCCTTTTTCCGCACGGGGACAAACCCGATGCCGAGCTTGTACGCGACCGCAGCCGCGAAAATGAATCCACGCGCATCGATGCCGACCACTGCGTCCACTTTCTTGCCCGTAAAGCGGTCGGCAAATGCGTCTACGGCGACGTGAAAGAGCCGTCCATCTTGCAGGATGGGGGTGATGTCCTTGAACAGGATTCCCTTGATCGGAAAATCCGGCACATCGCGGACAGCAGCTTTCAATTCGTCATGCATGGTGAATCGCCCCAATGGATTGCTGAGGTTTTGTATCGGATTTGGCTGCGAAAGGGAAGCCCGAAGATGGGCGCGGGCTAGTTCCGTGAAACCGACTGCGGCTGATCCTGTTTTTCCATCACGCGACGGAGCTTCGTCAGCGCAATGTTCTGGATCTGGCGAACACGTTCGCGCGTCACCTTGAACTTCTTGCCGACTTCTTCGAGGGTCTTGGGCTTGTTCCCGTCGAGGCCAAACCGCATCGTCAGGATCTCGGCCTCGCGTTGATCGAGCTCTTCGAGGATGTCGTACACTTCCTGTCGCAGCGTCTTATCGCGCAGCAGCTCGAACGGGGTCAATGCATTCTCGTCGCCCACGATTTCACTGAATTCCGTCGCATCGTCATCGCCAATCGGCGCGTCGAGGCTGGCGGGGCGGATGCTGATCGTGCGCAATTGCGCGACCTTCTGCCGCGTCATGCCGAGCAGGTCAGCCAATTCCTGGTCGGTCGGCTCGCGTCCCAGTTGTTCGCTGAGCTTGTGGCCCGCCCGTTTCATCTTGCTGATTTTGTCCACGAGATGCACCGGCAGACGGATTGTCTTGGCCTGGTTGGCCAGCGCGCGTTTGATGGATTGCTTGATCCACCATGCGGCGTAGGTGGAGAGCTTGCCACCCTTTTTGGGATCGAAGCGTTCGACGGCCTTCATCAAACCGATATTGCCCTCGCTGATGAGGTCCAATAATGGCAGTCCGAAATTGGAATAGTCGTGCGCGATTTTGACCACGAGACGCAGATTGGCCTTGATCATCTGGGCGCGCGCCGCTCGGTCGCCCTTCTTGATGCGCGCCGCAAGACGAACTTCGTCCTTCGGCGTCAACAGAGGAATCTGCCCGATCTCGCGCAGATAGATCTTGATCCCGTTTTCGCCTTCTCTGTCTCGGTCAATCACCATGTTCTTCTCACGATACTAGGAAACACCCGAGGATCCCCATTTGTTCCGAAATTATGCCCTCACTCCATGCCACGCAAGCACTTTCAAATCCGATTGCGACCGTACGCCCCATCAGATCTTAGATGCCTGAGTACTGCTTTTGGTTCAAAGAGCAACACCCGCGCCAAAAAAAACAGGGCCGTGGGTTACCACGGCCCTGCGACTATTTGCTATGGTTTTGGCCAGTTTAGCTGATCTCGCGGCCTTTGCCCGCTTTCACTTCTTTGAGAACAGCCTGCGCCGCGGCCAATCGTGCGATGGGGACGCGGAACGGGCTGCAGCTCACATACGTCAGGCCGATGCGATGGCAAAACTCCACCGAGGACGGCTCGCCGCCGTGTTCGCCGCAGATGCCCAGCTTGATGTTGGGACGCGTCTTGCGGCCCTTCTCGATGGCGATCTGCATGAGCTGGCCCACGCCCGACTGGTCAATCGCCTCGAACGGATTGCGTTTGACGATTTCCAGTTCCTGGTACTGCGGCAGGAATGAACCACTATCGTCGCGGCTCATGCCCAACGTGGTCTGCGTCAGGTCGTTGGTGCCGAAGCTAAAGAACTCCGCGTCCTTGGCGATCTCATCGGCACAGAGCGCGCCGCGTGGGATTTCGATCATGGTGCCGACCAGATAGTTGATCCTGGTCTTCTTCTCATCCATGACCTTCTTCGCAGTCGCATGCACGATCTCCAACTGGTTCTGCAATTCCTTGGGAAACCCGACGAGCACGATCATGATCTCAGGCTTGACCGGAATGCCTTCCTTACGCACCTGGATGGCCGCCTCGATGATCGCGCGGGTCTGCATCTCGGTGATTTCGGGGAAGGTGATGCCCAACCGGCAGCCGCGATGACCGAGCATCGGATTGGCCTCATGCAGGGCCGCCACGCGCGCGGCGACCTTCTCAGGGCTGATACCCAGCTTGTGCGCCGTCTCGCGTTGCGTCTCGCTGTCATGCGGCAGGAACTCGTGCAGCGGCGGATCGAGCGTACGGATCGTTACCGGGTGACCCTTCATCGCGCGGAAAATCCCGGCGAAATCATCACGTTGCAGCGGCAACAACTTCTTCAACGCTTCCACACGGGCTTCCTTCGTCTCCGCGAGAATCATTTCGCGCATGGCGTAGATGCGGTCGCCCTCGAAGAACATGTGCTCCGTGCGGCACAACCCGATGCCCGCCGCGCCGAATGCGACCGCGTTGGCGGCTTGGTCGGGTTGATCAGCGTTCGTGCGAATGCCGAGACGACGAATCTTGTCCGCCCACTTCATCAACTTGTCGAATCGCTGGTACGTCGGCGCATCCTTCGGATCGAGTGTCTTCGCCACCAACACCTGTACGACTTCGCTGGGCGCCGTCTTGAGTTCTCCCTCATAAACCTCGCCGAGTGTGCCGTCGATGGAAATGAAATCGCCTTCCTTGATGGTGTGGCCGGCGACTTGCATCACCCGCGCGGTGTAATCAATGGCGATGTCCGATGCGCCGCACACACAGATCTTGCCCATCTGACGGGCGACCAGCGCCGCGTGCGAGGAAACGCCCCCGCGCGCGGTGAGAATACCCTCGGCAGCGATCATACCCCGCAAATCTTCAGGACTGGTTTCGACACGACAGAGCAAAACGCGTTCGCCCTCCTGCGCCCGCGCCACTGCATCTTCCGCATTGAAGACAACTCTGCCCGACGCCGCGCCGGGACCTGCTGCGAGACCCTTGCAGAGCAGACGACCAGCCTTCACCGCGGCGTCTCGATCCTTGCGGTCAAAGATCGGTGTGAGGACTTGCGACAACGAATCCGCCGGCACGCGGCGCACCGCCTCCTTCCAATCAATCAATTTCTCCCCGACCATCTCGACGGCGATACGCACGGCGGCGAGGCCGGTGCGTTTGCCGTTGCGGGTCTGGAGCATGTACAACTTGTAGTCTTCGACAGTGAACTCGAAGTCCTGCATGTCATGGAAGTGTTTTTCCAGGTCTTTGCGGACCACTTCGAGCTCCGCGTAAGCCTTGGGCATTTCTTCCTTCAGCTTGGCAATTGCGTGCGGCGTGCGCACGCCGGCGACCACATCTTCGCCCTGCGCATTGATCAGGTATTCGCCATAGAACACTTTCTCGCCCGTAGCGGGGTCGCGCGTGAACGCCACGCCCGTGGCGCTCGTGTCGCCAAGGTTGCCAAACACCATTGTCTGCACGTTGACCGCCGTGCCCCATTCGTGCGGGATGTTGTACTTGCGGCGATAAACAATCGCGCGGTCGTTCATCCACGAACCGAATACAGCGCCGACTGCGCCCCAGAGCTGTTGGATCGGGTCCTGTGGAAATTCCTTGCCCGTGCGTTTGCGAATCAGGTCCTTGAACCGATCCACGAGAATGTGGAGCTCCTTCGCGCTGAGGTCCGTGTCTTCTTTCACGCCGGCCTCGTCCTTGAGTTCGCTCATCACTTCATCGAACGGCTCATGCTCGTCGCGGCCGACATTCTGCACGCCCATGACGACGTCGCCGTACATCTGGACGAACCGGCGATAGCAATCCCACGCCCAGCGCGCGTTGCCCGATTTACGAGCAACCACTTCGACAGTGGTGTCATTCAACCCCAGATTCAGGATCGTGTCCATCATGCCGGGCATCGACTCACGCGCGCCTGAGCGAACGGAAACGAGCAGCGGGTTCTCCTTGTCACCGAACTTTTTGCCAGTGGCCTGCTCGAGTTTGAGCAGCGCGGCATTGACCTGTTCGGTGAGAACTTTGGGGTAGGTCCGCTTGTTCTCGTAGTAATACGTGCACAACTCGGTCGAGATGGTGAACCCCGCAGGCACGGGCAATCCGATCCGCGTCATCTCATGCAGGTTCGCGCCCTTGCCGCCGAGCAACGCCTTCTGCGAGCCATTGCCGTCCGCCTTGCCGCCGCCAAAAAAGTAAACGTACCGCGGTGCTCTTTTGCCTGAACTTTTCGATTTCTTAGCCATGTTCGTGAACTTCCTCGTGAGTTTGTACTGCCTGATCAAGGGCAGAATTTGCCATCCATCTAAACGGGGGAAAACTTAATACACAAACTCTACCAAACCCGCCCCCTCTGTCAACGCCCGTTTCGGAGCCCTTTCAGGAGGGCGAGGCTCCTGCCGAGCCGTTCCTAGTCCATACCATGCTTTTGTCCAAAAAATTGGCTTCGTTTGGCAGAAATGCCCTGTAGGGTTCTTGGATGTCTCCTCCTTTGGAGTGCGGCGACTCGTCGCCGCTTTGCTGTATGGCCGCTTCGTTTTCCCCGGTTGTCATGCTGAGCCTGTCGAAGTATCTACGTCTTTTCCGTCTTTTTCATCCCGCCCCAATTCTACCCAAAAGCCCAAAAACCAGCTATCGCACTTTGGAAGCTTCGGAAGGTCTGGAAGCTTTTCTTTCGTGCTGTCGTTGGTAGGGACGGCTCGCCGAGCCGTCCGTCCTCGGACCACCCTCAATTCTCATTCCCTTGTAAACTACCAACCGCTATCCTCACGCGCCGATCGCGCCCGAGGAGACGACAATGATCTGTTTCTTCTCCTGATGGAGCGCCGCAATTTGCGACACCAGTCCTTTGATCTCCGCCACCGCAAGATGGTTCTGTGCATCCGTCAGCAAGCCCGTCCCGAGCTTGATGACGATGCGGTTCACC
>Ga0206923_1142_pt1 | contig 14140 bp, 12 predicted proteins | sample Alteio_BWOrgHeat_64_FD_152961 | JGI IMG/M metagenome (GOLD analysis project Ga0206923, IMG submission 152961) | Enriched cells from forest soil in Barre Woods Harvard Forest LTER site, Petersham, Massachusetts, United States -... | ecosystem: Environmental > Terrestrial > Soil > Temperate forest >...
ACACCGTTTGATCCTTTCCCCTTTCCGATACTGGAAATGGTGGTAACCATATTTGCCATTATACTATCAGTATCAGTCCTTATTAACCAAAACAGGCAGGGGCGTATTGATAAAATACGCAATCAGGTTGAGTTTGAGGTGAATGTACGTGCCGAAAGTGAGGTAACCAAAGTTTTAAACATGTTGCACGAGGTGCACCAAAAATTAGGGCTTAACACTCAAAACGATAAAGAACTGGAGGAAATGAAGGAACAAACCGACATTAAACAAATACATCAAACATTGGATGACAGGGAAGAAGAAGAGAGGTCGCTTCTCGATGATTAAAAGGCCTTATAAAATGTTCTGCTCGCTAAATAGAACGCTCTTTATCAAATAATTAATTATCAAAAACGCGTATGTAGTGAAACTTTGCTTTATTTGAATAAATTAGAGGCAATAACCAACTATATATGACTAACCTTAAATCAACCCTTTGGCTAATTGCCCTGCTTGCATTGGTCAATTTAAACACCTATGCCGGTAAAAAGCATAATACCGATAGCCTGACCATAAAGAGGCAAACCGATTCTGTTATATCAAATCTTAAGCAAAAAATAAATAACCTGAAAATAGCAGGGTTAACCATTACAAATATCCAATATGCGCCCGAGGGTAATTATATGCGCCAGGGCGCAAAGAGGCCGATGCGCAACCTCCCGGCGTTCTATGATGTTGCTGCAATCATGAGCCCTGTGCCGGGCTCCTCCATAAAAATCGAAGTGTTTTTACCCGAAAAGAATTGGAACGGCAGGTTGCTGGGCATAGGCAATGGCGGCGGTGGTGGCGATATACCCGCCGGGTCGTTAGCGCAAGGTTTAAAAATGGGCTATGCGGCAGGCAGTACCGATATGGGTACCTATCCTAATGCTAACCTGGCCGTTGGCCGCCCCGAAGTTTGGGCCGATTTTGGGTACCGATCAACACACCTGATGACCGTTATATCAAAAGCAGTTATAAAAGCATATTATAATAAACCACAACACCATGCTTACTTTATAGGCTGTTCAACAGGCGGCGGGCAGGCTTTGATGGAAGCGCAGCGCTATCCTAATGATTATAATGGTATCATTGCCGGCTCACCTGCTAACAACCGTACACATTTACATATTAACTTTTTGCGCGATTATTTATCTATCCGCACCGGGCATGATAGCTTATTTACAAAGGACGAGGTTGCGTATATAAGCCATACCATCATCAGCGCTTTCGCGGGCAAGGATGGCGGCAATGTTACTGATAACTTTTTGACCGACCCCAGGCTTGCCAAATTTGACCCGGCAATATTGTTTAAAGGTAAGTTTAGCGATAAACAAATAGCCGCTTTAAAAACCATCTACGCCGGACCCAGAAATTTACGCACCGGCGAGCAAATTTACACCTCATTGCCCCCCGGCAGTGAAATCTCCTCATTAGGATTGATGGACCAGCAAAAAGAGAAATTATATCCGGTTGAACATTATTACCAGCTAAAATGGGTATTTGGCGCTGATTATGATTTTACAAAGTTTGATTTTGATAAGGATATGGCCAAAGTTGATGACGTGCTGGCACCATTGCTAAATGCCAATAACCCTAATCTTGAACCATTAAAAAAAGCAGGCGGTAAGCTCATTATGTTTACCGGCACAGCCGATCCTATTGTCCCCTTCCAGGACGCGCTGAACTATTATGAGCGGGTAGTAAAAAGGCAGGGTAATCTTAAAACCACGCAAAGTTTTTTCAGGTATTTCCTGGTGCCGGGTATGGGGCATTGCAGCGGCGGTGTTGGCGTAAATGAATTTGGACAGAACCTGGGCTCGAATGCCGAATCAACCAGTGATAATAATGTTTTAATGGCCCTGGTAAAATGGGTAGAAGAAAAGGCTGCGCCCGAAAAGATCATAGCATCCGGGTTTACCTGTTGTACAGTAAAGCGTGAGCGTTTTCAGCGGCCGGTTTATCCTTATCCTAAATTTCCGCAATATGTAAGCGGCGATATTAACGCGGCATCAAGCTATACAGGGGTTACACATCAACGTGGTTTGGTATTAAAACCTGCCGAAAAATATCTGCGGTAACATGGAAAACAAAGTAGCGCTAATAACCGGAGCAGCAAGCGGGATAGGGCTTGAAATAGGCAGATCATTCGCGGCAAAAGGCATGCGGGTTATACTAACCGATCTGGATGAGGAAAAAGTTATTGCCGCCGCAAAAACAATCAGCAACGCCAAATTACCTGTCATCGGTATGCGCTGCGATGTAACCGACGAAGAACAAATAAGTAATACTATTGATAAAGTTTACAAATTATACGGCAGAATAGATATTTTAGTAAACAATGCCGGCCTGCAATATATCTCGCCAATTGAAGAATTTCCGACTGATAAATTTGAACTCATGATAAAGATTATGCTTACCGCTCCTTTTATCGCCATAAAGCATATATTTCCCATTATGAAGCAACAGCATCATGGAAGAATAATCAATATGGCATCCATTAACGGGTTGATAGGTTTTGCCGGAAAAGCAGCTTATAATAGTGCAAAACATGGGTTAATAGGATTGACTAAAGTAGCCGCGCTTGAAAGCGCCGAACATGCCATAACCGTAAATGCTGTATGCCCGGGTTATGTAGATACCCCACTGCTGCGTAACCAACTGGCGGATATGGCCGCAATGAAAAACGTATCAGTTGATAATGTACTGGAAGAAGTGATCTATCCGTTAGTGCCTCAAAAAAGGCTGCTGTCTGTATCAGAAATTTCGGCTTATGTTAATTTTCTGGCAAGTGATGACGCCGCGGGCATTACGGGACAGGCCGTAGTAATTGATGGGGGATATATTTCAAAATAAATGAAAATGATGCTAACTTCAGATAAATTAATCTTTCGATGATCATTCAACTATGCGGACTCTCAGGCAGTGGCAAAACAACCATAGCTTATAAAACCAGGGAATTGCTAACCAAAGCCGGTATAACAACCGAGGTTATTGACGGAGACGAATACCGCAAAGAGCTTTGTTCAGATCTGGGATTTTCGCAAGCTGACAGGAACCAAAATATAAGGCGGCTGGCCTTTGTAGCTAATAAACTATCGCAGCATAAAATTCTAACTATAATATGTGCTATTAACCCGTATGATGAAGTGCGAAAAGAAGTTGCTATAAAATACAAAAATGTAAAAACCGTATTTATTAACTGTAACATAGATACCCTCATGTTACGGGACACCAAAGGATTATACAAGAGAAGTCAACTGCCTGATAACGACCCAAATAAAGTTACCAATCTTACCGGTGTGAACGATCCTTTTGAACTCCCCCTGGCGGCAGATCTTACTATTAATACCCATCTTGAACCTGAAGATGTTTCTGTTAACAGGTTTTATAAATTTATAATTGATAACTGGCAGGTCGGCTTGCAAAACAGTAAATAATACTATGCTATTTGTTTGAGGGAAGATATTTGAATAGTGATACCAACTCCTTACACATCACCCTGATCTCATCTTCGGTATTATAATAATGTACCGATGCCCTTACAATACCACTTAAATGGTTTTTATTCATATAGATCAGTGTTGATTTGGCCAGGCCAACCGATACATTTATGTGTTTTTCAGCCAGTTTGCTTTTCACATTAGCGCTGTCTATCCCATTCAAGGAAAACGTTACTATTCCGCATTTTTCATCGCCAATATCATGTACGGTAATCCCGTCAATTGTGGCCAGTTCTTTGCGCATCAGGTTGGCCAATAGTTGTATGCGTTGCCATATTCTGTCTACCCCTATATTTAAAGCATATTCAACCGCCTTAGCCAGCCCAAGCGTAAGGGCGCGGTTTTTTTCGTATAGTTCAAACCGGCGGGCATCAGCCCTAACCTGGTAATCAGTAAGGCTAACCGATGGTGTGCTAAAGCCATCCATAAATAAAAGTTTCAATTTATCCTGCACCTCTTTTTTCACATATAAAAAGCCGGTACCCCGTGGTGCCCGCAGGTATTTACGCCCGGTTACCGACAACATATCGCAGCCTATTTCGGCTACATCTATGGGCACCTGCCCGGCACTTTGGCAGGCATCAAGCAAATATAAAATGTTATGCTTGCGAGCTATTTTACCAATTTCAATAATCGGCATCATACTACCCGCAGTAGACGGAATGTGGGTAATAGCGATCAATTTGGTTTTAGGCGAAATGGCAGCTTCCATTGCCGTGAGCGAAAAATTACCATGCTCGTCATTCGGTATTACCCTGGTTTCAACACCATAATCCTTTTTAACATTTAAAAAACCTATCAGGTTAGTTATATATTCCATTTCAGAAATAATTATCTCATCACCCGCTTTAAAGTCTATCCCGTTAAATGCAAGTCCCCAGGCAGTGCTGGCATTTTCTACCACAGCTATTTCATCCTTATCGGCATTAATCAATTTTGCTATAAGGTTATAGGTGTTTTCTAACTGGTCTTTATATTTAAACTCAGTCTCGTATCCTCCTTCGGTTGCTTCTTCCTGTAAATAATTTACAACCGTATCAACCACTACATCCGGTGGCAGGGAAGCGCCGGCATTGTTAAAATGAATTTTTTTATCGGTTCCTTTTGTTTGAGCCCTTAATTGCCCAACCTCCTGTTCAGTTAACGATGAAGTACGCATTTATTTTGTTTTAAACAAAGCCGGATAATACCATATATCCTTATTTTCGAAGATAGCCGTTATTATTAAACCGGCAAAATTTCGTGAATTCTGTTTCAACAAAAAAACCCGCTCTTTAAGCAGGTTCTTTCCTAATATATGTTGAGTCAATTATAGTCTAATTTTCTGCGTAGATAGGTTTTTTAATACCGTTATCATAAGCCTTTAAATTCTTCTTTAATAATTTACGTGCAACGTGTATGCGGGTTTTAACAGTGCCGATAGGGATAATTAAATGATCGGCAATTTCATGATATTTATGGCCCTCAAAATACATGGTGAATGGTATGTAGTAATCGGCAGGCAATCTGTCTAAAGCTTTTTTGATATCGTCCATTACAAATTTTGCCTCGCCCTGGTTTTTTGTTGAGCTAAATACCAGGTTAGGAGATGATATTTCATCAGATTTGGTAACAAAAGTGCTCATCTTAACAAAACGGCGATAATTGTTGATGAAGGTATTCTTCATGATGGTATATAACCATCCTTTTAAATTGGTGCCTTCTTTAAACTTATTGTAATAAGTTATGGCTTTCAACATTGTATCTTGAACAAGGTCGTTAGCATCGTCTGCGTCGTGTGTAAAATGTAAGGCGTATGACCTTAATGAACTTGCTTGACGTAATACCAGGGTGTTAAACTCAATCTTTGTCATGTGTGAATGTTTTGTACTGGTTTGTAGACAAACTTGGTACCACTTACAAAGCCGTTAACAAAATATTCAGTTATAATGAGCGGGCAAATAATTAGTGTATATTATACACCAATAAATAAACAACAAACTTATTTTCAGATAATTAAATCAATATTTTTTATTTAAAACAAATGCGAAACAGGTATGTTCTATGGATGTATTTATTCCGGAGAGGAAAAAAAATTAATTAATAATATTTACTTCGCGTTGCAGGGTAACGCCGAATTTGGAGTACACACTGTCTATAATTTGCGACGAAAAGTTGTACACTTCTTCGCCCGTAGCGCCGCCGTGGTTCACCAAAACCAAAGCCTGGTTTTTCCATGTGCCGGTATGGCCCACTACTTTTCCTTTCCAGCCGCATTGCTCAATAAGCCAGCCCGCGGCCAGCTTTATATGGCCATCACCCGCAGGGTAATTTACTATGCCAGGGAATTTTACCTGTATGGGTTTAAATTCATCCACGGTAATAACCGGGTTTTTAAAAAAACTGCCCGCGTTGCCTATGGTCGACGGATCGGGCAGTTTAGCTACACGGATATGCGATACCACCTGCGATACATCTTTTATAGTGGGTGATGTAATGCTCCGACCTGCGAGCTCCTGCCCTATGGCGCCGTAGCTTAAATTAAGATGAGGAATTAGTGATAATTGCAGCTTTACCGATACAATAATATATTGCCCCTTCAATTCATCTTTAAAAACACTTTCGCGATAACCGAATTTGCAATCCTCCTTGCTAAAGGTTTTGAATTGGCCTGTGGCAATTTCAAAGGCTTTACAGCTATTAAATACGTCTTTCAATTCAACACCGTAAGCGCCTATGTTTTGTATGGGCGATGCCCCTACCGAACCGGGTATTAAACTCATATTCTCTAACCCGGCATATCCCCTCGTTACACAAAAATTAACCAGGTCGTTCCATACCTCGCCCGCGCCTGCTTCAATAAATACCTCGTTATGGTTTATGCGATGCTCAATACCACGGATATTCATGCGGATAACCAGCCCCTCAAAATCATTTATCAGCAACATGTTGCTGCCGCCGCCCAAAACCAGCCTTTCGGTTTGCTGCCATTGCGGATCCATAAACAGCTCCACCAGTTCATCCTCGTGGTTTATTTCCGCAAAAAAACTCGCGTTAGCATCAACACCAAACGTATTGAAGTTTTTTAGGGAGACGTTCTGTTGGATTTGCAGCATGTGGGCGAATTTCGGAATTAAATTGGAATAATTGTCACCATTTAAATCCGTAGAGACGCAATGCATTGCGTCTCTACAACTATATATGTATCGGCCTGTTATCCGTAGCCGCCAAACATGCCTCCCGCATGGCTTCGGTATAGGTTGGGTGGGCATGGCTTATGCGAGAAATATCTTCTGCTGATGCACGGTACTCCATAGCTACCACAGCTTCGGCGATCATATCAGCCGCGCGGGGGCCTATCATGTGTACACCTAAGATCTCGTCGGTAGCGGCATCGGCCAATACTTTTACAAAGCCATCCAGGTCGCCGCTGGCTACTGCCCTGCCGCTGGCCCGGAACGGGAAGGAGCCTGTTTTATATTTTATGCCTTTTTCTTTTAGCTGCTCTTCTGTTTGTCCAACGGCTGCAACCTCGGGCCAGGTATATACTACGCCGGGTATCAGGTTATAATTGATATGTGGCTTTTGGCCAACAATAGTTTCAGCAACAAAGGTGCCTTCATCTTCGGCTTTATGAGCCAGCATGGCGCCGCGTATTACATCGCCAATGGCATATACACCTTTTACGCTGGTTTCCATGTGTTCGTCAACTGTAATTTTTCTGCCGCGTTCTTCGACACTCAGACCAATTTTATCCAGGCCCAGACTATCGGTATAAGCAATGCGGCCAACGGCAACCAGGCAGTAATCGCCTTTCAGCTCCTGTTTCTCGCCTTTGGGGTTATCAAATGTTACGGTAACATCTTTGCCTTTTACGGTAGCGCCGGTAACCTTATGGTTAAGGTAAAACTCCATGCCTTGCTTTTGCAATACCTTTTGCAGTTCCTTGCCCAGGCTTTTATCCATAGTGGGGATAATGCCATCCATGAACTCAATTACCGATACCTTTGCCCCCAACCGCGCGTAAACCGACCCCAGCTCCAAACCAATAACACCACCGCCTATCAATATTAAATGTTTCGGTATTTCGGCAAGGGATAAAGCCTCAGTTGAAGTAATAATGCGTTTTTTATCTATTTTAATAAACGGCAGGCTTGATGGTTTTGACCCGGTAGCAATAATGATATTCTTACCGGTTATCTCCTGCGTTTTGCCATCCTCGCCGGTGATGATAATGGTGTTCTTATCTTTAAACGAACCCATACCGCGGTAAGGGTCAATCTTATTTTTTTTGAAAAGGAAGGCAATACCGCCCGTGTTTTTTTGTACAACATCAACCTTGCGCTTCATCATTTGCGCTATGTCAACCTTTAAATTGCTTAGGTTGATGCCATGTGTTTGAAAGGCATGGCCGGCGTTATAAAAATGCTCTGAAGAATCAAGTAATGCTTTTGAAGGAATGCATCCCACGTTTAAACAGGTGCCACCATAAGTGGCATATTTTTCAATACAGGCAGTTTTTAAACCCAGCTGGGCGCAGCGTATAGCTGCTACATAGCCACCGGGACCCGAACCTATAACGATAACATCATATTGCATAGTAGTGTATTTTGTGGCGTAAAGTTAGTTATTTTAGAGATTAGAGGTTAGTTAATTAGAGATTAGTTGACCGTAGGATTATAAAAATTGCATCCTGATTATTAACAGGTTTATTTATATTTAAGGCTGTTTGTATCTACATGAAAAACATATGCCTTTTTCTCTTCGCGTTATGCTGTACTATTGGTTACTCCTATGGACAAACTTTATACTCGGCAGACCAATACGGACTTAAAAACAAAAAGGCGGGTTTTTTAGAAAATAATAAAATATACCGGGCCGATGTTTACGGCCTTAAAAGCACCGTGGTCGGATTTATTGAAGACGGGAAAATATATTCGGCAGATCAATACGGCCTAAAAAACACGGCAGCCGGATTTATTGAAGACCAAAAAATATATTCCGCAGATAAATTCGGACTTAAAAGCAGGCTGGCTGCATTTGTAGCAGATGGCAAAATATATTCAGTTGATAAATATGGCCTTAAGGACAGGGTGGTTGGTTTTTATGATGGCGGTAACAACGCCGGGGCCGCATGTGCGGCAATTATTTTACTTTTACACTGATCATCTGATTATATTATGAAAATTATCTCCGCTTTTTGCTTCCTTATTATCTGCTTGGGTTCTGTATATGCTCAAACCAATGATGCTGACTACGTTAAACAAAATTACACCAAAAAGGAAACGTACGTTACTATGCGCGATGGTAAAAGGCTGTTCACGTCTATCTACCTGCCAAAAGACCAAACAGTAAAATATCCTATTATGCTAACCCGCACACCATTTGGTGTTGGGCCATATGGTGAAGACAGTTATAAGCGCGTACTGGGCCAAAACATGCTGTTTACCAAAGAGGGTTATATTTTTGTTTTCCAGGATGTGCGGGGACGTTATATGAGCGAGGGTGATTTTGTGGATGTGCGCCCGTTAAAAGACAATAAAAAGCCTAACGAAAGTGATGAAAACTCCGATGCGTATGATACTGTAGACTGGCTGGTGAAAAACCTGCCGAACAATAACGGGCGTGTCGGCATTGTAGGCACTTCATATCCCGGCTTTTATACTACCGCCTCTTTACCCAACGCTCACCCCGCATTAAAAGCGGTATCGCCACAGGCGCCTGTTACCGACTGGTTTATGGGTGACGATTTTCATCATAACGGTGCCTTTTTCCAAATGGATGGGTTTGGATTTTTCAGCGGGTTTGGCGTTCCCCGGCCAAAGCCATTAAAACCTGAGGAAGTTAAGAATGGCATTAAATCGCGCATCAGGGATAATTATAGTTTCTTTTTAAACATGGGCTCTCTGGCACATTTTAAAGAACGCTACATGGGCGATTCCGTACAGTTTTGGAGCGATATGATGGCGCACCCTAATTATGATGCTTTCTGGAAGGACAGAAATATTCGCACCCGCTTAAAAAATTTGGTACCGCCCACCCTGGAAGTTGGCGGCCTGTTTGATGCCGAAGATTTTTTTGGCGCGCAGCATGTTTATGAGGCTATAGAGAAACAAAACCCGCAATCGCATAAAAATATATTGGTAATGGGGCCGTGGTCGCATGGCAGCTGGGAAAGCGGGAGTGGTGAGAGTTTGGGCGATCAAAACTTTGGTACGGGTGTAAGTGATTGGTACCGGCAAAACATACTGCTGCCCTTCTTCAATTATTATTTAAAAGATAAAGGCACTATGGATCTGCCCGAAGCCGCCATATTTATTACCGGCAGCAACGAGTGGAAAAAATTTGATACCTGGCCGGCAAAAAACAGTGTTGAAAAAACACTTTACCTGCATGCAAATGGCAAGCTCTCTTTCGAAGCGCCAAAAACCAACGAACATTTTGATGAATATGTAAGCGATCCGGCTTCGCCCGTGCCTTACCAGGATGGCATACAATCAGGCCGTACTGCTACTTATATGCTGGATGACCAACGGTTTGCCCAGCGCCGCCCGGATGTAAAAACTTACCAAACGGATGTTTTAACGGATGATATTACGTTGATAGGTCCTGTAATTGCCGACCTCTTCACATCCATTACAACCACTGATGCTGATTATGTAGTAAAATTAATAGATGTTTTTCCGGATGATGCGCCTAATCCCCGCCCTAATCCTAAAAATTTAATTATGGCCGGGTACGAGATGATGGTGCGCGGCGATATTTTCAGGGGGCGGTATCGTAACTCATTTGAAAAGCCGGAGCCATTTGTACCGGGTAAAACCGCCGAAATAAAATATGCCATGAATGATATAGCGCATACCTTTAAAAAGGGACATCGCATTATGATACAGGTACAAAGCTCGTGGTACCCGCTGGTTGACCGCAACCCGCAAAAGTTTGTTAATATTTACCAGGCTAAAGATTCCGACTTTCAAAAAGCCACCATCAGGATATATCATGACGCGCAAAAAAAGTCGGGTATAAAGGTAAGGGTGCTGCAATAAGCATTATTATTTGCGGTATAGTTTTATATTTGATGAATTAAACTGATTTCATGAAGCTATACCGGTTATTTGTGGCCCTTTTAGGGCTTGTCTCTTTCAGCGCGCAGGCACAATTGGGTGTGCCCAAAGCTATCTTTACCCGCGCCGACTCTTTACGTGGAAATTTAACACCTTTACGCACCTGCTATGATATTAATTATTATCACCTGGATGTTAAGTTTGATATTGATAAAAAATTTATCAGCGGCAGCAATCTTTTTAGGTTCACCGCTACACGCAATTTCACCAGGCTTCAGTTTGACCTGTTTGCTAATTTAAAGGTCGAAAAAGTAATTTATGAAGGGAAAGTGCTTCCTTATAAGCGCGAGTTTAACGCGGTGTTTGTTACTTTCCCAAAAACTATAACCAAAGGCAGTAAGGATGAGTTTACAGTTTATTATTCGGGTAACCCAACCATAGCCAAACATGCTCCCTGGGATGGTGGTGTGGTATATACCACAGATTCGTTAGGCAAACCTTTTGTGGCTACAGCCTGCCAGGGCATGGGCGCGAGTGTTTGGTGGCCTAATAAAGACCACCAGGCCGATGAGGTGGATAGTATCCTCATCAGCATAAGCGTGCCGAAAGGCTTAACCGATGTATCAAACGGCCGTTTGCGCAAAACCACTCAGCTAAATGACGGCTATACCCGGTTCGATTGGTTTGTGGCCAACCCAATTAACAATTATGATGTGGCAGCCAACATTGCCGATTATGTGCATTTTGCCGATACCTATGATGGCGAAAAAGGAAAACTAACTACCGATTTCTGGGTACTACCCTATAACCTGGAAAAAGCTAAAAAACAGTTTGGCGAAAATGTAAAACCCATGCTGAAGGCTTTTGAATACTGGTTTGGCCCCTATCCTTTTTATGAGGATGGCTATAAACTGGTAGAAACCCCGCACCTGGGCATGGAGCACCAAAGCGCCACAGCCTATGGCAATCATTATATGAACGGGTACCTGGGCCATGACCTATCAGGAACAGGATGGGGGTTAAAGTGGGATTATATTATTGTACACGAGAGCGGGCACGAATGGTTTGGTAACAACATTACCTCGAAGGATATTGCTGATATGTGGATACATGAAGGATTTACCGATTACTCCGAATCGCTGTTTATTGAAAACTATTACGGTAAAACCGCAGCGCTGGAATATGTTCATGGCCTGCGTGTAAGCATTGCAAATGATAGCCCGATAGTAGGCCCGTATAACGTTAATAAAGAAGGGTCGGAGGATATGTATTATAAAGGCGCTGTGCTTTTAAACATGATACGGGCCATTATTAACGACGATGTTAAATGGCGCGATATATTACGCGGTTTAAACAAAACCTTTTATCATCAAACCGTTACGTATGATGATATTACAAAATATGTAAGTGATCATGCTGGTGTTAACCTGCTGCCGGTGTTTGATCAGTATTTGCATTATACCACGCTGCCGGTGTTGGAGTTTGTTACCATAAAGGGCCAGTTAAATTGCCGCTGGGTGGCCGAGGCCAAAGATTTTATGATGCCGGTTAAAATACGGGTAAAAGGGGGCGAATATAAATTTATAACCCCCGGGAAGGATTTTGCCCCTGTAAAAATTGATGGTATTACGAAAGACAGTGCAGAGGTGGATACATTTAACTATTATATAGGGGTACTGATTGATTAATTTTAAAAATAGTGTAACGTTTATTTGCTAAACAACGTCATATAGAAAACTAAAACCAATTATCATGAAATCTATCAAAATTTTTATTGCCTTTTTATTACTTATCAGCGCAGGACGGGTTTTTGCCAAAACTAATGCCGCCGACCCAACAGAAGACCGTCACCTTTCGGGGTTTAAAGCGGTTAACGTAACCGGGGGATTTGATGTGTATATAACACAAGGAGCAACAGAGTCTGTTAAAGTAGTAGCACCTGAAGATGTTATCCATAATATCATAACCGAGGTTAAAGGCAATACATTAAACATTTATACCAAAGATCATTTAAGCTGGAGCAACCTGTTTAGTGGTCATAAAAAAATGGCCGTTTATGTTTCTATACACGAAATAGAAGGTATAGAGCTTACCGGATCGGGCGATGTATATTTTAAAGAAGGCGTTACCGCCAGTTCCATGCGATTACACTTAACCGGATCGGGTGATATTACCGGCAAACTAACCGCAAAAAACCTGGAAAGCGCCATTACCGGATCAGGCGATATCAAAGTTTCAGGCCATGCTGATAATTCAAAGGTAAGCGTAACCGGTTCAGGCGATTACACGGCCCGCGATCTTATTACCGGAAATACATCAGCCCGTGTTAGCGGATCAGGCGATGTGACTGTGAACGTAAACGAAAGTTTGGAGGCCAGTGTCACCGGATCAGGCGACATACATTATAGCGGTAATCCTAAAAATATTCGTAAATCAAAAACCGGGAGCGGAGATATTAGTAAGCTTTAGACTCCCGCCTCAACCTAAATCCCTCTCCAAAGGAGAGGGACTTTTAAATAATTGTGGTAATCTATCTATCATCACTAAACCGCTTCAATACCTTTCGGCCCAGATCGTAGCTTATCCTGAAAGCTTCCTGGTTATCATTAAAGAAGCCCGGAGTAAAATGGAAGCTGGCTATAAACTGCCCTTTTAAATGTTTATAACTAAAAGGTGTATAAATTATATCAATACGGTTATAAGTGGGTTTTGAATAATACGAATCGCCATAATTAATATGACTGCCCTGTCCATGATAAAACTCCTCAAACAACGCTATGCGGTGATAGCTTAAATAAGCATTAAACACAAAACCTGCAGGCGTTTTAAAGCCATCAACGCCCCGTTCACGCTCTAGAGAAAACAATGTTCCAGCCTCAAACGAAAGGGAATCCAAAACTGTTTTATGGCTAAAGTCGAGCCCCAGTTTTATTTCACCCCCGCCGTTATCGCTAATATGGTCGTTGGGTAACAGCACCTCTGCCCCGGCATCATGCATCAGCAAAAAATAATGCGATATATAAAATGGGCCATGCGCGTCAGGCTTATACTTGCCCGCAAAACCAAATAAAAATTGCTCACGCTGCGTAACCGTTTGCCGGCTCACCCAGTCTATCCAGCCGGTCTCGGTAAAGTTTTCGTTTTGATAACGGGCCAGTAAGCCTTCCACATTGGGGCGATAGTAGAGTAATGTATCGTTTAATAAAGCACGGGGGTAATCAGTAAGCAAACCATCACGTGGGAATTCACCGGCATTGAACAGCCATGCCTTGCTTTGGAAACTATAATAAGCAACAGGGTCAACCTTCCCAAAAAACGGAATAGCGCCAAACTCATGCAGGGCGTTTGCACCTACTATAAAATGGTTAAGACTATCCAGGTTCAAACCAAAGTCGAGCGTGGTACGTGTGCCCGAATAAGTGCGCGAACGCGGAATAAATGCTTTGTACTCGCGGTTATCCAGATAACCCAGCCCGTTAAAATTTATATCCAGGCTTTGCTGCGCCAGCGTGACCGTACTTGTTGCAACCGAAATTATAAAGAGTAAATAAACCTTTTTAAACATAAATTAACTTT
>Ga0206923_1143_pt1 | contig 14060 bp, 10 predicted proteins | sample Alteio_BWOrgHeat_64_FD_152961 | JGI IMG/M metagenome (GOLD analysis project Ga0206923, IMG submission 152961) | Enriched cells from forest soil in Barre Woods Harvard Forest LTER site, Petersham, Massachusetts, United States -... | ecosystem: Environmental > Terrestrial > Soil > Temperate forest >...
CGCTAATGCCGGAAGCATATTCGAGGATGCGTCCGAGAATGTTCACAGCGTCGGCAGTAATCTCGGCAATGGCTTCGGCGGCAGTTCCGGTTCAGGCCAGTCCGGACAAAGCACCAGCGCCGCCCCGGCAAGTCGCATGAACGATCCTCTGGCGGACTGCGACCTGCGTGTAGACCTGGCAGGCTATACATCCACGAGGGTCAGTCTGTTCAACCGTTCTTCGTTCGATAACGCCGATATCGGCTCGATTGTTCTCCATCGAATCACCGGCGACGAGGGTCGCGTCGTGAGCATGTTATCGCTCAGGGCGCCGAAGGACGCGAAGAAAAATTTCGATAAGGGCACGGAACTGGCGCGCGCCAACAAACCAGGCGACGCGGTGGCAAGCTTTCAGAAAGCGGTGACGAGTTATCCGCAGTATGCCGATGCGTGGCTCGGCCTTGGAAGGGCCGAGACGCAGATGGGCGATCATGATGCCGCCCGCTCCCACTTCCAGAAGGCTCTGGATCTTGACGAAAAGCTGGTCGGACCGTGGCAGGAACTTGGTTTTCTGGCCTCCGACGCAGGTCGCTGGGAAGATGCCGCGCGCTATCTCGATCAGGCCGTGAAACTCGATCCCATGGACTCCGCCATGGCGTGGTACTTCAGCGCAATGGCCAATTACAATCTGGGCCGATTCGAGGTCGCCGAGCGCAACGTGCGGGCTGAGATGAAGCTCGATCAGGGCAAAAACCCTCGTGCGGATTATCTGCTCGGCCTCGTGTTGATCGCCCGGAAAGACTTCGCTGGCGGCGCCGATGAATTGCGGCGATACATCGCGGTTTCGCCCGGCGCGAAGGATGTGGAAACGGCCCGGCAACAACTGGCCAGAGCCGAGAACCAGCTCCATAAATAATGTGATCCCGATGGAAGCAAGACTCACACTACGCCTTCCGCTGATGGTTGCCATGGGTGTGGTCTGCCTGTGGGGTCAAGCCACTCCGAATACGGGTGCAGCGAGCGGCTCCAGCGGTGCGACTGTCGATTCCGCGACAGGAACTACGAACACAAACTCAACTCCGCCGCCCCCCTCGCAGGGTATTGCCGGAGGTCCGAAACCTATTTTCCTGTCGGGCATTGTGATGATGGACGATGGCTCGCCCCTGCCTCGCAATGTGAATGTTCTCGGCGTCTGCGGCATCGTGCGCCGCACGATGGGACATACCAGCGACAACGGCAGTTTTGGATTTCAGTGGTCGACGGCAAACAGCGTGTTCAGCGATGCGTCGCAGGGCGGGCGAGTTCCAGGCAACGGCGCTGCGGCACTGACAGGTTCGCGGAACGGAAGCCGCGGGCTGGACCCGCTATCCAATTGCGAATTGATTGCGGAGTCTCCCGGCTATGCGTCGAGCAAAGCCAGCCTGGCCGGCCGCGGCGGCCAGGAAAATTTCGACGTTGGCATGATCGTGCTGCATCGGGTGGTTGCCGGTGAGGGTCACACCGTGAGCATGCTTTCGCTCCAGGCCCCGAAAGAAGCAAAAAAGAATTTCGACAAAGGCACTAGCCTGGCTGTCGCGAACAAGCCGACTGAGGCGGCGGCGAGCTTCCTGACAGCCGTGACCATCTATCCGCAGTACGCCGACGCGTGGCTCGGCCTCGGCAAAATCCAGTGGCAGTTAGGGCAAAAGGACGAGGCACACACGTCGTTCGGGAAGGCCACCGAACTGGATACGAAGCTGGTAGGCCCATGGCAGGAGCTCGGATTTTTGGCGTGCGATGAATCGCGGTGGGAGGAGGCGGTGCGGTATCTGGATCAGGCGATTCGTCTCGACCCGATGGATTCTGCGCCGGCATGGTTCTTCAGCGCGCTCGCCAACTACAATCTGGGGCGATATGACGCGGCGGAAAAAAGTATTCGCGCCGAACTCAAGCTGGATCACGGGACGAATCCCAGGGCGGATTTTTTGTTGGGCCTGGTGTTGATTGCACGGAAGGATTTTGCCGCCGGTGCGGACGCATTGCGAAATTATATTGCGGCCGCGCCGGCATCGCCCGATGTTGCGTCGGCCAAGCGGGAGCTGAGCCGTCTGGAGACTCAACTCGGGCACTGAGCCCGAGGCTGGCGCGGTATAGTGGTATAGAAAGACTAAAGATGAAACGCAGACCTCCACTCAAGGCTGAGCCCGTTGCGACACCTGAGGTGATCGCACCTGAGATCATTGAGAGCGCTCGGCAGTCGCTGGCACTGGAGCGGCCTTCGCGGGCTGCCAAGTGTGTTGTCTGCGGCGATCAATCGAGCGTGGACGCCACCGAACAGCTTTGCTGGGTTTGCCGTCGCTTGAAGATCAGCGCCTGGCGGGACGCGGATCACCAGTTACCCGCACAGGAATAGCCGCGACGTACGCGCTACGCACAGACGGGAATCTGCATCTCGTCGTTCATCCTCTCATTCACACCATGGTTGCCCGTACCCTGCGGGATCACCATATTATTCGCGGCGGGAAAGCTGAGCAAATAGGCGGAACCGGTGCCCGGCGTGGCTTCTACTTTAATGGACCCGCCGCTCAGCGCGACAAACTGACTCACCAGGGCGAGTGAAAATCCTGGGTTTCGTTTGCCAGGAAACGACTGGTAATACGGCTCGAAGGTGCGCTCTTTGGCTCCGGTCGTCACCACTTTCCTGTCATCCTGTACAACCACCTGAGCACAGGCCTTCGCGTCCCGCGTTATGACTGTCATGGTGGAGATCTCCACGGAGGCGCCCTTTGCCGTCGAGTGCCGCGAATCGGCGACCAATCGAATGAGGTTTTCGCGCAGGTACCGGGGATCGGTCTGGATCAGCGGAACGCCCGGTTCGAGGTGCAGGTTGAGTGTCCGGTGAACCCCCAGTGTTTTTCTCAACTGTTCTCTCATTCCGGTCAGGACCTCGTTCAGATCCACCAGGACAGACTGGCCGAGATCCGTCTTGCCCATCATAATGAGCTGCTGAACAATGGATTGCTGGTGAGCGGAATGTTCATAGACGTCCCAAAGCAGACGCGACGTTTCACCTTCCGAATGTTCGATCAGGTGCTTGAGGGCGTCATCCATCCGGGTTTGCGATTCTGCCAGTTCGCGCCCGAGACCCGTTGCCATCAGACTTAAGGCATTCATCTTTTGCAGTTGTCGCTCCTGCCGTTCTGCCTTTCTGCGCTCGGTGACATCGCGAAACACGATAATGACGCCGAAAGTTTTTCCTTCATCGCGATTGGCGGAGAATTCCGCTTCCACAACCACGGGGTCGGATTCCCCGCGCCGGCTCAGATTGAATGTCCTCGGACTGTCGTGTGATTCCGGCGTCTCCAGGATAGACAATCCAACGGGAAGCCCCGTCGCTTCTTCAGTTACCCGAAAGACCGCGGAAAGCGGCCGGCCCTTTGCTTCCGCCTGGTCCCACCCGGTTAACCGGGCGGCTGGTCCATTGATCAGGGCAATGTTCCCTTCGGCATCAGTTGCGATCAGGGCGTCGGCGACATTCTGGAAGGTCGTTGAGAACCATGCCTCGCTGACGCGGAGCTTCTGGTCCATCTTGTGCTTCCACAGAGCGATCTCAATCTGCGCCCGAAAGTCCACTGTATGGAACGGCTTCACAATGTAGCCGAAGGGCTCGGTGATTCGCGCGCGATCCAGGGTCTCGCGATCGGCGTGGGCAGTCACGAAGATCACGGGCACGTGAAATCGCCGGCGAACCTGCTCCGCTGTTTCGACGCCGTCCCGCGGACCGCGCAGCCGAATGTCCATCAGGACAAGAGAGGGTTTCAGCCGTTCGACGCTGAGGAGAGCGTCGTCGGAGTTATCGACGATGCCGAGGACCGTGTAGCCTACTTGCTGCAGCTTTTTCTTCAGGTCCAGGGCGATTAAACCCTCGTCTTCGACGATGAGGATTTCAGCGTTCATGCACGGCTCCAAGGGGGAATCTGGTCTTTCTGTTCAGGTGGTGCGGCTGTACTGATAGACGTATCGGCACCTAATGGGGAAACTCTATATAGCTCCAGGCTTTGGGAGGGGAGTAGTGCCGAAAATACGGATGGGTACGGGGGAAAGCGCAGGCGAAAACGCCTGCGCTACAGAGGCGGTCAGCGGTTGGCGTCGATCGTCGCGGATACTTCTTCCCATTCGGTCAGCAATTGGGTCATGTCCGATCGGCGGGATTCGAGAAGGCTTGCAATTTCAATGCTTTGGTCGGCGCTCTGGTAGGTAGAGAGAGCCTGCTCGAAATCTGCGATTTCTACCTCGAGACGTGTTACTTCATCCTCGATTGAGCGCTGGCGCTCTTTCATTTGGCGGAGTTTGATTGGGTTCAGGCGGCCGGCCGACTGGACGGGTTTGGGCTGGGGTTTGGGCTGGGTTTTAGACGGCTGTTTTTGAGGCAGTGCCGCTTTCGGAGGCGGGGTCACTGCGGCGACCGTTCCTCCGCCATTCTTGCGCCAGATATAACCCTCGTAATTCTCCTGATACGTGGTGACGGCGCCATCGGCAACCTCGATCACGCGGGTGGCCAGCTGATCCAGAAAGTAACGGTCGTGGGAGACGAACACAACTGTACCGTTATATGCCCGCAAGGCTGTCAGCAGGACGTCTTTGGCGCGGATGTCCAGATGGTTGGTGGGTTCATCGAGCAACATGAAGTTGCCGGGCATCATGAGCATGCGCGCGAGAGCGTAGCGGTTGCGTTCGCCGCCGGAAAGCACGCCGATGCGCTTAAATACATCGTCTTCAGAGAAAAGAAACGAGCCAAGAATGGTGCGGAGTTCGGTGTTGGAAGCGCGCGGGGCAACGGAGCCGAGGTCATCGAGAATCGTGGATTCGGGATTGAGGGCTTTGTACTGATCCTGCGCGAAATAGTCGGTCTCGACGTTGTGGCCGAGTACGTATTCTCCCGAAGTGACAGGCTCTTCACCGGAGAGGAGTTTGATGAGGGTCGACTTGCCCGCTCCATTGATGCCGACGAGGGCGATACGGTCGCCACGCTCTATGTTGAACGTCGCGTTGGAGAAGACGTGTTTTTCGCCGTAGCTTTTTGAGACCTTGCGGAATTCGGCGACGATCCGGCCGCTGGGCTTGGGCTGCGGGAAGCGGAAATGGATCGTTTTTTCGTCGGGCGGAACTTCAATACGCTCGATTTTCTCCAGTTCTTTGATGCGGCTCTGCACCTGTTTGGCTTTGGTTGCCTGCGCGCGGAAGCGATTCATGAAGGCTTCGAGCGCCTCGATGCGTTCGCGCTGATTCTTGTATGCGGCTTCGAGCTGGAGACGGCGTTCGGTCTTCTGCGTTTCGTATTTGGAGTAACCGCCGGTATAGAAGTAGACGCGCTTGTTCCAGATTTCGGCGATTTTGGAAACCGTGACGTCCAGAAAATAGCGGTCGTGCGAAATCAGAACGAAGGCGTGGGGATAGTTCGAGAGGTAATGCTCCAGCCAGTCGCGCGCTTCGATATCGAGATGGTTGGTGGGCTCGTCGAGCAGCAGGAGATTGGGTTCCTCGAGCAGCAGTTTCGCGAGTGCGATGCGCATCTGCCAGCCGCCGGAAAACTCCTCGACGCGGCGCTCCCAATCCGTGCGCGCGAAGCCGAGGCCGGTAAGGACGGCGCCGACGCGCGACTCCACATTGTAGCCATCGCGCGAGGTGAATTCATCCTGAGCCTGATGGTAGCGCTCGGCGATCTGGCGGTATTCGTAGCTTTCGTGATCGAGCTCAGCCATGCGGTGAGCGAGATCTTTCTGTTCCTGTTCGAGTACGCGGAGGGAATCAAAAACGGTCATGCACTCGGCAAAGACGGTGCGGCCGGTGAGATTGATGCCATCCTGCGGGAGATAGCCGGCACGGATGCCTTTGGCGGAGTTGACGCTGCCGTAATCGAGATGTTCGATGCCGGCGAGGACTTTGAGGAGGGTGGATTTGCCGGTGCCGTTGCCACCGACGATGCCGACGTGCTCTTTCGGCGTGACGAGCCAGTTCAGGTCTTCAAACAGGATGCGGGGGCCGAAGCGTTTCCCGGCTTCGGAAAGCTGGATCATTATAGGTTTGGTTGGGGTGCTAAGTGTGATTATAGCGAGGCGCGGAAGGCAAAGAATGGAATGGCCACAGATGCACACGGATGAACACGGATAAGAAAAAAGATAAGCGAAGGCGTGGTTTGTGCCGATTTAGCGGCATGGAACGTGAAGCACTTAACCTTTTGAGTGAACGGGTGATTGGCGCTGTCTTTGAGGTAGCGAATTCTTTGGGGCTGGCTTTCTGGAGAAAGTTTGTGAGAAAGCGCTGCTTCGGAACTCGGGCTCCTGGGGATCCGGGCCGGTTTCGCAGCCTCCGTTTTCTATTGTGTACAAGGGTCATTGCGTCGGAGAATATTTTGCCGACGTTCTGGTTGGAGATGCACTTGTGATTGAACTGAAATACGTGGAACAGCTGGGAAGCGGGTCGTGTTGGGATATTGATGCGGGAATGGCGATAGAATATCGGGTATCAGGAGGACTTATGTGCGATCAGGATCATTTTGAAGACGATCGGCAGCAGTACGAGGCTCGCGGGCTGGTGACACGAAAGCAATTCGGCAAGATATTGGGGGCGGGTATGGCTATGATGCTGCCGCAAGTAGCGAATGCGGCGGCTGTGACCGAATCGGAAGTGAACGTGACAACGCCCGATGGCAGCGCGGACTGCTACTTTGTGCATCCGGCGAGCGGTACGGCTCCCGGCGTTCTGATGTGGCCGGACATCTTCGGGCTGCGGCCTGCGTTCCGGCAGATGGGCAAACGGCTCGCCGAATCGGGCTATTCAGTGCTCGTCGTGAATCCGTTTTACCGGGTGAAGAAAGCGCCGACTGCGGATGCTGGAGGCGCAACACCGATTCAGCAGGTGATGCCACTTGCGCAGGGTCTGAACGAGACAACGCACATGACCGATGCGAAAGCGTTCATCGGGTGGCTGGACCAGCAGACGTCTGTCGCGAAGAATCGAAAGATGGGCACGCAGGGTTACTGCATGGGTGGTCCGATCGCGTTTCGCACCGCGGCCGCCGTGCCGGATCGGGTGGGTGCGGTCGGATCGTTTCATGGCGGCGGACTGGTGACGGCGACGCCGAATAGTCCGCATCTGCAGGCCGCGAAGAGCAAGGCGCAATTCCTCATCGCAATCGCGGCGAATGACGATATGCGGGCGCCGAACGACAAGGTCGCTTTGAAAGAGACGTTCGAGAAGGCGAACCTGCCCGCCGAAATTGAAGTGTATGAAGGATCGGCGCATGGCTGGTGTCCTCCGGATTCCCAGGTTTACAATGAGGCGCTGGCGGAGAAAGCATGGAGCCGGTTGCTGGTGCTGTACGGGAAGGCATTGGCTTAAGCGGCACGCCGGGTGAGAAGCTGGGTCGGGGTTATTCGCATTTTGGAACCGTTTGTGGCCTGGCGGGGAGCGAGGTTGAGGGTGGAAATTAATCTCGCTCGCGAAGTTGCCTATTCCAGATCGTGCCTGGTGCGCCCAGACAGCTTTACCGGAATTGCTGCCGGTGTTTCCGTCGCCGATAAGCTGCCACTCTCAGCGGTCCTGCTCCGAAAAAGAGAAGAGCAAAGGTCGAGGGTTCCGCGCATCGTCCACATCCAGGTATTCATGTATCGCCCCATGCGCCGGATCGACGGAATAGATGAGGCCACCAGGTTCGGCGAAGAGGGAGGAAGTCCGGAGTAGGTTGTGCCGGGGGTGAAATCGGGCGGCACGCCAAATGAATTCAGGAAGACGCCGGTAGAGGACTAAGTCGAGCCGCCGCCGAGACCGTCAGCAATGTAAATGTCACCGTTTTCGCCGATGCCGAACGGCTGGTTCGCTGCCACCTCGTTGGGGTTCAGCGCAAACTGGCCGACAGGGGCAAAGTGATTGGCTGCATCGAGGATCACCACACTCTTGTTTCGTAATCCAGGATGTGCAGCAGGCCATCGGGTCCGTAACTTTGGTAAAAGGCCTGGTCTCCTCCCAGTGAGAAGACGGGCGTGACGGAGCTCGTCGCGAAGTTCACAAGGTAAACTTCCGGAGACGCCGTCCCGTTACTGACGATGGCAGTCACCTGCGTCGGGCTCTGTGTGGCGAGGGAATATACGCCCGTAGGGGCAAACGTAATGTTCCAGCGATGATCTCTTCGGTGAAGTCAAACTGAAGGATCGTACTCCGGCTCCCGCTGAAAAACCCTTCCCTGTAACCTGTGGCGGCCCCGACGTAAGCCGCCTTCGAGGCCGCGTCGATGATCTTCAACACGGAGTCGGGGAAACCTATGGAGAATCCGCCAGGGTCCGGCAGGGTCCAATATCCCTGGTCGTCGAAAATAAGGGTAAGCGGATTCACTCCGTCGTCCACGTTCGCCGGCCCCACCGAGGTTTGGAGCAATTCGCTCGTCCCCACCAGGTACGGCAAATCGCCCACATAAATAATTCTTGCCGAGGCGGGAATGGCAGCAAGCCCGAGGGAAAGACCGGCGATAAGTCCAGGCGATAAGGTTTTCATAAGTTCGCCGGAACGACGAATGAGTTCTTCCCGATAGCTCCCTAACGGTCGAGGACCCAGGCGTTGCTCGCCGTCAACCGATTCACGAATGCCACATGGCGCCGGTCCGGAGCCGGTATGGCCCAACCTGAAATGTCTCCCAGCAAGTGGAATCGGCCATCGGGAAAAACAAAAAACATTTGCACGCCAATGTCCGTATCCGACGTGACGAACCAGCCACTCCCGTCCGCGGCCGCGACTACTCCTTTGAGATCGCTTAGCCCCGACAGCCTCAATTCGCGTTCTCGGGGTTGATTTAGTTTCGGCTCCATTGACACTAAGCGAATAGTGGCGTCACGCGAATAATGATTGGGAATCGCCACCTGCATGCCATCGGCAGAGAGATCCCAATCACCAAGAATGTTCCGGCTCCACGCCGTACGGGCCAGTTCGGGGCCTTTGCCCCGAACCGGATCCAGTTCGTGAAACGCGAAGTATTGTCCGGCATTACCTGTCAACACGGCCGTTCTCAACACGCAGCGCTTGCCACCCACGGCACAACGAAACTCATCCAGCATCTCTCCCTCGGGGCCTCCGATGGGGACGAACTCCGGAGTGCCACCCTCCAGCGGCACGCGCATTAATCGAAATTCCAGTTGCTTCTTAGGGTCCGGCTGGAGCGCAAACAACACCGTGCGACCGTCGCCCGCAAGTTGCGCCAAGCCGACCCAGGGCTGGGGGAATCCCGGCGCTGCCTTCGGCGTCGCCATGATTGTTTCGGGCGTTCGCCGGTCCAGGTATTGCCTGAAAAGATCATATTGGCCGTTGCGATTCGACTCAAATATCAGGGCGCGGCTGTCCGCGGTCCACGCGTGCGGAAAGTCCGTTTGTTCGTCGAAAATGATCCGGCGGACCTTCGACAGGCGGGGCGGCGCCTGATCGAAGTTCCCGACGAAAACGGAAGTCTGGTCGGTTCTTTTGATCACCATGATCCGCCGTCCGTCCGCGGTTGCACTGAGGCTCTGGAACCGTGTGTCCTTCGTGTCCACCCTGGTAATCGTCCGGGGTTGTTCCGCGAACGCGCCAGTCATGGCATCCGTCCTCACTTCCCACACTATTCCCCCCGCGTTGGCGAATCCGCCCTTGTCACCCGAAGGATTACCAGCCGTAATAAAAAGAAGGCGCCCGTCGGAAAGGGGTGCGGCCGTAGTGATTGGTATGCCCGGCACCTGAGCGAGGACCCGTCCCGTGCTCGCCTCCGCGGATTCGTATCTCGATGCGTGGACTATATCGGTTGCCGGGTTCGGAATGCCGGTCTCGGCCCACAGACGGCGGCGCTGGTAAGACAATCTCCTGCCATCGGGCGACCAGAAAACCGAAAGGAACAACTCCTCCTGTCCGCCCAGGACCTTTCGCGCTCCTGCTCCGTCGGCGCCGATCGTCCAGATCTCCGACCGGTCTTCGTTGATGAAGGCAATGCGTGTTCCATCGGGCGAGAATGCCGCTCCGCTGGCGCGGGCGCGCAGCAGTCCGGGCGCGTCGCCAGTGGCGGAGATCATCCAGACTTCGGGGGTGTTGTCCGCGCTGGAAAAACCGCTTGCCAGCAGCTTTGTCCCATCCGCGGACCACGCCAACTGGTCTGTTATGAAGTTCGCGGGAGCACGAAGCGGCTTCGGCAGGTTGCTTTCAGTCGGCTGCACAAAGATCCCGTCCGTATTCGCATAAGCTGTCCATCTTCCGTCAGGCGAGATAGCCGCTGCGGTGGCTCGGTTCTCCGCTACCAGGGTCGTGACCTGCCGGAATGTGGGCACCTTTGCAGGTCGGGCCGCCCCTGGCCACCGCCAGACAGCGAAGATGCCGGCCGCCAATACCCCGGCCACTGCCCACACTCCCGCCTTTGTCCATAGCCCGGCGCCTGTCGATAGCGCGGGCACTCCACGCGCTCGTTCCAGATCCCCCAGTATCACCGCAATCTGCTCTGCGCCGGGCCGCGCCTGCGCATCCTTTGCGAGCATGCGCAGAATCAGACGGTCCAACTCCGCGGAAATTGCCGCGTTATAAGAGGACGGCGGAGCAGGCACGCCCGTCAGGATCGCTTCCATTGTGGCGAGGGGCGAATCGCCAGGGAATGCATGTTGTCCTGTGGCGATCTCGTACAGCACCAGTCCGAACGAAAAAATGTCGCTGGCCGGCGCGATCTCTTCGCCGCGCGTCTGCTCCGGGGACATGTAGCGGAGAGTGCCGGAGATACCTGTCGCAACCGTATCGAGCGTACGAAGGTCCTTGCCCTCAAGTGTCGATTGTTGTTGAACCAGGTGGACAGCTGGTTGGGGGCCCTGGTCTGAAAGAGCAACCCGCCGCGCCAGCCCGAAGTCCACAATCTTCACATAGCCGTCTTTGCGAACCAGGATGTTCTCAGGCTTAATATCGCGGTGAATCAGCCCGGCCTGATGGGCCGCGCCGAGCGCGTGGGCGATCTGTTGGCCGATCCGGATCAGGCGCTCCGCCGGCTGCGGGAGTCCACGAACCGAACTCAGGTTGTCCCCTTCGACCAGCTCCATCGCGATCGCCAGATCGGCGCTCGAATCAATGACCTCGTAAATCGTCAGAATATTCGGATGATTCAGAGCGGATGCCGCTTTAGCTTCCCGGATGAAGCGCTTCACCGCCGCTGTGTCGCCGATACCCTCGGCCCGCAGGAATTTCAGCGCGACCGGGCGGTCCAGGTCCGTGTCCCGCGCCGCATACACTTCGCCGACGCCGCCACGGCCCAGTAAGTTTCCAACCTGATACCGCCCGACATGCGTACCGGCGCGATCTGAGCGGGATACTTCGGGCTGCTGGCTTTCCTCCTCCGCCAGCGATGCGAGGAGTTCGAAAACGTGGCGCGCCAAGCCTGGATCGGCGCTCTCGGATTCCACGAATGCTCGCTGTTGATCCGACGGAAGCTCGCGCGCGCCGTTATAGATCCGCCACGCGGCTTGCCAATTTCCGGAAGACATGGTGGATCGGCCTTTTTGGTCACTTTTCCTGCAGCGAACTCATCACTCGCCACAGGAAGCCTGGAGACTTTAGTATGACCGACGCGATCTCACCCTATTCTTGAATTGAATTGCCGGCCTGCCGGCCGCGGAAGCCGCCCTAACATCCTGACAAATCGCTTTACGGTGTACGCTACCCTGGTGAGGATCTTTTACGCCGGGACCCTGTTGGCCCAGTGCGTCAGCAGCCATTGGCGGGCGTACGCCCAGTGGGCGACGACAGTTCGTGGCGAGCAGCCGAGCTGGTTGGCGATTTCCTCACCGGTCAAGCCTTCAAACACCTTCATTTCCACCACCGTGCGCAGGCGAGGATCGATTGCTTCGAGCTTGATCAGAGCATCCTCCACGTGCTGCAGAGACTCTGCGCCGGAATCGGCAGGACCATCGCTGTCATCCAGTTCTATCCGCTCCACCCGGCTGGGAAGACGCCGTGCATGATGGATCAACAGGCGGTCCATCACTTTGCCGGCCAACCTCATGAAGGCGGCTTTTTCTTCGTGATCCACGTAATCGCGGTCCGGTAAGCCCCGAATTCTCAGCAGTTCAAGGTAGACCTCGTTTACGATGGCGGTGGGCTGCAGCGTATGGTTCGGGCGCTCGCGCCTCATCTTGAAAGCCGCGACGCGCCGCAACTCCGGGTACAAGAACCTGACCAACTCCTGTTTGGCCGCGGGGCTCCCATGGCGCAGATCGCGCATGAGACGGGCGACGACATCCGCGCTCAATTCAGGCTGTTTCAACGTTTCGCGCCCCTGTAAGAATTCTACTCAAGTCGAATTGCAGATTTGTTTCGCATTTCTTTGCGCAGTTTGCAGGCCTCCTCTCCCACAAGAGAACAGGTCGCCCATGCTTACTCGAATCGCAATCCTGACAACCGTTCTGGTCCTGGCCTTTCCGGGGATGGCAGCGGCGCAACAACTCGCAGGCCACTGGACCCTCGATGGAAATCTGAACGATTCGTCAGGCCGTAACAACCAACTCCGGACTGCTGGTGCGAACTTTGTCCGCCGCGACGGCGCCCTGGCTCTCGACCTCAGCGGAAAATCGCTGACGATCGCGAACAGCCCCAGCCTCCAGACCAATCAGTTCACTATTGACTACTCGCTCTTCGAGAACACCTCCCGGAACTACATACAGATCGCGTCCAAAGGCGCGGCTCCAGGATCGGTTGCCTGGCAGACCAGCATCGTAGCCGGTGTCGACTCCGACGGCAGAGCGATCGGGGGCCAAAGCCTGCAATTCTGCATTGGCGGTGTCTGCAAAACGTCGCCGGCGCTCTCGCGCAGCCCGGTTGACCGCTGGATGCAGATTCAGTTCGCCTACGACGGCACCACCGCGACCGGATACGCCGACGGGGTTCCAGTCGTAACTTTCGACGTGAATTTCCTTCCCGGAAACAGCACTGCGGATATCCAACTCGGCAACTCTTCAGGGAACACCGCGAGCGATTTCGACGGTCTGATCCGCGATTTGAAGATTTATGACGGTGCGCTGAAGCCTTCCCTGCTCGCCGACCTGGCTACGGGCGCGACCCTCGGCACGACTGCGATCACAGTGGGCAGCGCCGCCACCAGTTCCTCTGTAATTCTGTCTGCTACCAGCGCCTGGACGGCCACAGCGAACCAGAGCTTCCTGCATGTGGTCTCCAGCAGCACCAGTGGTACCGGCAGCGCATTCATCGGGTTCACCGTCGATGCGTTCATCGGTACTGGCAGCCGTAGCGGCACTCTCACCATCGCGGGCCTCACCCTGACCGTCACACAGGCGGGGACAAACTACACTGCCACCCCGCAAACCCGATCGCTTCTCAGTTCTCTTGTTTCGGGGCAGGCAAATCAGATCAGTCCCACCGCCGTCGTGGTGGATGGCGCAGGTACCCTGTACGTCAACGGCTCTCTCATCCTTACAGACATCAATCACGACCAGGTCAACGTTTTAGCCAGGTTCAACGTCGCGACCGGGCAGGAAACCACGCTCGTATCGGGAATCAGCGGGCCAATGGCGCTCAGTTGCTGCGGCGATCTCTACATCCTCGATACCTCCAGCAGCTCACTGAAAAAGTGGAATACGTCGACGGAGCAACTGACGCTGGTAGTCGCAGGAGTCAGCGGGAACGGAATCGCCGTGGATGGCAGTAACAACGTGTATATTGCGGATACCACCGACGGAGCAATCCTGAAATTCACCGCGGCGACCGGGCAGCTGACCACTCTGATCCCCGGGTTGAAGTACGTTTACGGGGTGGCGGTGGATGCAGCCTTTAACGTGTACTACACGGAAACCGACCACGCTTCGGTCAACCTGATTACCTATTACGATCCCAACCTGCCGCCCAACAGCTTCCCACTCAAACCCGCAGGCACCGACAACGGCGTAGTCAGGAAGTGGAACGCCGCGACCCAGCAGGTGACAACGGTGGCTTCCTTCAACCATCCCTTTGGCCTGGCGGTGGACGGCTCCGGCAACCTGTATTGCGTCGATTATGATTATTCGAACTGGGACACTTCTACCGGCACCTTCACTGAAGGACAG
>Ga0206923_1144_pt1 | contig 14050 bp, 16 predicted proteins | sample Alteio_BWOrgHeat_64_FD_152961 | JGI IMG/M metagenome (GOLD analysis project Ga0206923, IMG submission 152961) | Enriched cells from forest soil in Barre Woods Harvard Forest LTER site, Petersham, Massachusetts, United States -... | ecosystem: Environmental > Terrestrial > Soil > Temperate forest >...
GTGCCTGGGTGGGGGAAATCCCATTAACATGCTTTAGATCCAGTGAGATATTAGAACGGAAAGATTTCTTAAGATTGTTGTGACTCCTCCACGGGCGCCGCTCCGCTCTGCCCACAACGAGGTATGAGAACGGCGCTTTACGCCCGCGGCGCCTGCATTTTCGGCGGAGCTATTTTTAGTTAAGTTATTGGATTAACTGGGCCTTAAAATTCGTAGTTCTCGAAGGACCGAGAAATCTCAGATCTCTCGACTTAAAGCGATTGCTCCTCAAGCTTTGGAGGTTGGCCGGTAAAACCGCTCTCTTGCGCCACAAATCGGCTGATCACGTTCGCGGCTCAGAAGTTTAGCGATAGACTGTCGGCTACCTCGCGGTCGCGGTGAGATTGCCGTTTAATTGTCGGTGGGCTTCGGATCCAAATGATCGACGACTACGACCGGTACGGGCCGCTTTTGCATCTCCAGCTTCAGCCCGAGTTGCTTGTCTATGGCTTCAAAGATGGTGTAACCCGCGGCCGGATCCTGCGCGGTAGCTACGTCACCCGCGGGGCCTCCCTCCGCAGGGCGGGCCGGTCCGGTGTTCATGCCGGCCCTTTGATTCCAGGTCAGGACGAAATCCCAATTGCCTTCGAGCCCCGTCGCATCCAGAGGCTGCACGTTCAGGCCTTGCGCGGAACCACGCAATTGTTCGGCGAATTGCGCCATCGTGATGTTCTGGCAAGTCATGACAGTAGTACCCGGCGGAGTTCCCGCTGGTGCGGCAGCCCGGAGACAGTGGGTGCGGCTGGCGGGATCCGCCTTTTTCATTTTCGGTTTGACGGCGACCAGGTTGTATGCGGATAAGGGCCGTTCTTCGGTGTGGTATTTGAAGCCGAAGCGGTCCTTCAACAGGGACAGAACCAGCGCCCCCAGGGTTTCCTGATCCGGATTGGTGCCGATGCTGGCAGCGGTCTTGGCGTTGATATCAAAACGTTGAGAATTAACGTTGTCGGGAATTCCGATCAACTGGTCGTTACTCAGGCTGGGAAAGGCACGCTGCACCAGAAACCCCAGCGGCATGCTCGTGACAACGAAGCGACCCCCGGGCTGCATCCGCATCCCGATCATACCCATGAAACTGGTGGGGTCTGTCGGCTTGATATCGGCTACCTCGAATTCGGTTGGAACCGCTATGGGCGGCAGGGCTTCTGCGGCACCAGGAGGATTCGGGGTCGGTTTTTCCTCGACGCTGTCCACCACAGCGACGGGAACCGGAAGCGGATGCTCTTCAAGCTTCAGACCGAGTTGTTTATCGACCGCGTCCAGGATGCTGATACGGTCGCTGGCGTTAGCCGGACCGCCGAAGCCCAACGTATATTTCACGTCGAAATTCCAGGCTCCTTTTATCCCGGTCTGATCGACAACGGGGTTCTGTCCGACCGAGGCTCCCGCCATGGAACGCAGGGCGGCGGCGAAGGCTTCCATGGTCATGTTGTGGCACTTGTACTGAATGAGGCCGTTGGGACCGAGCGCGATCTGCGTGGTCTTACCATCTGGCCCACTCGTATAGAGCATGCCGCCTCCATTGCCCGGCCCAGTGGTGGCCGGATCCGACTGCGGTCTGCAGCCAGTGTCTCCGGTGTCGTCGGCTTCTTTCAGCAGGGGCTTCTTGCCGGCGGTCAGAACGTAGCTGGGGAGGGGCTTGATGTCTTTGTGGGCCGTGAGTTTGAAGCGCTCGGCTAGAAGTGACTGGAGCATGGGCGCCATTGTTTCGATTGTGGCGTCGGCGGGGACTTTCGCGATCACGTCGTAACGATTCATTTCCAGCCAGTTCGGGCCGCCGAGGATCTTATCGGGATCGAAGCCGTAGGCGAACCGGATCAGATCGACGATGGTAGCGCTGTGGATTTCGTAGCGACCGGCGCGGGGAGGGCTGGTCCGACTGAACATATTGATGGCCTTGGGGGCGACGTGGACATCCGCGATTTCGAAGCTGGGGGCGTCTTTTGCCGGTGCGAGCGGCGCCGGTGCCGGCGGGGATTGTGCGAATGCCGTGGAGGAAATGACGGCGAGCAGGACTGCGCGAGCCAGGAATGCAGTACGGCGGGCAAGGAGGGTTTTGGCCATTGAAAGGAAGTATATGATATTCCAGCGCCTAATGGATATTGCGATGGCGCTTCAGCTGGAGGTTGAAAAAGCCCGGAATGAAGTCAAGGGCGCAGGCGAAAACACCTACTTTACGTCGGCGGGTGTTGCCTTAACGGTGGTGGCGGCTGTGTCGGACAAGTCACCGGCCAGCAGAGTCACATTCACGTGGCCCGGGCGGCAATGATATTGGGAAACGCCGGCGAGGACGTCGGCGTGAGTGAGGTGGATTGTGTGCAGCGGACCGGAGCCGTCATCGATCACCAGCGTGACCTGATCCTGCCCGCTCAGCGCTTCGCTGTTCCACAGGACGGCAACGCGGCCGGTCCAGTCGGACGAAGCCACAAGGGCGATGGGTGGACGCGGCATCCAGTAACCGCGAGTGAAGAACGCCGCGCCAGAAAGTATTGCCAGCAGGAGCAGGATAAGTGCGAAGCGCAAAGGCCATCGCCGAGGGCCAGAGTCTTCCGGCGCCTCGCCCGAGGCGCCAAACAGAGTGCCGCTTCGGGGCATCGTGACCGGTATCTCGTGAGGCTCGGGAGGCTCAGGATCCGCTTCCCGAATCTGATCTACTGGCGTGGTTACCGGAATGGCTACTGGAATCGTTACTGGCGTGGCCGCCGCCTGGGCCGGCAGGGGTTCCTCGTATGCCGCCAATTCCTGCCATGCAAGCTCCCGCGTCTCGCCCAATACGCACCCGTTCCCAGGCTCGCCAGTGGATCGAAATCCGAACGCGGCCAGTGTGGCCCTGCCCATAATCGGACGGATCAGCAGCGCTACCTGCCATGCTTCCGTACACAGGGCGTCAAACAGCATTTGATCGTGTTCGGTCAGCGCCATGGGTGGCGGAGTTTTCGCAAAGCTCGGTTTCGAACAGTACCAGCCCACCAACTCACACTGGTCAGCAGTATCCGCCTTTTCTTCGGCGGCTGGCAATTCCGATGTCGCGTTCATTTCTTCGGGAGTCAGAATAAACGCGGGACCGAGGGCATGCGAGCAGGGAATTTCAACCGTTTTCAGGATGTCAATCCGGTCTTTCGCGCGCCTGCCGAGGAGGAGACCACCCACTCCGAGGCCTATTCGCGGTATAGCCAGCAGGCCATCCGCCGCGAGCATCTCAAGGCTGGTAAGAACGCCGGGCGCGCAGTATATTTCCACCGGCAGTGTCTTATCGGGCCAACAGACGGTGGGATTCATACGGAAATCGAGAGTGATTTGGGGCAAAAAGCCATCAGGGGAGAAAAGTCCAGACTATAATGAAACCGTGTCAAAGGCAAAGAATGTCGAAGAACGGCTGGAGCGGATTGAGCAGCAGCTGCGTCTGTTTCAAAGAGTGAGCCGCTTCATGGTCCGCGAAATGAGTCTGCATGAGGTCCTCCAGGGAATCGTATCACTGGTTGTCGAGTTCACGCAGTGCGATTCCTGCCTTGTCTATCTTTGCGATGGCGATGAGCTTGTATTGTGCGCGTCCAACACGCATCACGAGGCCGAAATCGGGAAGGTTCGCCTGAAACTGAACGAAGGCCTCACGGGGTGGGTAGCGCGGGAGCGGCGTCTGCTCGCGATATCGAGGGAAGCCTATAAAGACCCTCGATTCAAATACTTCGGTGAGTTGCCGGAAGATTCGTTCGAAGCTTTCCTTTCGGCTCCCGTCATCGCGCGCAACCGCGTGGTGGGAGTCATTAACGTGCAGCACCGATCGGCGCATCAACACACCGGAGGCGAGATGGAAGTGCTAACAACACTCGGCGAACAGGTGGGTTGCGCGCTGGCTTTGGCCCGGATGTCCCCTGAAGCGATGGAGTCGGTTCGCCATGCGGAACTCGTTCTGGCCGCCGGGCCCGTTCGTCCGCAGATGCCGGTGCGTGCGGGTGTTTAAAGTGAAGCGTACGATCTGCCATGTGGTGCCGGTAATTGCTCTCGCGGTGTTCTGTTTTTCGGCTTCAGCCGACGAACACTGGGATATTCAGTACCATTATCACCAGGCAGACAGCACCCTCACGATTAACGATCTCTCGTTCCCCGACGAAACACACGGTGTCGCCTGTGGCTTTACCACTGACCGCAAGGATAAGGATCATCCGATTGTTCTTTTGACCAGCGATGGCGGCGAAACCTGGAATGAAACGGCAGTGAAGGAAACATGCCTGTCGCTGTTTTTGCTGGCGGACGCATCGGGATGGATGGTGACCGATGCCGGTCTCTGGACCACAGAGGAAGCGGGGCGAACCTGGGTCAAATCGAAAACCGCGCCGGCGAACCTTTTACGTATCTGGTTCCTGGATCACAACCATGGCTTCGCCGCGGGCCGCCAGAAGCACGTTTACGAGACGAAGGACGGCGGAGTGACGTGGACTCCCGTGGATGCTGCCGCTTCGGCACCTGGAGACCCGGTTTATACGACTTACGGCGACATCGCATTCACTGGCCAGAAGGGCATCATTTCGGGCTGGAATATTCCGCCGCAACGGGGCGGCCCCGACTGGATGGAGCCTGCTCAGGCCAAAGCTGCCAAGCAGGTACCGCACGTTTCGATTACGCTGCAAACCAGGAATGGCGGCGAAACCTGGATCGGATCTAACGTGTCGTTGTTCGGACAGATTACGCGGATGAGTTTGTCGTCATGGGATGCAGGGCTGGGGCTGGTCGAGTTTAAAGACCAGTTCGACTATCCGAGCGAGGTTTATAACATAGATCTCTCGACCGGCGGTACATCGCTGGCGTTTCGGGCTAAGAATCGGGCGATTACGGATGTTCATTTGTTTTCGGGGTCGTCGCGCGGCCTGCTCGTCGGGTATGAGACTACCGGGCCGACTTACCGCAGCCCTATTCCGGGGAAGCTCAAGGTGCTTACCAGCGATGATTTAAAGACGTGGAAAGAGATGACTGTGGATTATCGGGCTGTGGCGCGCAGCGCTTTGATCACCGGGCCTGATGAGAAACATGTGTGGATCGCGACGGATACCGGGATGATTTTGAAGCTTGTGGAGTAGGTACGGTGCGCGATAAAAGAACCGCTCTGTGGCGCCACAAATCGGCTGATCCCTTCGCGGCTCAGTAAGCAAGGCAGCCTGCTGAAAAAAGCTGCAAACGCTTCTGGATTTAGATTACTATGTAGTTTAAATGTCGGACGCGCTGGCTCTCGGGGAATTCGAACACATCGTTTTGTTGGCGATTCTGCGCCTCGGGGACAGAGCCTACGGCGTGACCATCCGCGCTGAGATGCAGGAGCGCACAGGCCGCGAACCAGCACCTGGCGCGCTCTACACAACACTCGACCGCCTGGAGGACAAAGGTCTGCTTACGTCGCGTTTGGGCGATCCGACTCCGCAGCGCGGGGGCCGCGCGAAACGCTATGTCAAAGTGAGCGCACAAGGCATGGAGGCTTTGAACCACGCGCGTCATTGTTATCTGAGGCTGTGGGAAGGCCTGGAATTTCCAGGAGTTGCTCATGCGTGACGCGCGAGTAGCCGAGTGGTTTCTCTCGCTCGTTCTTCCGACGGAACGCGCCGCGTCCGCAGTCGGAGACTGGCTGGAAGATGCGAGTGAGAGGGGCCATATCTGGTTCTGGTCTTGTGTCTTTCGGACTGTATTCGCGCATGTCTGGAGCGACCTCGCTGAGAGCCCACGATTTATGGTGAGTCTGGGGCTGCGCGGCTGGTTGTTTGGCGTGATGCTGACCCTGGGATATCTGGTTCTGCTGATTCCGGTCACCTTGATAATCGGTATTTTAGTCGGGTTTGGGGGTCTGCTGATTCCGGCTCACTTCGTTGCGCCGCCGCACACACAGGACTTTTTCCAGATTCTGGGCACTCTGACGGGTTGCGTTTTTACGGCTGGGTGCCAGTTTCAAACGGGTCGGTGGATCGCGCGTCGTGCGCCCCGAAGAGAAATGGCGGCCTGTATTGCGTCGTGGCTGGCGCCGAGCGTGTTGTTTGGGCTGCTGACACTCGTCGTCATGCATTTTTGGAGTAGCGAGGTTAACCAATTTCTGGCAAACCATCCAGACAAGACTGACCTGTGGTCAGTGCGCACAGCCTTTTTCACAAATAACTTCCCCTCCGAGGTTTTCCTATTTGCCGGAGCCTTCCAGGTACGCCGAAAGGCTTCGGGGAACGTCGCAGCGTGACGCATCTGAAAGCCAGGGCCGCCGAGTGGATTCTCTCGCAAGTCCTATCGCCGGATCGCGCACGCTCGACCGTCGGCGATTGGATGGAGGACGCGACAGAACGCGGCCATATATGGTTCTGGTCGTGCGTCTTTCGTACAGTGTGTGCGCAAATCCGGAGAGCACTGGCTGAGAGTCCCGCGATGATGGCGCGTGTCGGGCTGGATGGGTTCTGCCTGAGCCTGATCGTGCCCATGGGATTCGGCTTCGCGATTTCCTTCCTGCGTCACGGCGACATTAAATACAACTACGGGCAGTTCTGGAACGTGATCTTTATCCACACAAACCAGCAACATGGGCCCCACTGGGACGTCCGATGGCAGATCGATCTCGCCGTCAGCGTGGTTTGGATCGCGTGCGTTTTTCAAACCGGCCGCTGGATCGCGCGCCTGGTACCTGAGCGTGAAACGGCAGGCTGCGTGGCAGTTGTGCTGGCGGGCTGGATCGTGATGTTTGCAACCCAACGTATGCTGATTCTTTCTCCCCTGATGCTGACGGCCGGTATCATTCACTGCATCGCGCTCTTCGCCGGCGCGCTCGCAGCCCGCGGCAAAAGTCATGGACAAGCAAACGCATGTCCTGCATCCCGCATGGGATGATGAACTTTGGCCAGCCCGCCCGGTTCGGTTTCCCAACTCTTCATCGGTGGCTTTTCCATCGTCCTCATCGACCTTCTCCTGGCCGGTGATAACGCGCTCGTCATAGCGATGGCCGTACGCGCCCTGCCAGAGCGCCAGCGGCGGATCGCAGTCGCCTGCGGTGCCGGCGCCGCGGTAGCGCTTCGAATCGCAATCACCATTGTTGCCGCCCGACTCCTGAATATCGAATTCCTGAAAATGCTGGGAGGCGCGCTGGTGATCTGGATCGCCGTGAAGGTGCTCACAGACGCGAATTCGCGCCCCAGCGAAATCCCGGCCCGAGGTCATCTGCTTCAGGCCATCTGGCTGATCGTCTTCGCCGACGTGACCATGTCCATCGACAACGTGATTGCGGTGGCCGGCGCGGCACACGGCAGCGCTGCGCTGATCGTTTTCGGCCTCTGCGTGAGCATTCCGCTGGTGATGTTTTCGAGCAATCTGATCGGAACTCTGATGGACCGGTACCCGGCTATCGTGTATCTGGGAGCGGCCATTATTGGCTGGGTGGGCTCAGGAATGATCCTGTCCGATCCTTTTGTTGTCCGGACAGTGCATCCGTCGGAGTCCATGAGCTGGGTGGCTGAAGGCGTGGTCATCGCGGGGATCCTGGCACTTGGAAAATACCTGTGCGGAAAACAGGCTGGCCCGAAGGTGGCTGGCTGAACGCGCGGAAATCTGTCACAAAAAGCTCCGGCAAAGCATTGTTATGAGTGTGCACGCGCAGAGTGAGACGAGCGACAGCCTGGACGTTCACGAAACGCTGCAGGACTTCGAGGCAACCTTTCATCTGCACTACGACCGAATTGCGCGCGCGATTGCGCGCATCGTGGGAGATCCCGCCCGTGCCGAAGAACTCGCGATGGAGGTATTCTGGAAATTCTGGCAGACGCCGCTGGCCCAGGGGACTCAGGGGGGCGGATGGCTGTATCGCACGGCCATCCACGAGGGCCTTTACGAACTGCGTCGCCGGGCCCGCAGGGCGCGTTACGAGCGGCTGCTGCGCTTCAACAGTCCTTCGACACCGGAAGAGATTCATGCGGCCACCGAGGAACAGGGGCAAGTCAGACGCGTGCTGGCTGGCATGAAACCCCGCGATGCGGAGCTGTTGCTGCTGCGCGGCAACGATTTCAGCTATGAGGAACTGGCCTCCGCGCTGGACCTGAACCCGGCCTCGGTGGGAACTCTCATTGGCCGGGCGCGGCAATCATTTCGAAAGGAGTACACCAAACTTTATGGCGAACCGCGAATGGGAAGCTGAACCGATGAGCGGCGATCCTCTGGCCGGCGACCGCTGGGTGGATGACCGACTGGCGGCGCTGACGCCCCGGAGTGAATGGACTCCCGACGGAGGCAGAACCCTCGCACGGCTGCGCGCAAGAAGTTTGGCAAAGACCCGCGAGCGTGCGATGGCGGCCCGACGCTGGATGTGGACGACGCTGGTGGCAGCGAGCGCGGGCATTGCGTTGCTGCTGCTGCCGGCATCGCGCGCGTGTGCCGAACAACCTGGGCGCTGCGTGCAGCGTGTCCTCGGAGTGGTGGGTCCTGCCAGCCACAGTCCCGCGATCCGGGCAGTGCCTGAAATAAGGGAGCCTGTGCCAGCGCCGCGTGTCAGCGTGTCGCCGGCACCAGCCGTAAATATCCCGGTTAGTTTCAAAGAGGCCGGTGCCGCCTCCGCGCCGGTTTCGGTAGAAATCTATATCGACTACGCGTGCGCTCATTGCGAAGCCTTTGTCAGAGATGTGGTGCCCCTTCTGACGGAACAGTACGTGGCAACAGGGAAAGTGAAACTGTTGTACCGGGACTATCCGCTGCCCACACATCGTTATGCAAAAGTCGCGGCGCGCTATGCCGATACGGCCGGAGAACTCGGGTACTACGAGGTGGCGATGAAGCAACTTTTCGCTACGCGCGAGGTGTGGAGCGCGACCGGTGAGATCGGCGCACAGCTAGCGGAGGTGCTGCCGGCCGACGTGATGGAGAAGTTACGGGATCGCATGCAGAACGATCCCGACCCGGATTCCTGTCTCTCCGCCGATGTGGCAGCGGGACATGCGGATCATCTGGACCGGACGCCGTTCGTGGTGATCGCGGCAGGGGGGACGCGGCAGGCGATCATTGACGGACCGCTCACTTTTGAGGTGTTGAAGAGGAATCTGGATCGATCCGCTCTTCCAATCGCACGGTGACAGCGTCGCCGACATCTTTCCCGATTGCCTCCCGGACCGCAGCTTTTACAGGCAGCATGTGCCTGCCGTCGCCCATGGCCATGAATGAAGACTGAAAGGGATGACCTTCAATCCGTCCTTTGACCTTGACGAGGCCGCGAGTGCCGAAGAACTTAACGGAATCGGGCCAGACAACGTAGGTCCAGCCACCTTTGTTGGGGCTTTTCTCCAATGTTGCAGTGAATTTCTTGTTGAGCATCGTTGTCCATCCTTTCTTTCCTCACTCGCCGGGCAGGATCTGCGGATTCCAGGCGACTTCCCAGAGATGCCGATCCGGATCCTGGAAATAACCGGCGTACCCTCCCCAGAAAGTATCCTGAGCCTCCTTCACTATAACCGCGCCGGCACGCCTGGCTTGCTCGATAACAGCGTCAACCTCCGCTCTGGACATGACGTTGTGGCCGAGGGCGAATTCTGTGGCGCGGGACGGCCCGACCGATATTCCGGCATCCTTCGCGAGGCTTGTTCGGGGATAGAGCGCGAGTTTCAGGCCCGATTCAAGTTCGATGAAAACGACCGCACCATACTCGAACTCCGTCCCGACAATTCCGTCCGTTCTCAGGCCAAGGCCATCACGATAAAAGATGAGCGACGCCTCCAGATCGTCTACGCCCAAAGTGATGAGAGTGATTCTCGGTTTCATGGTTAGATTCTCTCTCCTTTTTCGAGTAGGGCGCCCTGGGGGCTACGCGGGTGAACCGGTAGAAATGCTGCGCCGTTTCGTATAGAATACCGGTGGAAGGAAACTACGCCATATGTCCTCTGTGATGTCAAAACCAATAGAAAGCCGGGTGGCTATGCCCCCGACGAAACTCCTGATTAATAACCGCTGGGTTGAGAGCGTGTCCGGCAAAACCTTCGGGACAATCAATCCCGCGAATGGCGAGGAAATTTGCCAGGTGGCCGAGGCGGATATCGCCGACGTCAACCTTGCTGTGAAAGCAGCCCGCGCTGCCTTCGCGCCGAAATCTCCCTGGCGCCGCATGTCGGCTGCCGAACGAGGCAAGCTTCTCTATAAGCTCGCCGATCTTATCGAAAAGCACGCCGATGAGCTCGCGAAACTGGAGGCTCTGGATAACGGCAAGCCGTATGCCGTCGCGAAAGCCGCCGATTTGCCGCTGGCGATTGCCTGCTATCGCTACTATGCGGGTTGGGCGGACAAAGTCCAGGGCAAGACTATTCCCGTGGCTGGCGATTATTTCTGTTACACACGGCATGAGCCGATCGGCGTGGTGGGGCAGATCATTCCGTGGAATTTTCCGTTGCTGATGCAGGCGTGGAAGCTCGCTCCCGCACTTGCAACCGGCAACACAATTGTCATGAAGCCCGCGGAACAGACTCCGCTTACGGCTCTGCGTGTGGCGGATCTGATCACCGAGGCCGGCTTCCCCGAAGGCGTGGTCAACATGCTGCCGGGCTACGGTCCCACGGCGGGCGCCGCGATCTCGCGCCACATGGACGTCGACAAGGTCGCGTTCACCGGATCGACGGAAGTCGGGCATCTGATCATGGAGGCTGCCGCGCAGACAAATCTCAAGCGCGTCACGCTGGAACTTGGCGGCAAGAGTCCGAATATCGTATTTGCAGATGCCGATATGGATGCGGCGATTGAAGGAGCGCACTTCGCGCTGTTTTTCAATCAGGGCCAGTGCTGCTGCGCGGGGTCGCGCGTGTTTGTCGAGGAAAAAGCATATGATCAGTTTGTGGAGCGCAGTGCGGCACGCGCGAAGTCGCGTACGGTGGGCGATCCGTTCGATCCGAAGACGGAGCAGGGTCCCCAGGTGGATGATGTCCAGTTCGACAAGGTGATGTCGTACATCGAGTCCGGCAAGAAAGACGGCGCGACGCTGGTTGCGGGCGGAAGCCGTTCCGGAGACTGCGGTTATTTCGTGCAGCCCACCGTTTTTGCCGACGTGCAGGACCACATGAAGATCGCCGAGGAAGAAATCTTCGGACCGGTGATGAGCATCATCAAATTCAAAGATGTCGACGAGGTTTCCGAGCGCGCCAACAAGACGATGTATGGACTGGCGGCGGGCGTGTGGACGCGGGACATCAGTAAGGCCCTCGCGATTGCGAACAACGTGCGAGCCGGTACGGTGTGGGTGAATTGCTACGACGTTTTCGATGCGGGCGCGCCGTTTGGCGGCTTCAAGCAATCGGGAATTGGCCGGGAACTGGGCGAGTACGGCCTGCAGCAGTATACGGAAATAAAGACAGTTACGGTGAAGTTGTAACGACGTACCAGGCCGCGAAGGTCACAGAGCGGGATTTTCCCCGCGATGTGGCCTTCGCACTACTCAGCAAACACGCGCGCGAATATCGCGTCCACATTGCGCAGCTGCCGTTCCACCGAGAACGTCTCCGCGAGCTTTTCTTTGCTGATCAATTTTGCAATTTCCGGATCCGCCTCAATCACGGCCCGGAAATCGCCTTCGCTCTCCCAGGCTTCCATCGCATGCTTCTGAACAATTGCGTAAGCCTGCTCGCGCAGCATCCCCGCCGCTGCGAGATCGAGCAGTAACTGCCCTGAAAACACCAGGCCCTTCGTCATCTCCAGATTTCGGCGCATGCGTTCCGGATAGACAAACATTTTCTCCACGAGATTCGTCGTCTTTGCCAGCAGGTAATCTGTCAGGATCGTCGAATCGGGCAGAATCACACGCTCAACCGAAGAATGCGAAATATCGCGCTCGTGCCAAAGCGCAATATCTTCAAACGCCGCCTGGGCATTCGAACGTACCACCCGCGCCAGACCGCAGATTTGTTCGCATGTCACCGGATTCCTCTTGTGAGGCATTGCGGAGGAGCCCTTTTGTCCCCGCGCGAAAAACTCTTCGGCCTCGCGAACTTCGGTCCGCTGCAGATGCCGTATTTCGAGAGCAATTTTCTCGCAGAGCGCGGCCGTGGTGGCCAGTACAGCCGCAAAATGCGCATGCCGGTCGCGCTGTACAACCTGTGTGGCCACAGGCGCGGGCTCAAGATTCAGGCGCGCGCAGATCGCGGCTTCCACTTCCGGCCCGATGTGCGCGAAGGTTCCTACGGCACCGGACATTTTGCCAACGCGCAAGTCTTCCGCCGCAGCGTCCAGGCGCTTCAGATCGCGGCCCGCTTCGCCGTACCAGAGCGCGAGTTTCATCCCAAAAGTAACGGGTTCGGCATGCACGCCGTGCGTCCGCCCGATCTGCACGGTATGTTTGAATTCGATCGCGCGGCGCTTCAGCACTTCGCGCAGTTGCGCCAGATCGTCCCACAGGATCTCCGCGGCCTGCCTGAGTTGGAGCGCCTGCGCGGTATCCACAACGTCAGTGGATGTGAGGCCGTAATGAAACCAGCGGGACGCTTCCGGATGCCCGGAGGCCGCCATGGATTCCGCCACAGCCGTCGTGAAGGCAATCACATCGTGCCGCGTGGTTTTCTCAATCTCATCGATGCGAGCGACATCGAAACGGGCGTATTTTCGCAGCAAGGCGGCGTCGGCGGCGGGAACAGTCCCCAAACCAGCCAGCGTTTCGGACGCTGCCAGTTCCACCTCAAGCCATTGCTGAAATTTGTTTTGGTCGCTCCAGACGGCGCCCATTTCCGGGCGTGTATAACGGGGAATCAAGCCGTAAAGACCTCAGTTTGCATTTTCTGTTCCGCGATAACAAGACGAGGCGCGATGCCCCGACGTAACAGCGACATCTCCGCGCCTTGCCGCACAATCACCGGATGGTTGTTCTGTTCGCTCAAATGACCCAGAATCAGCGCCTGAACACAGCCATCCAGATCGTTTTCAATGTAGTCGCACGTCGTGTCGTTCGAGAGATGACCCTTGCGGCTCATCACGCGCTGCTTCACGCTCCACGGATACGGCCCCACCTTCAACATTTCGATCGCATGATTCGATTCGAACAGCAAAAAATGAGAGCCGCGCAGATGATACTTGATCGAATCCGGGACATAGCCCAGATCGGTTGCGACGCCGACCTTAATACCCTCGGCTTCCAGACAAAACCCGACAGGATCCTCGGCATCGTGCGGAATGCCGAAGCTCTGGACGTTGATGTCTCCCACGGTCCAGTTCGAACCGGCCTGAAAGTGTTCCACCGGCGGAGGGCTTTCCATGCCCTCCCACTCAATCATCGGAGCGGTCAGGCGCGAAACAAAAACCGCGATCGGTTTTTTCTTCCGGGCTCTCGCGCGAACCAGCCGGGGCAGGCCGGAGATGTGATCGGAATGTTCGTGCGTGATGAGCACCGCGTCCAGGTCTTCCGGCTTTTCGCCGATTTCCGCCAGACGGCGCGTCAGTTCCTTCACGCTCAACCCCGCATCGATCAGGACCCGTGTCTTCGATGTAGAGAGAAACGCCGCATTTCCCGCACTGCCACTGGCCAGCACGCAAAATCTGACGATAACAATTCTCCTCTAATATGTTTTAGCAGTTACCGGACCCGGAAACAATGCCGGGGCTCGTTATTGTTATCGGCGCTGTCAGGCCATTTTCGACTTGATCACGTCGACCAGTTCCTGCACCGCGCCGGAACTCTTGTGCAAGGCGGCCTTTTCGTCGTCGGTCAGGGCGATTTCGTAGATCTTTTCGATGCCACCGGCGCCCAGCTTGCAGGGCACGCCGACATAGAGACCGTTGATCCCGTACTCGCCTTCGAGGTATGCAGCGCACGGCAGCACTTTCTTCTTGTCCCGAAGAATCGATTCCGCCATTTCCACGGCCGAGGCCGCCGGAGCATAATACGCGCTGCCGGTTTTGAGATACTTCACAATCTCCGCTCCGCCGTTGCGGGTGCGATCCACGATCGCCGCCAGCCGGTCGGCCGGAATCAATTCGGTGAGCGGAATTCCCGCCACACTCGATAAGCGCACCACCGGAACCATGGTGTCGCCATGGCCGCCCAGAA
>Ga0206923_1145_pt1 | contig 14032 bp, 7 predicted proteins | sample Alteio_BWOrgHeat_64_FD_152961 | JGI IMG/M metagenome (GOLD analysis project Ga0206923, IMG submission 152961) | Enriched cells from forest soil in Barre Woods Harvard Forest LTER site, Petersham, Massachusetts, United States -... | ecosystem: Environmental > Terrestrial > Soil > Temperate forest > O...
GCGGATTTCGTAAAGGAGCATTATCCGAACTGGCGCCACCACTACTGGGTGGATCGCGGTCAGTGGGGTAATCGCGGGTACATCGTCGGGCGCCCGTCAGCGTCAGCCGAGCCTGTCGTGGAACCGACCATCACCCCACTACCGCCAGCGCAGTCAGCGGCACCGACGATTGTCGAGAACGAGCCACCGCCAAAAATTGAGACGCCTGAGAAGCCGACCAAGTACGTGGTCAAGAGGGGCGACTCGTTGTGGAAGATTGCGGGCAAGGTTTATGGTAACCCCTTGAAATGGCCGCGGATTTATCGTGCCAACAAGGAAAAAATCAAGAATCCGAACAGAATTTACGCCAATCAGGTATTGACGATTCCACAGTGAGACAGGTGGTTCGATTGCCAAGGGCGGGCACATGGAGTATACTCTCTGTGCCCAAGGGAATGATGTTTTAGCTGACACATGGCAAGCGAGACTCTGCATTTCGACAATGCGCGCCAAGCGCAATCCCTGTACGCGAACGAACCCAAGAATCTTCGTCTCGTCGAAGATTTGCTCAATCTGAAAGTCACGGCCCGCGACGGATGGATCAATGTCGAGGGCGCGGCCCCGGATGTCGAGCGGGCAAAGTCCCTCTTCGGCGAACTGCACAAAGCCCTGGTCCGCGGCACGGTCATTCGTCGGCAGGAGTTCAGCCGCGTCGTCAGCGCCGTGTCGCGGGGCGAGCCGTTGAAGATGCAGGAACTGCACGAAGGCCGCGTGGACGTTTCCACGCGCAAGCGGCCGATCGTTCCCAAGACGCAAGGGCAGGGGCGCTATCTCGAAGCCATTCGCAAGAATGATATCGTTATCGGCATCGGGCCTGCCGGCACGGGCAAGACGTATCTGGCGATGGCGATGGCGGTTCACGCACTGCGCAGCGATCGCGTCGGACGCATTATTTTGTGCCGGCCGGCGGTCGAAGCGGGCGAAGCGCTGGGATTCTTGCCGGGCACGCTGGAAGAGAAGGTGAGTCCGTATTTGCGTCCGCTGTACGACGCACTCTACGACATGATGGATCCCGACGAGATCCAGCGCAACATGGAGCGGGGTGTCATCGAGATTGCGCCACTGGCGTACATGCGCGGACGCACGCTGAACAATGCGTTTGTGATCCTGGATGAAGCGCAGAATTCGACGAGCGAGCAGATGCTAATGTTCCTCACGCGCATGGGATTTGATTCCAAGGTCGTGATCACGGGGGACATCACGCAAGTCGATCTGCCCGGCCACAAGATGTCGGGCTTGATCGAAGTGCAGGGGATACTCAAGGATATCCCCGGCATGGGGATCATCTACTTTGACGAGCACGATGTTGTCCGCCACGAACTCGTGCAAAAAATCATCGCCGCGTATTCCCGTTTCAAAGAGGAACGCGAACGCCGCCGTCAGGAAGGCGCAGCAAACGGCAACGGCAAACCGCCTACCGCATGATTCCCAAGCCTGCCGGGGGAACGGTTGCGGTCAGCAACCGTCAGCGTCGCCTGAAAATCGACACGAAGTTACTCGCCCGGATCGCCCAGCAGGCGCGAGAACTCCTTGACGACACGGACGGCGAGCTCAGCATTGTTCTGGTGGACGACGCCATGATCGCCAGGCTCAACGCGCAGTATCATGCGACGCCCGGTCCGACGGATATTTTGAGTTTCGATTACGGGGAAGGGCAAGGCGAACTGATCATTTCCGTGGAACACGCCGTCGCCCAAGCCAGGCGGTTTCGCACGACGCCGGCACGCGAACTCGTTTTGTATGTGGTACATGGCATTCTTCATCTGCACGGGCATGATGATCTGGCCTTACGTGACCGTCGTCGCATGCACGCGACACAACGGCGGATGATGGCCTGTTTGGCAAAGAAATTTGAGTTTCGAGGCGTGTTTATTGGACGAATTACGAATCGCTAGATGGTGCGAAGAAGCCATAATTTCATTGACTTTTACAGCCTACTTGTGTTTTCATTACGGAATGCGAGGAACATTCATGTTTGATGTCCGAGTGCGCCAGATTCTTGCCGAAACAGTTACAAGCCGAGTTCTTTTGGGCTGCGTGGCCTTGTTCGTGGCCTGCGGCATAACGACAGTGGCTTCCGCCCAAACCCGGACGCTTCGCATTGTCTCCTATAATATTGATTGCGCCGACCAGAGCAGCGACAACAACATCACCGGCCCAACGCATAGCTTGCCGACGGTGGTTCAAGGGATCGGACTGCACCACATTGGCAAAAACGCGCAGCCGGTTGACGTCATGACTGTGGAAGAGCTGACTTCGACGACGCTGGCAAACTTTGTCGCACAACTCAACGCTATTTACGGTGCGGGAACCTACGCGTTCGATCCGACCAGTGATCCAAATACCGGTGGTGGGCCGGACGGGCTGATTTATCGGACGAATACGGTGCAAGTCGTCTCGGCGCGGGCGCTGCCGACCGGGCAGAACGTCCTCTTGCAGTCGAACGGCAGTTACACAGCGGCCCATTCCCCTGGTGGCGGGGTGAACGGCCCCGACCGCGGGCCGATGCTGTATCAGCTCCGGCCGGTCGGCGTCGGGACGAACGACGATTTCTACATTTACGTGAGCCACGCTCGGAGCTCGAGCGACGACTCGGTCGGAGACGCGCGCTACGCCGAGGCGCAGGAAGTTCGCAGCGACGCGAAATACAACCTGCCAGCCAGGGCGCATATCATTTATGCCGGGGATTGGAATCTGTTCAACGGGAGCGGGGAGAACGCCTACAAATGTCTCACGGGGCAGATCACCTCCGATAGCATCAACTGGAGTGACGGCAGCGCGATCTGGGCCAACACCAACCCGACGCAGGGATACGATCCGATGTCCAAGACCACGCCGGTCACCACCGTCACCTGGGCAAACGTTGCCGGAGACAATGCCACCTATCTTTACAACGATGCGACGGACGGATCTTTCGCGACGACCTCGCGCATTGACATTCAACTGCCGAATGCCCCGATGTTCGGCGTTTACAACAGCCAGGGCGGAGTGCAACTCGCGACGGACACGTCAGACCCGTTTGACAGCTCGAACTTTCCATCTGCGAAATATCCGTATGCGTTCGAGACCTTTGGCAACAATGGTTCGACGCCCCTGAACACTACGCCAACGAGTCCCAGCAACCACTCCCTGGATGATCTCACCAACACGGTCCCGAGCGCCGCGACCGTTAATGCCGATCTTGTACTCACCGGCAGCGGCAGCAGCTTCACCGGGAGCGATCATTATCCGATCGTCGGGGATTACACCGTCGCATCGGCACCGCAAAGCATCCGGACCGTATTCATCATCCTGGAGGAAAACCAGAACTGGGCCTCGATCAGCGGTAATGCGGCGTGCCCGTACATCAACAACGGTCTGCTGCCGAAGTCCTCGTACGCATTACAATATTACAACCCTCCCGGCATTCATCCCAGCCTGCCCAACTACCTGTGGCTGGAGGCGGGCACGAACTTCGGGATCCTGGCCGACGGCGACGCGTTGACGTACCACGAGAGCACCACCAATCATCTGGTTACGTTGCTCAAAAACGCCGGGGTCTCCTGGACTTCCTTCCAGGAGAGTATCAGTGGGAGCACGTGCCCACTTACGGATAGCGGCCAATACGTCGCGAAGCACAATCCCATGGTGCATTTCGACGATGTCACAAACACGAACAACACCGGCTCGACGTACTGCATCTCCAATGTCCGGCCGTTTACCGAGTTGGCGGGTGACCTCCAAAGTAACGTGGTCACGCGCTACAATTTCATCTCCCCGAACCTCTGCGATGATATGCATGGCAACACGGGATGCCTGAGCGGCAACGCGCTGCTCACAGCGGGTGACACGTGGCTCTCCAATACGGTGGCTGAGATCGTTAGTTCCCAGGCTTACAGTAACAACGGCGTTATCTTCGTTACCTGGGACGAAGGAGAGGGTGGCGACGGCCCGGTTGGAATGATCGTGCTTTCCCCGTTGGCCAAGGGAGGTGGCTATTCCAATACCCTCCACTACACGCACAGCTCCACGTTACAGACGATCCAGGAGATCTTCAGCGTCGGGCCGTTGCTGGGTGATGCCGCCAATGCCATCGACCTGAGTGATCTCTTCGTTTTCGGGGCACAACTGGCCGTAAGCCCCATGTCAGGATTTAACTCGAGTGGGGGCGCGGGCGGACCGTTTAGTCCCACCAACCAAACGTATACACTCAGCAATACAGGCGGGGTGGCGATGGTTTGGTCGGTGACCAACACCTTCAACTGGCTGACTCTTTCCGCAACCAGCGGCGCGCTGGCGGCAGGCGGTACCACCAACATCACCGTTTCCCTCAACGGCAATGCGTACACTCTGTTGAGCGGGTCCTATTCGGACACCGTTGTGTTTGCCACGTCCAACGGTGCCGGAAATGCGGCGGAACTCGTCACGCTGACCATCAACAACGCGGCTGGCCAACTTACCGTCAGTCCCGCGTCCGGATTCAGTGCCGGAGGCCCGCCCGGCGGACCCTTCAACCCACCCAGCCAGACGTACACCGTGAGCAATATTGGAGGGGCGTCACTGAACTGGACGGCGAACAATTCCGCCAATTGGCTGACGCTCTCCCTTACCAGCGGGACACTGGCAAGCGGCGCCACCACAAACGTCACCGCCACCATCAATGCCAACGCCAACAGTCTGGCGGCCGGCAGTTACTCCGACACGATTGGATTTACCAACACCACGAACAGCGCCGGCAATACGACCCGCGCTGTTAGCTTCAATATCGGCAATTTCGGATTCTACGACAACTTCAGCACGTTTAACTCCGGTAACCTCGTCGGCCAACAAAGCTGGACTCAATTAGGCTCGACCACCAATGTGCCCGTGCAGATTACCGGGGGTCAGGCGGCATTTACCGGTGGCCTGACCGCCAACGACCAGACAGCATATAAGAACTTCATGTTGACCAACGAGACGGTGTTCTATGGCCTGACCCTCACCGTGACCAACGCGCCGAACACCAACGCTGTCCCGTACTTCGCGGCGTTGTACACGGGCACCAACGGCACGGGAACCGCCGGCTTCCGTCTGGCCGCGGAGTCACCCAACTCGGCCAAAACAAATTATGTGCTCGGCGTCCGCATCACACCGGCTCCGAGCGACCCCTATACGTTCGGCCTCACCGGCCTCAGTTACGGGACGCAATACCATGTGATCGTACAGGCGGTGGCGGGTGGCACCAATGTGATTCTGTACGTCAATCCGTCCAGCGGCGTTATCGGAGCGCAGACACGGTACGCGACGAATTTCGTCGCCAGCGGAGCATTAACAACAGTGGGTTCGTTCGCGATCTCGCAGTTGGACAGCGGCTCGATCCCCAGCGCCGGTGGCCTGATCGGCAAAGTCGTCGTCGGAGACAATTTCGCGACTGTCTACAACGATTTGCTGGGCGCGGTTGCACCGGTAGCCAGCTTCACGGCCAGCCCGACCAGTGGCGTGGCGCCGCTGAACGTGGCCTTTACCGATACTTCGTCGAACACGCCCACGAGCTGGGCCTGGACGTTCGGTGACGGCGGCACGTCAACAGCAGAGAACCCCAACTACGCGTACACAGTGCCGGGGACCTACACGGTGACGTTGATTGCCAGCAACGCGGCCGGCGCCAGCACCAACACGCAGGTGAATTTGATTACCGCGCTGCCGGCGCCTCCGGTGGCCAATTTTACCGGCAGTCCGACCAGTGGCACCGAACCGTTGCTGGTCACCTTTACGGATACGTCCTCGGGCAGCATCACGGATCGCTTTTGGGCATTCGGTGATGGCAACACGTTGGATACTCTGACCAACAGCGTGACGGACACGTACACGGCTGGTGTCTATACCGTCACACTCATTGTCAGCGGACCGGGTGGTGTCAGCACGAATACCCGGCCGAATTACATCACGGTCTACACGGCATTCCAAGCCTGGCAGATTCAATACTTTGGCAGCACGACCAACCCGGCGGCGGCCGCGACAGCGGATCCCGATGGCGACGGGTGCAATAATCTCTGCGAGTTCCTGTCGGGGACCGATCCGACCAACAGCGCGTCGTTCTTCCACATTACGTCGGTAACGACCACGCCCAGCAATGATGTGGTCGTCAGTTGGGCCACGTCAGGCGGGAGAACCAATGTCGTGCAGGCCAACGCCGGCGACGTAGACGGCTCGTACACGACCAATTTCATCGACGTAAGCCCGTTGATCATCATCACCGGTACCGGCGATACGACCACCAATTACCTCGACCAGGGTGCGGGCACGAATATTCCGTCCCGGTATTACCGGATTCGGCTCCAGCAGTAATGCGTCGTCGAGATTCGTGCGGTACGACAGAGCGCGCTATTGTGTCACGATGGAGAGGTAAACCAATCCATCTTTTTCTTGACTTGCCTTTCGGTGGGCCATTATTACGATGCGTTGAGGCAAGGATCTGCCTGTTTCTCGCGGCTGAGCAGCAGGCCGCATATAACCAACCGACGTATCGAATGCAGGAGAGGCTTCGCAATGCGAAATCGATTGATTGTAGCTGTACTGGCGCTCCAGAGTTTGGCAACCTTGGCCATGGCGCAGGTGAACGATATTACCACCCCCGCCGTGACTCTGCCGCCCGTGACGGTCACAGCAACGAATAGGCTTCAAGAGGAGCGGCTGATGGGGCCGAACCAGCAGCCGCAGTGGACAGCCCGGCGGCCATTTGGGATTACACGTGTTTACGTCCAGCCGCCATGGCAAATGGAAACCGAATTTGGCTGGGACGCGCAATACAACCGCGGCCAATCGCCCCAGCACGAGATTCAGCAGGAGTTTGAACTCGGTTTGCCGTACCGATTCCAAATCGACTACGAGATTCACTTTGCCAATTTCATAGACCGTGTTAGCTCCGGTGGCGGCTCTTGGAACTACGCCGACAGCGAATGGGAATTGCGGTGGGCACTTGCCGACTGGGGCAAGATACTGGCGAATCCAACTGTGAAAGCCGAATGGAAACATGACAACGGCGGGGGAGACTCCTGGGAAACCGACCTGTTGCTCGGCGACGAGTTCACGAAGGGCTGGCATTGGGGTTCGGATTTGTTCTGGGAGCAGGGGGTCGACGGCGACCTTCATACCGAGCGGGCGATTAGCCTGGCCATCAATTATTCGGTGATCGACGAGAAACTCGCCATCGGTGCGGAACAGAGACTGGACAGCACGACCACCGCGGGGGCCCGCCACGCCCAGTTGAGCGAGGAAGTAGGGCCGAGCCTGTACTGGCGTCCGACACCGCGCACGCATCTCAGCGTCGAATGCCTTTTCGGCGTCACCCCTTACGCGCCGCACATCGAAACCTTCACGTTTTTCGGAGTCGACTTCGGTTCTGGCTCGGAGCCTACAGAGGGGGTCACGCCCGCGTCGCTTCGAATGAAGTAAGACGAGCGACTCCGTTGGTGTAACGCAGACCGTATGATGCAGGCGAATCGAATCCGGAATGGGGCCAGCATCGTGGCGACGCTGCTGGCGGCGGGTCTGGCCCTACAGGCCACGAAGGCGTATCCGGAATCGGAGGCGGAGGAGCGAAACGCCGATTGGAGCAAGCCCCGCGTGATCGCCCTGCCCGCCGAGGGAGGCGCGGTCAAAGGCATCGTGCGAATCCGTCCATTACCCAACAGCGAAAACAACGACGGGAATGATCCGCTGGAAGCCCGAAGGCCGGTCATCAATATCAAGGCGGTTTTCGTTCCGCGGAAGAACCTCTTGTGGGTGGGGACATCGGAGTATGAGCATTTCTTTGTCGTGAAGGACAAGATCGTGGCGTTGTATCCCACGGCGGGAGCGGACCTTTCCATCAGCATCGTGAGCGTCCCCGTTCCAAAATCCGCAGATGCGGACGAGGCGCTCCATGAAGAACTGGACAGATGCTTCCATAGAATAGCCGAGAAGCCGCTGCGGTATCAGTATTGGATCAGCCTTCGCAAGTTGTTCGGACAAGATGCGTTCATCGGCCAACACGACCCGAGAGTGCCTTCGGTTCCGAGAATCTCGGGTATTTCCTTTGACCGGGGCCATGCAGTTATCACGTTGGCGGAAGCCAATGAGAGAAGCACGACCCTGACGTTCAACGCGGACCTGCAAGTGATTGCCGCTTCTCAAAACGGTCACCCTATTCCGGTCCCCGCACCAATCGCACCTCAGAAACTCACCAATGATAAGGATTGAAATAAGCCATGCACCAAGGAACAAAGACACTCCGCCATGCCATACCGACGAGAGCCTGCGCTCTGGCCATCGTGGGTTTGGCGGTCATCGCAATCAACTGTTGGGCCGCGTTCCTGGATGGCACGCACGGCAAGGTAAAGGTGGTGCCTGACAAGGCGACTGCGGACAAGGGCGAAAAGGAATTTGATGACACATTGAGTTTTGCCGACGGCAAGTTCAGTTCGTCATTTTTTCTCGCCAAGGGATTCAAACCGGCGACCTATGGTGGTGAGAAGGAAGACACCGAAGCCGAGTTTGAAGTTGAGCAAACCAGTGTCACGAATGGGTTGATTAACTGGTTGGGCGAGATTCGCGGCAAGAAGTTCATGGGCCGCCTGATGTGGAAAAAGAAGGACGGTTCAACCTTAAATTACAACTTCGAAGGAACCAAAGAGTAACCTATCGCCACGACGGGGAATCGGGGGAGACGGCTGGCAAATTGATACACTACCGTAACCGACATAAACTTGACTTTTTCAAACCTACACACTAGGCTCACAGGCTTAGTCGAGTTTGGGCAACCATCGATACTGAATAGCGAGCAATATTTACACAAGACGCCTTATTTGTGCGGTTCTCCTGGTGATTCTCCCGCGAATCACGCAAGCAACCACGATCATTACCAATACCCGGACTGAGGTCGCGCAGATGGCCGGCTTGTGGGAAGCCGACAGCGTCCAGATTTCCGGGTTGGCCAACTCGCAGTATCCCCAGTTTGGGACCAATAGCTGGCAATTCATTTTCCCTCACGCCAACATTTCGTCGGACGGGGACATTCATAACGACATGGCGATCGATTCCTCGGGCACGGGCAGCACGGGAAATAATGCCGCCGAGTCGCCGATCATCGCGGAAGTGATCAATGCGACGTCCGCCCAACTGAGCCATGAGCAGTCGATCAAGACTCATCAAGTCAAATCGCGCGGGATATTTCGGGTTTACACCGAGCACGCCAGCGAGCGGCATTTTGAGCTCCACCCGGTCACCGAGTTTGACTCTTGGAACGGGAGCGCCTGGGTCCTGGATTCGGATTACCACGGCAACATCGTCACTGATCCGAACGGCACCACGCATTCCGGCAGCACCCTGCAAGCGATGTTCACGCAGAACATGACCGCCCAGGTCATGGCCGACAACACCAACGTCATCCTCACATTCACCAGCCCGAATACGAATTACGGGCAATTTGATGGCGTGGCCCAGTCTGGCGTGCTGAATGACCCGGTCAGTTCTTACTTCTGGTTCATTCCGACCAATCCAGCCGTCGCCACCACCGTGCGTTGCCGGCTGATCACCAACACGGCGGCGGCCTTCAACGCGACCAGCCTGGCCTCGAATCATGTCGTCACCGTCAATATACTCACGCGCTGGGACATGCTGGCGATCTCCAACAAGATCGCATCACTAACTGCCAATCAGAGTTCCAGCTTTGCGGCCCCGCTCGAGTTCATCACGTTGAGCGTCAGCAGCACCGGGATCGTCTCATCATTGCCGGTTATCAGCAACATCTCGGTGACCAACATCACGAACACAACGGCCACCATCCAATGGATGACCGACGTGCAGTCCGACAGCCGCGTGTCCTACGGCACCAGCCCCGCGGGCGCGACCAATGTGGTGAGCGTTGCTGGCAGCGTCACCAATCATGTTGTCAATCTCACCGGGTTGCAGCCTGGCACCCAGTATTACTACAGCGTTTCCTCGACTTCAACGGGTGGTACGACCACCGACGACAACCAGGGGGCGTTCTACACCTTCACAACTACCGCACTGCCCACGCTGCAAAGCATCCAGACTGTCTTTATCATCCTGATGGAGAATCAAAACTGGGCATCGATCAGCGGCAATGCGGCAGCGCCGTACATCAACCACGGTCTGCTGCCGATGGCCTCGCACGCGGAACAGTATTTTAATCCCCCCGCCATCCATCCGAGCCTGCCGAACTACCTCTGGCTGGAGGCCGGCACGAATTTCGGCATTCTTGCGGATGGCGACCCTTCGAGCTTCCACCAGAGTACGACCAATCACCTGGTCACCCTGCTCAAGAACGCCGGTATCTCATGGACCTCCTTCCAGGAGGACATCACTGGAACCACGTGTCCGCTTACGGCGGTCAACCAATACGCTCCCAAACATAATCCGATGGTGTATTTCGACGATGTTACGAACACGAACAACACGGGATCGACGTACTGTATTTCCAATGTGCGTCCGTACACGGAGCTGGCAACCGATCTCCAAAGCAATGTGGTCACGCGCTACAACTTCATCACGCCAAACCTCTGTGATGACATGCATGGCAACACGGGGTGTCCCGGCGGTAGTTTGATCACGCAGGGTGACACGTGGCTGTCGAACAACATCCCGATTATTATGAGTTCCCAAGCGTACAGTAACAACGGTGCGATCTTCATCGTCTGGGACGAAGGCGAGGGTGGCGATGGCCCGATTGGTATGATCGTTCTTTCTCCATTGGCCAAGGGAGGCGGCTATTCCAACACCGTCCATTATACCCATAGTTCCACGCTGCGGACGTTGGAGGAGATCTTCAATGTCGGTCCCCTGCTGGGCGACGCTGCGAACGCCACCGACCTTGGCGACCTCTTTGCTTTCGGGTCAGCGGGACAGCTTTCGGTGAGTCCGTCGTCTGGGTTTACTTCGGCTGGATCAACGGGTGGTCCGTTCAGCCCTGTCAGCCAGACCTATACGCTGAACAACGCGGGCGGCGCAACGCTGAGTTGGACGGCCAGCAAGACCGCCACTTGGTTGACTCTGTCGGCCACGGCGGGGATCCTGGCACCGGCTTCAAACGCGACGGTTACGGTCTCCATCAACGCGAACGCCAACAGCTTGGCGGCGAACAGCTATTCCGACACGGTCTCGTTCACGAATACCACCAACGGCGCCGGCAATGACACGCGGGCTGTCAGCCTGACCGTAACCAACGGACCAGCATTGCTCTCCGTAACTCCGGCGTCCGGGTTGACCTCCAGCGGGCTGGTGGGCGGTCCGTTCAGCCCCATCAGCCAGACCTACACCCTGAGCAACGCCGGCGGTGCGACGCTGAGTTGGACGGCGAGCAACACTGCGAACTGGCTGACCCTCTCCACCACCAGTGGCACTCTGGGTATTGGCGCGTCCACGACCGTCACGGCTTCGATCAACGCGAATGCCAACAGCCTTTCAGCCGGTGGTTATTTCGACGCCGTCTCGTTCACCAATACGACCAATGACGCGGGCGATACGACGCGCCCGGTCAGCCTGACCATCAGCAACCGTACGCCCGTCCTTGTGGCGAACGGATCGATGCTCGTGTCGGAGGGCTGCACACCCACCAATGGCGTCATCGATCCGGGCGAGGCGGTAACGGTCAACTTCTCCATAAAGAACATTGGCACCGGCAATACCAGTAACCTCGTTGCCACACTGGTGGCGACAAATGGGGTAACGCTCCCCGGTGGCCCGCAGACCTATGGTGTTATTGCGGCCAGTGGCGGGACGGCTACCGAGCCATTCCCGTTTACCGCCGTTGGCACTTGCGGTGGAAGTATCACCGCGACCCTGCAACTTCAGGATGGGGTGGCTAATTTCGGAACGGTCACATTCACGCTTCCGCTCGGCCAAACCGTTGCTCCACTCGCCGAGAATTTCGACGCGGTTACGGCGCCGACGTTGCCCGCTGGCTGGTCAACATCCGCCTCGGGAGCGGAATCGAACTGGGTCACTTCCACTGCCTCGGCGGACAGCCTGCCCAATGCGGCCTTCTCGCCCGACCCCGGCGCAGTCGGCATCAATGAACTCGATACGCCGATCGTGTCCGTCAGCAGCGCATCGGCAGTGCTGACGTTCCGTCAGAAGTACGGCTTGGCCGCCAGTCCTACGAATTCGAGTGTGGGTCTGGACGGCGGTGTTCTGGAGATCAAGATTGGCGGCGGTTCCTACACGGACATCCTTGCGGCCGGCGGCTCCTTTGTCAGCGGAGCGTACAACGCGACGGTGATCAGCACCAACGGAAACCCATTGGCTGGACGGCAGGCTTGGAGCGGGAATTCGAGCGGCTTCGTCACGACGGTGGTCAATCTGCCCCCGGCGGCGGCTGGCCAGAATGCTCAACTTCGCTGGCTGTGCGGCGCTGGCAATGTGCCATCGAACTCCGTATCGTCATCAGGCACGCTGGCCTTCTGGGGCTTCGACGCGTCAACGCCGAACGCTGACACAGCGGCGACCAACGTCGCGGCATCTTCCGTGGCAGTCGTCAACACCACCGGCTCGCTGACCTACTTCGGTGGGAATCCAAGCGCTGGCAAGGCCATTGCCTCCAGTGGATTCACTTCGACGGCGGGGCCGCCCACCACCAGCTACAGTTACTTCTCATTTTCGCTGACGTTTACCAACGGTTCACTGGCCGGTCTCTCACGCCTGAGTTTCGATGACAGGGCTTCCGGTACAGGTCCCGCGTCCTTCGATGTTCAGATAAGCCAGGTCGCGAACTTCTCGTCCGTGATTTACGATAGTGGCGCTCACAGTACTCACCAGGCGTTCACAAACACGCCCATGAACAGTTTCACATTGACCAATTCCGGCCTCACCGGGACTGTTTATTTCCGGATCTACGCGTACTCAGCCAGTGGGTCAGGCGGCACGTGGCGGCTCGACAACTTGAACGTTCAAGGCAGTGTGGCTGGCTCCGGCGGGGCCACGGGCACAGGATGGTATATTGATTCGGTTTCCATCAATGACACTGCCTGCTGCACAAATTCCACTCCGCCTCCGCCTGTGGCCAGTTTCACCGGTAGCCCGACCAACGGTACGGAACCATTGGCGGTGACCTTCACGGATACATCGACGGGCAGTATCACCAGCCGATTCTGGGATTTCGGCGACAGCGGCACGACCAACGTAACGACCAATAGCGTTTCTCACGTGTACGCGGCCGGAACCTATAACATCACCCTGATTGCCAGCGGTCCTGGCGGGTCTGGCACAAATACCCAACTCGGTTACATCACGGTGTTGACGGCATTTCAAGCATGGCAGAACCAGTACTTCGGCAGCACGACCAATTCCTTGGCTGCGGCTGGGGCCGACCCGTTCGGCAAGGGCATCAGCAACACCAATCAGTTCCTGATGGGGTTGAACCCGACGAACCCGGCTTCTACATTCCGCGTCATCAGTGTGGCGGCCACCGGAAACGATGTCGTGATCACGTGGCGGACCTCCGGCGGCGATGCCAGTGGCCTGTTCGGCAGCGGGAAGACGAATGTGCTGGAAGTCACGTCGGGCCTGTCGGGCGGCAGCTACTCCAATAACTTTGCCAGCACCGGTGTGACCAATGTCATCACGACCTTGGGCGATGTCATCACCAATGCCGTGGACGCGGGCGGGGCGACCAATGTACCGTCGCGTTACTATCAGATCCAATTCATCTCGCCGTAGAGGGTGGCACGGGCGTCACTGCCCGTGCATGAATGCGCGGGCAGGGACGCCTGTGCCACCAATTGCCCGATGAATAGCCCTCACCGCGAACGCTCGCAACGCCCGAAATAGCTGGATTATCGGGCCGCGCTTGCGCATACTCCGCCCTGTTGGAGAAGCGAAGAGGCCGGCGTCACGTTCGCGTTAACGGCTTGGCAACCCTCCAAAATTACGGGGCAGAGTGATGTTTGGCGTAACACACGAGTCGCATCCTAACGCGGTTCATCAGCACGCAACGTTACCCCTGCGCCCATCCATTGACCGCGCGTTGGCCCAGCCT
>Ga0206923_1148_pt1 | contig 13930 bp, 10 predicted proteins | sample Alteio_BWOrgHeat_64_FD_152961 | JGI IMG/M metagenome (GOLD analysis project Ga0206923, IMG submission 152961) | Enriched cells from forest soil in Barre Woods Harvard Forest LTER site, Petersham, Massachusetts, United States -... | ecosystem: Environmental > Terrestrial > Soil > Temperate forest >...
GCAATTTTAAGTTATGTCTTTTCAAAGAGGATCATTTTATTACAGGTTCATTGTTTTATTAATAAGCCTGGCTTTTGTTCCGTTTTTTTCGGAAGCGCAAACTGATGCGCATACTGTGCTTGTTAAATCAATTGACAGTATATTAACCAGCCAGATCAATAACAGTAAAATTCCCGGCGCGGTTATACAGATAAAGAAAGATGACCAGGTTATTTACAAACAAGCTTATGGATTTGCGCAAAAGTTTAATTACGTGCATAAGCCTTTGGCTATTCCGGATAAAATGACCACCGAAACGCTGTTCGATATTGCCTCGCTTACTAAAGTAGTCGGTACTACAACGGCTATAATGTTATTGGTTGACAGGGGGCAAATCAACGTTGATGACCCTGTAAGTAAATATATTAAAGCATTTGGCGCACCTGATAAAGCCGCGATAACTATAAGGCACTTGCTAACCCATACCGCCGGGTTGTATGAATGGTACCCGCTTTATTATCGTGCAAAAAACAAACAGGAAGCATTTAAACTGATTGGTGAGCTGCCGCTCGCTTTCCCTGTAGGCGCCCAGCGTAAATACAGCGACTTGGGTTTTACTATTTTGGGTGAGATCATAGAAGTGGTTTCGGGTTTACCGCTGGATAAATTTGAGGAACAGAATATTTTTATACCGCTGGGGATGAAAAATACGCTATATAACCCGCTAACTAGTGGCAAAACCTATAAAATAGCGGCAACCTCATTCGGTAATCCGTATGAAAAACGAATGGTATACGACCCCGAACTGGGCTTTCAATTTAAAGAGATCAAGCATACCCAATGGAACGGTTGGCGCCAATATGTTTTAAAAGGTGAAGTGAACGACGGTAACGCATGGTATGCCAATGGAGGCGTATCGGGGGCAGCAGGCCTGTTTACCACTGTTGATGACCTGCAAAAACTGGTGGATATGCTGATGAATAAAGGGAGAGTCGGTACGCAACAGTTTATATCGGCAAATACCATTAACGCTTTTTTAACAAAAGATAAGTTTGACAATGGCCTGGGCTGGATGATGGACCCGGCTAACGCGTTTATGCGCAATGGTCCCGAAGGTACTTACGGGCATACCGGTTTTACAGGCACAAGCATTAGTGTGGTACCCGGTAAAAATCTTTCCATTATATTATTAATAAACCGCCAGCAAATGGGGTTAATAGATAATAAGGAGTATTATAATGTAAATTTAATAAGAGCGGCGGTATTTAAAGCTGTTATGGCGTTTGCAAAATAATATACACGACTGCGCCCTAAAAATCGCGTCATGCCGAAACAAGTTCGGAATGACGTGTGTATTAATAAAAATACCGCTTAAAAGCTTCCATTGCCGCGTATTCTGCAAGGCCTAACTTATCGTAGCTTTGGGCTGTTTCCCTGTTTCTGTCCTCGGCCCTTACCCAAAACTCCCGCGCATCCTCGCCCGGAAAAACCGCCGGATCTTTTTGCGACTGGTGCTTAAATATGGCATACCTTTTTCGTAATACCTCTTGCGGAGATAGTGGTACAGCCATTTCAATTTCATCAATTTCAAACTCCAGCCATGCACCGCGATACATCCATAGCCAGCAATCCTTTACCCAGGCTTCGGTTTTTTTAAGCTGATTTAAGGCGGCCAGGACAATATTAAAACATACAATATGTGTTCCGTGCGGGTCAGCAAAATCGCCTGCGGCAAATATTTGGTGCGGCTTTATTTTTTGCAACAGCTCTATGGTCATTTGTACATCAATATCCGTTACCGGGTTCTTGGTTACCTTGCCGGTTTCGTAAAAAGGCAGGGCCATAAAATGGATATGGTCATCCTGCAAGCCCGCATACCTTGCACCTGCTATGGCCTCACTTTTACGGATAAACCCTTTTACCGCGCGTGCTTCGGGTATGTCTATCTGGTTGGGTTGTTTATGTTTAAAAAACTCGCGCATATCATTATGGATACGTTGCAATTCGGCAGTATCGCCGCCAATGCTTTTATTAAAGTCGATAGCAAACTCCATGTAACGCAATACATCATCGTCCCATACGGCGGTATTGCCCGATGTTTGGTAAGCCACATGTACATCATTCCCCTGGTCAACCAGCCTGATAAATGTACCCCCCATTGATATCACATCATCATCAGGGTGGGGCGAAAATATAACCGACCGCTTTTTGGCAGGCAAAGCCCGTTCGGGCCGCTGGCTGTCATCGGCTCCGGGTTTACCGCCGGGCCAGCCGGTTATGGTATGTTGTATTTGGTTAAATATGTCGATATTGATTTGGTACACCGGGCCCTGCTCAACTGCCAATTGGGCCATACCATTGTTGTTATAGTCCTCATCTATTAACTTTAATATGGGTTTATTAACCCTTCGCGATAGCCATATTACCGCTTTCTTTTTAAGCTGATTGTCCCAAATGCAATCCTTTACCAGCCACGGGGTATCAAACCGGGTAAGTTCTGACGCGGCGGGTCCATCCAGTACAAACTCTACCTTATCCGATAATTGCAGGTAAGTAGCCGGAACCTCGCCCGACAGTTCGCCTTCAACCGCCTTTTTAATAATGGGCGCTTTCTTTTTGCTCCACGCCATCAGGATGATCTCGCGGGCTTTGAATATGGTTCCCACACCCATGGTTATAGCTTTGGCAGGTACGTTTTGCTTGCCGCCGAAATCGCGTGCCGCGTCGGTGCGGGTAAGGTCATCCAACGTTACCAGCCGTGTGCCCGAATTGGGTGCCGACCCCGGTTCGTTAAAGCCGATATGCCCTGTGCGGCCTATGCCTAAAATTTGTATATCTATGCCGCCCGCGTCTTCTATCTGCTTTTCGTAATTCAGGCAAAAGGCTGGTATATCATCTTCTTTTAATGTGCCATCAGGTATATGAATATTGGCGCGGTTAATATCTACATGGTTAAATAACTGCTCATTCATAAACCTTACATAGCTCTGCACCGCCGTTGGCTGCATGGGGTAATACTCATCCAGGTTAAATGTGACCACATTTTTAAAGCTCAACCCCTCTTCCTTGTGCAACCGTATCAATTCGGCATAAACGGCTACGGGTGTTACGCCCGTTGCCAGGCCAAGTACTGCTTTTTTGCCGTTTTTTTGCTTGTCGCGGATAAGCGCCGCAATTCTGCCCGCAACAGCTACCGAGGCTTGGACTGGGGTAGCATATACGGTTACCGGTAGTTTTTCGTACCGTGTTTCTTCTAATAAATTTAATCGGGCCATAATATTATAGGTTGGATGGGCTTAAGCAAATATAGGAATTTTGCCTCACCCCAACCCCTCTCCAAAGGAGAGGGGCTTAATATTAACACCATGCAAATCAAACCCTCTCTTTTGGAGAGGGCAGGGTGAGGCGAAATTTATTTGCTCATCCCACGGTAATTTCCTATCTTAAAGGCGTGGTAGCATTAAATAATAATTTACAGCATCTTTTCAACATCGCGCAAAAACCGGCGCGGATAGGTATTGGCTTAATGTCGGGCACCTCGTTAGACGGGTTGGATATAGCGCTATGCAAGTTTACCGGCAGCGGGCTGCAAACCCAATGTGAGCTGCTGCAATTTATTACCATACCCTATCCTGATTTTTTTAAGGGCGAGGTGCGCTCCGTATTTTCGCGCAGGCAGGTGGATTTGGAGAAGGTTTGCCTGCTGAATGATTTTATAGGCACCTACCATGCCGAACTGATATTGCAGGCTTTACAAAGCTGGAACGTTAAGCCCGAAGCTGTTGACTTTATAGCCAGTCACGGGCAAACTATATACCATGCGCCCAAGCGTTTGCATAAGCAGGATGGCTATCCTAACGCCTCACTGCAAATTGGCGATGGCGACCACATCGCCGTAAAAACAGGCATCATAACCATCAGCGATTTCCGCCAGAAGCAAATGGCCGCGGGGGGTGAGGGCGCGCCGCTGGCTTTGTATGGCGATGTATTGCTGGGCAGCAAACCCGGTGAGGACCGCATACTGGTAAATATCGGCGGCATATCAAACCTTACTTTTTTGCCTGCGGATGGCGATACGGATAAAGTTTTATGCTCGGATATAGGGCCCGGAAATACGCTAATAGATACCTTTTGTCGCAACTACTTTAACCGCCCTTTTGATGAGGACTCGGCTATTGCGTTTTCGGGTACGGTGAATGAGGCGTTGTTAAGCTCGTTGCTGCGGCACCCGTTCTTTACAGAAACACCTCCCAAAACCACCGGCCCCGAGCTGTTTAATGAGGAATACGTACGCGCGGCGCAGGAACGATCGGGCACCAGCCATATCGACCCTAAGGATGTGATAACCACCCTGAGCGCCTTTACCGCCAAAGCCATTGCCGACTTTACCCGCGCCTATCTGCCCAAAGGCGCCAAAATGTTTGTAAGCGGCGGCGGGGCCAAAAACCCCTTTGTAATGAGCTACCTCGAAAAGCGCCTGTACCGCACCACCATTGCCGATACCGCCGCCCTTGGCATTAACCCCGATGCCAAAGAGGCCATATTGTTTGCCCTGTTAGGCAATGAAGCATTGGCAGGCAGCCCGTTAACCATCGGGAGCAACCCGGCGGTGCTGATGGGTAAGTTTAGCTTTGCGGGGTAGCACCTTTTGTCATCCTAAGCGAAAGCGAAGGATCTTATACGCCTTACCGGTAGCTTATACAAGATGCTTCGCTATGCTCAGCATGACAGGCGGACTATGAATTATGGTTCAAATCTTCGTACCGATAATTGTTTGCAGGATAGGGTATAATAAAGGTTTGTTTTACTCGCCATGACATTTTAAAATAGGGTATCCATATTACACAAACGACTATTGACCGTAAAACGGCAGAGGCAGCACTCTCACTAACTGCATCATGGAAAATCATCTTGGCAAAAACATAATCTGCCGTATAATAAACCAGTGCAAAAACATAAAGCCCTATAATAAACCTGGGGAGTATGTCGCGTTTATTTAGAAGCAATATCAAACAAAATAATGCGTAACACATTATCAGTGCACTGCAAAAAGCTTCTGAAGTAAATAATATTTTAAACGCATAATCGGTTTTGGTATTTAAATGCGAATTATATTTATTTAAGTCGAAGTAAGTGCCTTTGCATAGTGTTATAAGCATGGCCAGGAATGACAATGTTAAACCAAATGCGATAAGAATTAACCAACCGCCAAGCGGTTTAAAACTTGCTCCATGTTCAAATAAAACTTCGGGTGTTTCGGTCCGGTATATTTTTACGCACAAACCACCCATAAGTAATGCAAAAACTATAATGCTAAAAAACATCCAGTAATTAAGCTTATATGGCTGATCGCCCAGCCCGGGCGAATAAGTAAATGTATAAGAAAGCTCGTTATTCTTTATCTTTTTAACATCCGCGCGATACTCGTCCAGTTTATCAGTAGGTATATAATTTTGCAGATAGCTAAATTTATAATTTAAAAAAAGCGTATCGCCAGTTGCTGATATTTTAGATGCAAAGTTATAAGCATCGCGCTTTATACTGGTTTTTGACTCATCAATGTTCCACCCGACTGGCAAAACTACGCTTACCGTATAGTTAATAGCGTATGGGTAATTTATCAATACCGGATATGATGATTTATTATTAAGCGTTGCTAATTGTTCACTTATGTAGTCGGCATAAAATGAGGCCTCATTTTTACTTGTCGTACTGTCTTTTTTAAAGAAATCGGGCACCCAATAATGTTCAATTGTTGTGAGCTTATTTTTTTCTTCATCATCCTTTACTGTTATCGAATCGACCGCTTCAATTTTGGGGTATGAGCGCGCGTAATATTCCAAATAGCTTTTTTCCGTTTCGGATTTGCTTGACGACGCCAGTCTTTCCCTGATCTTATCGGCTTCATTTAAGGTATAAGTTGTTATAACATCAAGGCTTACCTTGCCATTCCCTTCAGGTACTTTGTAATTTTCTTTACAGTTTATCTCGCCGGTTTGCGTGAGCGGTATAGCTGTTAATTGATTATTACCCGGTTTTAATACCAGCCCTTTACCATAATCAGGATAATACAGGTTGATACCTGCACCGCGCTGGTAGGATATGGTTGGGTCTATAAAAACCGGCTTACTATTTACATTAGCTACTACTGTGGCGTGGTCAAATACATAAGGCGAAGGCAAGTATTGGTCTGTTTTAGCCTTTGCATCTGTACTTATTAAAACCATATTGGCCGGTATACCGCCCGCGTTTAAAACAGAGGCCAGCAATAATGATTTGTCTTTACAATCGCCATAGCGCTGGTTGTACACTTTATCGGGGTTATTGGCACGGTGCGAGTATTGGCCCATTTCAATACCCATATACCGTATCTCATCCTGTACCATTTTAACGGCGCCCCTGAAATATTTTTCCTTATCACCGCCAGTTGCGGCCTTAAGCGCGGCTATTTGTTTGGCCAGCGGGCCCTTAAAGTTTGTGGTCAGCGGATTAATTTTAAGCGCCCAGTCTACAACTTCCTGCCAGCTATTGTAATCGCTTATTTGTATATACCCATAGCTGGTGTACCAGCCTGGTTGGTTATCATAATCATGTGCCGGCTGCACCTGGAAATCTTCCCACTCATAACACTTTAACCCATTCTTATCAGACGTAATTGTTTTAGGTACTTTATTAAATGATTTAAAGTTGAGTTTCCGTGCGGGGGCAGCTAATATTGATTTATAGATATGGGCGATAGATTGCCCTGCCTGTAGGTATATGTCCCTGCAATATTTGTTACCGAAAATGGGGTTTTTGCCAGTTATGGTGTAGGCGTATTCTATTTTATCACCCTTGCGGATATCACTCAATATACAATAGGCGGTATAGGTGCCCTGGTAAATAAATTTAGAAAGCTCTTTTTCATCTGCGATGATCTTAAATGAGTCGGTCGACAGCCTGTTTTGCGGTTTGCCGTCGCGCCATACGGTTATTTGATGAAAATAGAGCTGCTGATAGGATGGGTCGAAACTAATGGATATTTCTGAGCCGTTTTGTATACCGGCTTCGGATACTATTTGCCGGATGATGTGCGAGTAATCAGCCTGTTTTTCTATATAGATCTGCTCCTCTACCAACTGATAAAAATACCCGTTCTCTACGTCACGCGCAGGGATCATCTTATCATAAGGCTTATAGGTATTCAACCATGTGGGAGCCGGCGATATATGAACCACCGGTACTGAAGCTTGTGCACTGAAGGTTAAAATCACAGCACACAACATTAGTAATAATATAGGTATGGGTTTCAGTTGCATTGGAACTATGAAAATAGGTAAAATTTGGTGGTATAACAAACAGAGCAATAAAGAATGTTAAGGTTTTTACCATGGTTAGGTTTTAATAAAGCAAGTTAGCTATATTCGTACAAATTTAACAACATGACAGCATATAGTTTTTTTCAAGAATTACATTCCGGCGTGAGGTATGTAATAATGATATTGTTTATCTATACCATATTAATGGCATTGTTAGGCTGGCTGGGTAACAGGCCCTATACCAACCGCAACCGTGTGGCTAACCTGCTTGCACTCATATCGGCACATACGCAATTGCTGATAGGTATTGTGCTTTATTTTTTAAGTCCGCTGGTGCAGTTTAACGCCGGTACCATGAAAAACGATACCACCCGCTATTTTACAGTTGAGCATTGGGTAATGATGGTGATAGCTATTGTGTTGATAACCATAGGCCACAGCAAATCAAAAAAGGCGGCATCGCCATTGGCAAAGCACAAAACAATTGCCCTGTTTTATGGCATTGCACTGCTCATAATTATTGGCGCATTGGCTGCCGGCAAAATTTCTATCTTAAAATAATCGAAAAAAAGTTGAGAAAAAATTTGGTAATTCAATTTTCTTTATAAATTTGTCCCCACGATGATCAAAAACAACTATAAAATGTTTTGGTGGCACCATTTAAATATGGCAGCCGGATGAATATTTGATCAAAGAAACTAATCAATTGCAAACCTAATAGGAAAACCCGGCGACCCTCATCCGCTGGGTTTTTTCTTTTACAGCTATTTTTTAAATACATAATGAAAAAATATAAAATTACTACCACTTATAAAAAACTGCTTGCAGACACCACCACCCCTGTAAGCATCTATCTGCGTTTGCGTGATATTTTCCCCAACTCGCTGCTGCTGGAAAGCTCCGACTATCATAGCCGCGAAAACAGTTTAAGCTATGTATGCTGCGACCCTATTAGCGGGCTGGTACTTAATGATGGGCGGCTAACCAAAAAATATCCCGACGGAAGCGAAGAAACCTTTGAACCGGGCGGGTTTGAACTGATAACCCATATCAACAATTTTTTAACCTGTTTTGAAACCGTTGAGGTTCCGGTAAAAATTGCGGCCAACGGCTTGTTTGGTTATTTTACGCATGAGGCTGTTGAACATTTTGAGACCATCCGCCTTAAAAAAAGCGACGATACCACACGAAAAATACCGGTAATGCAATATAGCCTGTACCGTTATATTATTGCTATTGATCATTTTAAAAACGAGCTGTACATTTTTCACAACCAAACCGAGCAGGAAAATGAACCGGGCGGGATAGACCGCATACATGACCTGATAAAGAATAAAAACTTTCCGGAGTATAGCTTTCAAAGCAAGGCCGACGAGCAGTCAAACCTTACCAACGAAGAGTTTATAGCTATCGTTGAAAAAATGAAACTGCATATTTACCGGGGCGATGTATTCCAGATCGTACCGTCGAGGGCATTCTCCAAGCAGTTTTCCGGCGATGAGTTTAATGTATACCGGGCACTGCGCTCTATTAACCCATCGCCTTATTTGTTTTATTTTGATTATGGCAATTTTCGCATATTCGGCTCATCGCCCGAGGCGCAGATAACGATAAAGGACCGCAAAGCCACCATATTCCCCATAGCCGGCACGTTTAAGCGCAGCGGCGATGATGAAAAGGATGCCCAGATAGCGCATGCCCTGAAAAATGATCCAAAGGAATCAGCCGAGCACGTTATGCTGGTCGACCTTGCCCGTAATGATTTGAGCCGCCACTGCGACCATGTGGAGGTAAAAGCATTTAAAGAAGTGCAATATTATTCGCACCTTATCCATTTAGTATCTATGGTCAGCGGTACGTTATTGCCCGGTGTGCCTACTTTTAAAGTGGTGGCCGATACTTTTCCGGCCGGCACGTTAAGCGGGGCGCCAAAATACCGGGCTATGGAGATCATCGACGAAAATGAAAATAATAAGCGCAGTTTTTATAGCGGCGCTATAGGCTACCTGGGCTTTAATGGCGATTTTAACCATGCTATTATGATCCGCTCGTTTTTAAGTAAAAATAACACACTGTACTACCAGGCAGGTGCAGGCATTGTAGCCGGATCAGTCCCCGAAAGTGAATTGAATGAAGTAAATAACAAAATTGCCGCTTTGCGTAAAGCGATAGAACTGGCAGAAGAATTATAATTGTAATAAAGTGTGTTTATGGCTTGTAACAATAGCAACAGAACTAACGTAATAATGACACCTAATTAAGAAAGCCGGAGGTTTGTAAAATGGAAAATAAAATTTTAATAATTGACAATTACGATTCGTTCACGTACAATTTAGTACACCTTGTAAATGAAATTGGCCTGCAATGCGAAGTATGGCGCAACGATCAGTTTAACATTGATGATGTAGACGCTTTTGATAAGATCATCCTATCACCCGGGCCGGGCATCCCGTCCGAAGCCGGTTTATTGCTGGATGTAATAGCAAAATATGCCCCCACAAAAAGTATATTTGGCGTGTGTTTAGGCCAGCAGGCCATTGCCGAGGTTTTTGGCGGCAGCCTGTATAACCTTAAGCAGCCCATGCATGGCGTAGCCACACCTATTACTGTTACTGATGATAGTGAAAAACTGTTTAATGGTTTGCCGCATCATTTTAACGTGGGCAGGTACCACTCATGGGTGGTTGATGAAAAATCAATACCCGATAGTTTAACCGTAACAGCTATTGATGAAGTAGATAATTCGGCCATGGCTTTAAGGCATAAAGAATATGATGTAAGGGGGGTGCAGTTTCATCCGGAATCTATCCTTACAGAATATGGAAAAGAAATGATGCAAAACTGGTTGGCCAATTAATTAAAGCAAGCCCATCAGTATTTAATATTAAAAAAGAATGACAAATAAAAAACTCCCCCTTCAGGGGGTTGGGGGGCTAACTATACTTGATAAAATTGTATTTAATAAAAAAGCTGAGATTGCATTAGCTAAAAAAGAAATCAGTATCCGCGAATTAGAAGCATCTCCCCTGTTTAAAAGGCAAACCTATTCGTTTAAAGATTTTTTGCTTGACCCTGAACGCACCGGCATTATAGCCGAGTTTAAGCGCAGGTCGCCGTCAAAGGGTATAATTAATGATAAAGTGGGCGTTGAAGCGGTTACCACCGCCTATGCGGCAGCCGGAGCCTCAGCTTTATCTGTTTTAACAGATAAGGATTTTTTTATGGGTACCAAAACCGACCTGTATAAAGCAAGGCAGGCCAATACCATACCGGTTTTGCGTAAGGATTTTATGATTGACGAATACCAGGTGATAGAGGCAAAATCATTAGGTGCCGATATTATTTTACTGATCGCCGCCATATTAAGGCCATCCGAAATAGAAAAACTGGCATCGCTTGCAAAAAGCCTCGGGCTGAATGTATTGCTGGAAGTACATAACCTCGAAGAATTACAGCGCAGCATTAATCCCAACCTGGATGCCATCGGCGTAAACAACCGCAACCTGGCCGATTTTTCCGTTTCGGTTGAAACATCCTATCAGCTGGCAGAACATATCCCCGCTGAATTTTTAAAAATATCCGAAAGCGCCATAAGTGACCCGCAAACCATAAAAGGTTTGAAAAAAGCCGGTTTTAATGGTTTTTTAATCGGCGAGAATTTTATGAAGCAGGAAGACCCGGGGTTGGCCATGAGGGAGTTTGTGGCCCAATTAAAGTAGTTATCTTTATAACTGAATACATCCTTAATAATGAGAAGAACATTATTGTTAGCATTGCTGGCCGTATGTGCTGTTAGCACCAGGGCGCAATTTGTTAGTTTAAACAATAATGAGCTGGATAAATTACAGCATCTGGTTGTTACCGACCCATCGGCAAAGACGCGGTTTAACGAGTTACAAAAAATTGCAGACGAGGCTTTAAATGAAGCGCCTAACCCTATTGATACTATCCACTCGGAGGGCCGCCTTGCAGGCGATCCTAAAAAAATAGCTACAAGCGCTTCATTAAAAGATATGCGCAAAATGTATGCGCTGGCCTTAATTTATCGCACAGGTAACGATAAAAAATACCTGAACAAAACGGTAGAATACCTGGACGCATGGTCGAAATTTAATGTACCCAATGGCGACCCGATAGATGATACTAATCTCGACCAGGCTGTTGAGGCTTATGACCTCATCAAAGGCGACCTAAATGCTGCGGATAATAAACTCATCATCGGATGGTTATTACAAACGGCCCAAATGGAGATCAATAAATTTAAACCGGGGCGGGAAACCGCTTATAATAACTGGCACTCGCATCGCCTGAAAGAAATAGGCGAGATCGGCTTCGCCCTAAACAGCGAAAAATACCAGCGATATGCCATTGAGGGTATTAAAAAGCAAATCAGTAAAAATTTACTGCCTGATGGCTCAAGCATTGATTTTAAACTACGCGATGCCCTGCATTACCATGTGTATGACCTTGAGCCATTGCTCAAATTAGCCATCATCCTGAAAAGGGCAACCGGTTTTGATTATTATAATTATGTATCTGAAGAGCAAACCTCTATCAAAAAATCTGTAGAGTGGTTACTGCCTTATCTCAACGGAGAAAAAACGCATGGCGAATTTGTAAACAGCACCGTAAGTTTTGATAAAAAGCGGGCCAATAACGGCGAAAAAGATTATATGGCCGGTACGTTATTCAACCCCAAAAACGGAATCGGGGCGTTAGAATTAAGCGAATACTTTTACCCGGATGCTATTAACCTGATCGATAAACTGAGAAACACAACACAAAGTTTCCCCGATTGGCAACTGGTACTCAATACAATTAAAAGGTAATACTGCTATTTTGGCAAATAGATAGTTATTTTTGCCAATTATCGTCATTAATTTGATACTGGCACCTTGATTGATACACCCATACTGAATGAGACAAAAATTTTATGATACTGCTGTGAAGCAGGAACGGGCCGTGCTGGTTGGCGTTATTACCGCTAATGAAACGGATGAGCGCGCGAAAGAATATTTAGAAGAGCTGCAATTTTTAGTGGATACCGCCGGGGCCGAAACTGTTAAGATATTCACCCAAAAACTACAAAAGCCCGATAGGGCAACCTTTGTTGGCTCGGGCAGGCTGGAAGATATTAAAGCCTTTGTAAAAGAAGAAGAAATAGATATTGTGGTGTTTGATGATGAACTAACCCCATCGCAACTGCGTAATATTGAGAATGAGCTGCAGGTTAAGATACTTGACCGCAACAACCTGATACTGGATATTTTTGCCAACCGTGCGCAAACTGCCCAGGCCAAGGCGCAGGTCGAGCTGGCACAACTGCAATACCTGCTGCCCCGCCTTACCCGTTTATGGACACACCTTGAGCGCCAAAAAGGTGGTATTGGTATGCGCGGCCCGGGTGAAAGCCAGATAGAGACCGACCGCCGACTGATATTAAATAAAATTGACCTGCTTAAAGAGAAGCTGAAACTGATAGATAAGCAAAACGCTACCCAGCGCAAAAACCGTAACCAAATGGTGCGTGCCGCGCTGGTGGGGTATACCAATGTGGGTAAATCAACCATTATGAATATGATCTCCAAATCGGAGGTGTTTGCAGAGAACAAGCTGTTTGCCACGCTGGATACTACGGTGAGGAAGGTGGTGATAGAGAATGTGCCTTTCCTGTTATCCGATACCGTTGGCTTTATCCGCAAATTACCCCACCATTTGGTGGAGTGTTTTAAATCGACACTGGATGAGGTGCGCGAGGCGGATATTTTAATACATGTAGTTGATGTATCGCACCCCAGCTTTGAGGACCAGATGCGCGCCGTTAACGAAACCCTTAAAGAGCTTGGCGCAGGTGATAAACAAACCATCACCGTATTTAACAAAATAGATGCCTACCAACCGCTTCCAACACCCGACGGCGAAGCGGCCGAACCCTTAACACTGGAAGATTTTAAACATAGCTGGATGGCGAAAAATAATAGTCCCGCGGTATTTATATCGGCCACAAAAAAGGAAAATATTGACGAGTTCAGGAACCTGTTATACCATTATGTAAAGCAAATACATGTGGATAGGTATCCGTATGATCATTTGTTGTATTAACCCCCAACCCCCTGAAGGGGGAGTTGAATAGCAAACTTATAAATTCTGTGGCCGTAATGGTTCCCCCTTTAGGGAGTTAGGGGGTAAGAAATATCTCTTCCCTTATCTCCGGAATAATCCCCTTTTCCAAAGCCGTACTAAACAGCAAATTAATAGCTTTCCGCCCCTCCTCCCCCAAATCAACCGAATACTTATTTACATATAGCTCAATATGTTTATACATTACTTCCTCGCTCATTTCCTGCGCGTGCCGGCGAATGAAATCCAAACCTGATTTTGGATTAGCAAAAGCAAACTCAACCGATCTGCGCAGCACCCGGTTAATTGTATGCTGAATAGCTAAAGGCAGATTTCGGTTGGCAACAATACCGCCCAGGGGAATGGCGCAGCCGGTCAGCTTTTCCCAATAATCGCCCAGGTCGATTATTTTTTTTAGCCCTTTGTTTTGGTAGGTAAAACGGTTTTCGTGGATGATAAGGCCAACGTCAACCCGGCCTTCTAAAACGGCATCTTCAATATCTGAGAATACCAGTTCAACCTTATTGGTCGCT